>UMKW01032984.1_pt1 | contig 36441 bp, 24 predicted proteins | sample 1966391 | NCBI WGS metagenome assembly UMKW01 (sample SAMEA4836183, study PRJEB28245) | human gut metagenome | biome: gut microbiome; material: fecal sample | place: Denmark | collected 2008
TATTCTGGAATTTGTTTCTGTGATTCTGAAATGAGGTCTTCGTGGCCTAGTTCTTTCAATCGTTCACTCGTGATGCTTTCAATGTGTTTGCATACACCGTTAAAATTGAAGAAGATATCAGCTTCAGAGTACCTGAGAACACCGTTGCTCTGAAGTTCGCTTTTCCGCTGATTCCACTTTTCGTATGACAGGCCCAAATCGGAATGCCGGCTTTTGTTCTCTACTTCTATGATGAGTTTTGCTTTAGAGCAGTAGAAGTCAGCAATATAATTTCCAATCACAAATTTCCTTCTGAAGCGGGGCTGATGCTTCCTGAGGAACCTGAACCAAAGATTCGATTCCATACCTGTCATTGTTTTCCTCTGCGCCTTGGCACGTTCTTTCATTTCTCTGTTGAGGGGCGTAAAGTCAGCCATAATTTTCTCCTTTCTAACATCTAAATTTTTTCCGGATACTCTTCCTTATTTATACTATATTAATTACATAGTATGCAATATACTTTTCACAAAAAAGGAGCAGCCCTTTTCAGAACTGCTCTTTCTAATTCCTATTCAATTAATTGTTTGCAGATTTCTCACTTCTAAGGAGGATGACCTGGTTCTTCCCTGCGCCTTTTGCGGTGTAGAGGGCGCTGTCCATTCTTCTGTAGAAGCTTTCGAGTGTTTCTCCTTCGTAGGAGGTGGTGACACCGAAGCTTGCAGTGACGGCTTTGCCGTCTGGCAGGATGTCTGCTTCTGCGAAGTTTTTTCTCATGCGGTCAGCTACTTTCTCGGACTGGTCGATGTCCGTGTCCGGCAGGAGAATGACGAATTCGTCGCCGCCCCAGCGGCCGGCATAATCGGTCGGGCGGACGCCGCTTTTCATGATGTCGGCAAGGCGGATGAGTACATCGTCGCCGACGCTGTGTCCATAGGTGTCGTTGATATGCTTGAAGAAGTCGATATCAATCATGATGGCTGAGAATGTGTGGTGCGTCTTGTTGGTGTCTTCTATGAGGTGGCGGAGGACCCACTCGATGCGGCCTCTGTTCAAAAGGTCCGTCAGGCTGTCGTGGCCGGCTACGAAGGCGAGCTTCTGGTAGGCGTCGGACAGTTCCTTGGATGTGACGGTGATGAAGGAGGCAAGGCGCTGAACGGTGGAGAGGGAGTCATCGAGGTTCAGTGCCGGGTCGTTTTCCATATGCGACGGGTCACCGGTGATGTCTGCGATGGTTCTCTTATGGTCTTTCGTTTCTTCACGGAAGGCAGCGGAAACAAGGTTCATGTTCATTGTGTAAACGTGGCCTTCGATGCGGTCGATTTCACCTCTGGTGTAACCACCGGCAGCAGGCGTGATTCTTTCGTAGGCGCTCAGGATCTGGTTGACGTCGTCTTTCAGATAGTATCTTCTGACGACGCAGGAGAAGAGGAGCATGCCCTGCGGTCCGAAGTCGCGGATGCGGCCTAAGACTCTGCGGCTGCCATTGATGATTTCATTCGGGTCGCCGTATGCCATGCGGAGCTTGTCTCCAACGTGGAGGGCGATGTTGAATACGAGGGAGCCGTCTTTGCGGCAGCTCATCGGAAGGCGGGCGAGTTCGACACCGTCTTTTTCGACGACGAGCGAAAAGCTCAGTGTCTTCTTGTCGAAGTCGACGGAAGGGTCGATTTTCAGATATTTCTCATAGAAGTTGACGGCAATATGGTCGAGTTCCTTGATGACCATATTGCCGTCCATGGCGGTAATCGTGACCTGACGGCCCAGCGGCTGCCAGCCGAGTACCGAACGGGTGAGGACTTTGACGGTGCCTCTGAAGAGCATGATGACGAATCCTTCATTCATGATGGCTTCTTTATCAAAGATATAGGATGGCTGATTGAGATCATCCGTGTCTGCGCCGCCGCCGAAGATTGCAACGGATGGGCGGGAGCGCTGGAATAGCCTCCAGGAAGGGCTCTACATTGCCCGTGAGCTGGGTTTCCAGGATTTCCACTGCGCGAAGATCCTTCATGTTTCTGCAGACTTCAAAGCACTTCTCAGCCGCATCTTTGATGCTCATGTCTTTCATATTATAGTGCAGCACTTCGACAGGACTTTCGTCAAAGGCCATGAATGAAAGGATGGTCTTTCCCGTATTCATTTGTCCGTCTTCTATGCCGCCTGCGGTCGTGAGCCCTGCGATAGCAGCTCTTGGAAATGCTTTTGAGAGCCCGTCTGTCATTGCCTGGATCAGCGCGGGATCATTCCAGTGTGTGAAAATCGAGATGGAAAGATAGGGTGCAGGAGTTGGGTGAGCTTCCTGGAATGCTTTGATGCATCCGGAAAGTTCAGCAATGTCCTGCAGAGTATACGTGTTTCGATACAAAGCCAATCATTTCCTTTCATGATACTGTGCTCGGTTTTCATTGAAAGCTAAAGCTTCATTGAACTATATACCGATTTGGGAATACTTGATTATTTTCTTGAACATATATATAACTTTATATTTAGTTTATAATAATAATCACGCTTACACATTATAGCACTGGAAAAAAGTGTTTTCAAATGAATCCTTTGAATATTTAAATGTCTTTCTTACCACATGCCGGCGGGCATTTTGTTTCGTAAAGTCCTATTCTTTTTGAGATTTCTGCCCACCTCGCTTTCATAGAAACATGTTGATATCTACTTATATTGTAGTACTTTTACAAAAATAAATAAAGAAGATTATTATAAACTATGCAATCGATTCGCAATAAGCGGCCATAAAGGATGCCCTGCTGCCTATCATGCAGGGAAAACGTAAAAATACGGGCGATAATAGCCGCTCTCACAGTAGCGGAGGGTAGCTGCGAAACCGGTGAAAATATCCTTTCGTATGAGCAAAGCGAGGTTTAGCTGTCCCCGTTAGGGGAAAGTGGCGCGAATGCGCCGAAAGGGGTTCATTTTGCTAATCGCAGCTCGGTTGTATGGTGTATAAGAAAGCGCACCACTCAAAAACCGCTGCAGGAGAATGATGGCACATTCTCCTGCAGCGGTTTCCTTTTTTATTCTTCTTCTTTGACTGGATTGATTGTCCTTATGATCCAGCGTTCTCCGCCGGTGAATTTGCTGTTGTGTTTTCTTGCAGCGTCTTCACTTCTCTTGGAAAGATCCTTGACGGCTTCTTCGAGGGAGTGGATGGTTTTCACGGCTGTATCAGAGCGCATGTCTTCTCCGCATACGGGGCAGACGGGCGGGTGGATGAAGGAGGTGTTCACGCGGGATTTGCAGTGCGGGCAAGTGATGAAGTCTGCGCTGAATTTCTTCTCGTTCTGCTCCTTGGAGTAGGAAGCGAGGCGTTCCTGCTTTTCCTTCAGCCTTCTTTCGAGGGAAATCATCTGCGGGGATGGTTCGATGCCGATCTTGTACTTGACGGCGTAGGTGGTCGGTATGGTTTTCAGGTATTCTTTCGCCTGGCGCTTCGTGTTGAAGACTTTTTCCTTGAAGGTGAGTCCTTTGAAGACGCGGTTGGCTTCTCGTTTCGTGAAGCCTTCCTCGACCATGGAGGATTTCATGGCGTCCTTGATCTCGGCTGACGGGTGGGTGATGTCGAATTCCCAGTATTTGTCAGCCCAGAGGGAGGAGGCTTTTGTTTCTCCTTCAGGCGCTGCTGTTTCTTCCCCGGGCTCTGGTGCGGGCGCGGGGATGGATTTCTTTGTCCTGCGCGGCTTGGGCGATTCGCCTTCTGCCTTCTTGCTGCGGGACTTTTTCAGTTTCGCAGGGCCCGCTTCAAATGAAAACAGGTCCGTTTCAGTAAAGTTCGGATCTTTGGACATGTTTAAACTCCTCCGGTAAATAGTTTTGGCTCTATCATACCATGGATATCAAGTATAGTACAGGCGTTCCATGAAATTTTAGCAGAATTATACAGATTTCCTGAGAAAAAGCAAGAAATCTCCCGAAAAAGACGATGGAGCCTTATAGTCCGTTTTCTTTTTTTGCCGGATGGTTTATAATGTAAAAGTAACTTCATAGAAATGGACAAGGGTGTCCGCGGCATTGTATTTGCCGCGGCCTTTTTTGCGTCCGGAGGCGGGAAAATCCGCAGTTTTCGTTGAAGCGGCGGTTTTCTCATGCTAAAATGAGGGAAATGCATTGACCGGGCAACCAGCTATTTAGGAGGAGGATGTAAGTATGTACAGTATTGCTGCACCACATGCAAAAGGAAAGAGCGCAGAAGACAACATTTTTGCTGCTAACAACAGAGCGATCGCACTGGCTAAGGAAATCGGCGTGGAAAACGTCACCAATGCCACAGTAGGATCCATTCTTGAAGAAGACGGAAGCCTCGTCGTTCTTGATGTCGTCAAGCAGGAACTGAAGAACCTGACACCGCCGGAATTCTGCGCATATGCTCCGATCAAGGGCTATGATGAATTCCTGAAGGATTGTATCGATCAGTGCTTCGGCAAGTCCCGTCCGGAAGGATACATCGATGCCTGCGCAACACCTGGCGGCACCGGCGTCCTGCACCATGTCGTGCACAATTATTCCGAACCAGGCGATGAAGTGCTCATTACTGACTGGCACTGGGGCGCTTATGACAGCCTGATCGACGACAACAACCGCAAGGTCCGCACATTCTCCTTCCTGACAAGCGACGGCCATTTCAATGCCGCTTCCTTCAAGGAAAATGTAGAAGATATCCTGAAGAAACAGGACAATATCGTCATCATTCTGAACGGCATTGCCAACAACCCGACCGGCTACTGCATGTCCGTGGCTGAATGGCAGTCTGCTGTCGATGTCCTCAAGGAAGCAACCAAGGATGAAACAAAGAATGCCATCCTGATTGCTGACGTTGCATACCTCGACTACAGCGGCGAAAAGGAAGAATGCCGTGAATTCTTCAAGGTATTCGGCGGACTCCCGAAGAACATCCTCGTCGTTTGTGCATACACCCTTTCCAAGGGCTTCACGATGTACGGCCAGCGCATGGGCGCTATGATCGGCATTTCCTCTGACAAAGACGTCATCAAGGAATACGTCGATATCAACCAGTACAGCAGCCGTGCTACATGGTCCAACTGCAACAGTGCAGCTCAGCATGCAATGATCCGCATCTGCCAGGATCCGGAAAAGATCAAACAGCTCGACGCTGAAAGAGCCAAGTACTACAAGCTCATCCAGGAAAGAGCCGCTATTTTCGTAGAAGAAGCACAGAAAGAAGGAGTGAAGTTCGTTCCTTACATCTCCGGTTTCTTCATCACGATTCCTGTCACCAATTCCCAGGCTGTCTGCGACATCCTTGAAAAGGATCATGTATTCATGGTTCCGCTGAAGAAGGGCATCCGCCTTGCCGTATGCTCCGTTTCCAAGAAAAAGATGCACGGCCTGGCTCACAAGCTCGCTCTGGCTATCAAAGAAGCTGGCGCACAGCAGTAATCTGAAGGGCTTTCTGGAGCCCTGTAAATAAAAAAATGAGGGGTGAAGCTATTGGAAAACTTATTTGCAGCTCTGAATGCAGTACTCAGCTTCGTCACTCCGGTTTCTGACTTCTTCTGGGATTTCCCGAAGATGTTCGGTTTCTGGAAGGACATCCCTGTCTTGGGGTCATTCTCCCTGGCCATCATCGTACTGGTGGGATCAGGCATTTATTTCACACTTCGCCTCGGATTCGTACAGATCCGCCAGTTCATGACGGGCGTGCGGACCCTTGCCACGAGAAGAAGCATCCACACGGGTATTTCTCCTCTGGCGGCCTTCCTCCTTTCGACGGCTATGCGCGTCGGCCCGGGCAACATGATCGGCGTCACGGGCGCGATTGCTGCCGGCGGTCCGGGAGCGCTCTTCTGGATGTGGATTTCCGCTTTCTTCGGCATGGCGACAGCCTTCACTGAAGGCACGCTCGCACAGATTTTCAAGGAAAAACGCGGCGACAACTTCGTCGGCGGCCTTCCTTTCTATGCAAGGCGCCTTTGCGGAAATAAGGCATGGGTAGGCGTGGCTCTGTCTGCTCTCTATATCTTCTACGCGCTCATGTGCCTTCCGGCGCAGGGCCTGAACGTCATCACAGCCCTGGGCTCGATCGTCGGGCTCGTTGGCGGAGAGGAAATTCCGCTGCAGTCGACATTCTACTACGTCATGTCGATTCTTCTGCTTGTCTTCATCACCTTCATGGCGTTTGGCGGCATCAAGCGTATTTCCCGCTGGGCAGATATCCTTGTCCCGGTCATGGCAGTCATTTACATCGGCACGGCCATCCTTCTCATTCTCACGAACCTGGGAAGCGTTCCGTACTTCTTCCATGCCGTCTTTGCAGGCGCCTTCAAGCCGGAAGCTGTCTTCGGCGGCGTCCTCGGTACTGCACTTCTGCAGGGCGTCAAGAGAGGACTCATGTCGAACGAAGCCGGCCAGGGCACCATCACGATGGCAGCTGCTTCCGCTGAAGCGCACCATCCGTGCGAACAGGGCATCATTTCCGCTCTCGGCGTATTCCTCGATACCCACGTCATCTGCACCATGACAGGCTTCATCATCATCATGGCTCACCAGTGGGCGCTGAATCCTGAAGAATGGAAAGCGGCAGGCACCTATCCGAAATTCCTGCTCTCCATCCATGCGCTGACTCCGGATCTCCTGCAGACCTTCGTCATGGTCATGGTCTCCATCTGCTTCTGCCTCTTCGCATACACCTGCGTCATGGGCTTCGTTACCTTCTCCGAAATTTCCGGGAACCGTATTTCCAGTTCCACTTCTTTCATCACCGTTCTCCGTCTGCTCTGCGTCTTCGTCACTGCATTCGGCATTGCCTGCAGCATCGCCGGATACGACCTGTCGAACCTCTGGGCATTCTCTGACCTTGCAAACATCATCATGGTATACTGCAACGTTCCGATGCTCTACCTCGGTTTCCGCTACGTAAGAAAAGCCGCTGCCCACTATGCAAAGAACGACGGCACGCCTTTCACCTCCGAAACCATCGGCATGAAAGTCGACTACTGGGACGAAAGAAAAGACGACTAAAAATAAAGAGATGTGGAATCCGCTGTGGGTTTCACATCTTTTTTGTTGGGGAAGGCCAGCCGGGGATGAAACATTATTTCAAGAACGTATGGCGTTTTCTCTTTCTTTTGCATTTCTTTCGCAAGTTAAAGAAAGATTGATAGATAGAAATATAGAAATGTGATAAGTGAAGTGTTATAATGAACTTGAAGGGTAAGAAGACCTTTCACCAACCACTGCCGCAAAGGCAGCGAAATCGGAACACATGCGTTTTCTCCTTTCCGGATTAGATTGTATGTAGTGAATGATAGTTCATGAAACTTGTATGCTTTTTTTAGGATTTGAGTTGTCAGTTCTACTGTTAGCTGTTCCGTGTTCCGTACGAGAAAGCTCCGGGAAACCGGGGCTTTTTTGTTGCCTCTGAAAGGTGAAGATTGACAGGAAGGCGCTCTGCGTCTTATCCTTATAAGATAAACAGGAAAAGAGGGAAACCATGAAGACGATATCGATTGTGATGTTTGATGATTTTGAAACGCTTGACGCATTTGGTCCGGCAGAGGTCCTGTCCAAACTGGATGGATACGAGATCCGCTCCGTATCGCTTCTTGGCGGCATCGTGACAAACAGCCAGGGCATCATGGTCGTGACCGAGCGCATGCTCGACGTGCAGGATTCAGATATCCTCATCGTCCCGGGCGGCATGGGAACAAGAACCCTTGTCACCGACGACTGGTTCCTCTCCGGCCTCGGCGATCTTGCCTCGAAGACGAAATGGGTGCTCTCCGTCTGCACAGGCTCTGCTCTTCTGGCGGCGGCAGGCATTTTGGACGGCCGCCACGCGACGACCAATAAGAATGCCTTTGACTGGGTCAGGAACCAGGGGACAAGCGTCCTCTGGGAAAGAGAACCCCGCTGGGTCCGTGACGGCAATATCTATACCGCCGCCGGTGTCTCCGCAGGCACCGACATGGCAGTAGGCTTTGTTGCCGATCAGTTCGGGAAAGAAAAAGCAGAAGAAATCTGCAAGCAGATAGAATACCACTGGTACGACAACGCCGCCCATGATACGTTCTGAAAAGCGAATAAGAAATAAAAAAGAGGTTGTAGAAATGTGCGATCATTTCTACAACCTCTTTTTATTATTTCTTTACCGGTCTTGGTTTCCTTCCGCTCGACTTGATGAACTTCTGCATATAATAGGAAATCTCCGCATAGAGAATTGCAATCGTCAGATGGGCGAGAGCGAAAGCAGGCACGTTTGGCGCGCGCATGCGCGTCCCCGTGACAGGAAGCAGGAAAATACGATTTCCCATGTGGAATCCGAACGAGAAGTAAATTCCTGCAGCGGCCAGTGCCACAGCAAGCACCTTAAGGAAAATGGAAACAGTCTTCGTATTTCCCAAGTGCAGAGCCTTCTTGAAACGCGGAAGAAGAGCGCTCCAGTGGATCCCCAGGTGCAGCCCGATTGCAACGAGCATCACATAACCGCCGATCCGGTGAATCCTGTGAACGATGAGCGGCGCATTGATATCCAGCGACAGCTTGTAAGAAATCAGCGGCGCCGTAATCATGACTGCGAGGAACGAACCTATAAGCACGACATCGATCAGAAACGTGAACCGCCTGTCCCAGTTCCACCGCCCGCGCGGAAGAGACTTATACCACTGCCTGTTCAAATAATTATGGAAAATGACGATGACAAAGAAAATCATCCCGAAGATTTCATGATGCGAACTCCCGATCTGGCGGTAATCCAGAATCGCGAGGAATAAGACAAGCATCACCGTGTCTACAATCATACGAAGCTTCATAATAAACCTCCCAAGAACCTCTTTTCTTCATTTTAGCATGCGGTAGGATACCATGTGAAATGCGAAATATGACAGAGAAACTATAGAAGAAATGTATGGAAAAGGAAATCAAAAAAGCTGCAGCGAAACAGGCAATCATTTCGCCACAGCCCTTTTTCAATTAACGCACAGGTTTTGCTGGCGCTTTACGTCCCAATTTCCTAAGATGCATCTGAATGAAGTAAGACACCGCCGCAATACCGATGACATCCACCAAATGTCCCAGCATACCGATATACACGCCGGAAGGATTCAGATTCGGACGCGTGCCCGTCGGAAGAATAAAGTAAATCGCGCCGAGAACGATCCCAAGGACCACGAGCCGGACGATTATTCCAGCTGTCGAAACATTAGCAAGATGCAGCCCGTTCACAAAACGAGGTTTCAAAATCGCCCAGTGAATCCCAAGATGCAGCCCGATCGCCGCCAGCATAAGAGCGCCGCCCGCTTTATGGATACCCTCAAGAAAATGAATATTGAAACCAAGAGAGTAGGAGCGGGAAATGAATGGAGCAGTAAGGAGAACAGCCAGGAAAGAAACAATCAAAAGCCCATCGACCGCAGCCGTATACTTCCTCTCCAGTCCCCAGGACCCTTTACTCAAAGACTTGTACCACTGCCTGTTCCAGTAATTGTGCAAAAAGACCAGAACAAAAAGCACAATGCCCAAAGTCTCATGCCAGTAATTTCCAAGCGGCTTGTACCCGACCACGATCAGAAATACAAACAGCATTGTCATATCCAAAATAAACCGCTTCTTCATCCCGCTCGCCTCCTTGCAAAATCTGTATTGATTCTTTTCTATATTTTAGCATGAACAAACGCTGAATTGTGACAGTTAAACAAAATTTTATCTTTGACATGAGGGAGAGGAAATGCCTGGCATAAAAGTTTTTTATAGTACATTCCTATGACAAAGCGTGACATGTTTATCTGTTATAATAAAAACAACTTATTAAAAATCCGTAAATAAAAAATATAGAGATGAATCATTTTTCGAAGAGGAACTGCGATGAAAGAGATTCTGAAGAAATCGAATTACAAAGCGATTCTGCATTCTAAACGTGCCAATATTTATTATCTTGAGAAATGCCGAGTCATGCAGAAGGATGGACGTGTCGTCTACTTGACTGAAAGCAGCGATGAAAATTTATTCTGGAATATTCCTGTTGCCAATACGACGGTCATTCTTTTGGGGAGCGGCACATCCTTGACCCAGGCAGCTGTTCGGGTGCTTGCTTCTGCAGGTGTCATGATCGGATTTTGCGGGGGCGGTGGTACGCCTCTTTTTGCCGGTACGGATATTGAATGGATGATGCCGCAGAGCGAATATCGTCCGACGGAGTACATGCAGGGGTGGATTTCGTTCTGGATGAATAAAGAAAGACGCCTCGAAACGGCTAGAGACTTCCAAAGAGCCAGATGTGATTTTCTTGAAAAAACATGGGGGAAAGATAGGGATCTGCATGAGGAAAATTTCAATGCGGACGATCCTGAAATCGAAAGAGCATTGGCGGTTTATAGAGGTAAGATAGACAGTGCAAAAGACGTGACGGAATTGTTACTGTCAGAAGCAAAATTCACCAAATCCCTCTATAAATATGCAGCTAAGAGAACCAGACTTCCGGATTTTACCAGAAATCATGACGGTGATGATGAAGCGAACATCTTCCTGAATCATGGAAACTACCTCGCCTATGGTTTGGCAGCTTGTACTCTCTGGGTATTGGGAATTCCGCATGGGTTTGCGGTCATGCACGGTAAAACAAGGCGCGGCGCGCTTGTCTTTGATGTGGCGGACCTGATCAAAGACTCAATTATTCTGCCTTGGAGTTTTATTTCAGCAGCCAGAGGCGATGATGACAAGCATTTCCGTATGACGTGTTTGAATAAATTGACAGAACATAAAGCACTGGATTACATGTTTGAAATCGTCCAACGCAGTAGTTTGAAATATGGGCCGGGTGATTTCCTATGATGGTATTATTGATCAGCCGAAGCACCGGTAAGTCACAGAAAACGGTCCGTACGATCTTGGACAGCTTTGCGGAAAGAATTGGGGATGACGCCTGGCGCACGGTCATAACTTCGGACGGTCTGGAAGCAGTGCGGACTGCGCTTCGGAGAAATGCTACAAAAAATACGGCGGTTTCTTGTCATTGGATCAGGTCGAGGGCAAGAAGCGATCTGCTCTGGATTGTCGGTGACAGAAGCCAGTTCAATGATGCAGGCGCTGTACCTGTTAATACGACAAAAAAGAAAATCATCCATTCTGAATGGGAAAACGACTGGCAGTACCTGCCGATTATTAAAGAGCTGGCCGGTCTGGCGGGACTTTTTCACGATTGGGGCAAAGCATCGGATTTCTTTCAAAAGAAGCTGCGCTCAGGAACGAAAGAGCGGGATCCGTTCCGTCACGAATGGATGAGCTGCAAGATGATTGAAGCATGCGTAGAAGCATCAGGCGATTTTGAAGATGATACACCTTGGCTCAAGAAATTCGCTGATGGCACATTTGAAGAAGAAATCGTTTTAAATATCTTGAAAAATGAAGCTAAAGCGGGGAAATCAGATGTAACGAAGTTAAAAAAGCTTCCGCCTGCCGCGGAATGTCTCACGTGGCTGATTCTTTCACATCATAAACTTCCGGATTTAAATAAGGATGACCGGCGCGCTTATGAAGATGAAAAACGAGAAACTTTTTATGAAATGATGAAAAGTTTGAAATCATCATGGGGATACGAAAATGATGATCCGGATTTTGTAGAGAAGCGGCAGGAATGTTTCCGCTTTTCTCATGGGATACTTTGGAACGAAGGAAACATTTGGAAAAAGCATCTGAAGAAATGGACCGGCAGACTTCTTCAGGATTACGATACCTTGAAGCAGATCATGAAAGATCCTGACTATGATCCGGCTTTCCGTGAAATACTGCTTAACGCTCGCCTGGCATTAGTTTTGGGAGACCATTATTTTTCCTCTTTGGATGGCGATGCGAAGCAGGACGACGGGAAGTGGAGCGCGAGAGACCTTTGGGCAAATACCTTTTCTTTCAGGAATAAGAAAAGAAAATCTGAGAAGAACCAGTTTCTGGAGGAGCATATGACGGGCGTTTCAGATCAAGCACTTCGCGTAGCGCATCAGCTGCCTAGATTTGCGGAAGAGATGGAAAAGACGTATGACGTCAAAGCTTTGAAGAAGAGAAGCCCTGGAAAGTTTTCCTGGCAGGATAAGGCGGCTGAGACAATACGAAATTTCCGCAAAGATCGTGGAGAAGATCAGGTATCTTTTGTTGTAAATATTGCAAGTACTGGCTGCGGTAAAACTTTTGCCAATGCAAAAATTATGAGAGCGCTTTCTCCAGGAGGAGATTCCCTGCGTTACATTCTGGCATTAGGACTCCGTACTCTGACACTGCAGACCGGCGATGAGTACAGAGAAAGAATCAAACTCAGCAAAGATGACCTTGCTGTATTGATCGGGTCAAAAGCAGTTCTGGAACTTCACGAAGGAGATAAGGAGCTGGAAGAAAAACGATCAGCAATGGAAGATGAAGACGGCGAAGATATATCTCTCGCTGAAGGGCTTGCTTATGAAGACTCTTTGAACGATGAGCAGCGAGCTTTCATGAATATTTTCTTCAAACCTGCGAGAGGGATCGATGCAGATAAGAACAGTGCTTTCTTGTACAAGCCCGTTCTCGTTGCGACAATCGATCATATGATGGGGGCGACAGAAACAATACGGGGCGGACGCTTCATTCTTCCGATGCTCCGGCTGATGTCCTCTGATCTAGTTATCGATGAAATCGATGATTTTACGCAGAAAGACCTGACTGCCATTTCCCGGCTCGTGCATCTGGCGGGAATGTATGGAAGAAATGTTGTTCTTTCTTCAGCGACAATTCCTCCCGATTTGGCAGAAGGCATGTATAGAGCCTATATAGCCGGTGTGAAATGCAGGAACAGTTTCTTTATTTCCAAGAAACGTGTCAGCGTCGTACTCTGTGATGAATTCCGAACTGAGATGAAGTTCATGAATACAGATGATGATTCCGACTATAGCGCATTTCATCAATCATTCATCGAAAAGCGCGTCGCGAAATTAACACGGCAAATAACAAAGAGGTCAGGATACATAGCAGATTGTGAGGATGAAGACACTGAAGATGCCAAGTCTGATAAGATGCAGTCGTACTTCGAAAGCATCCGGAAACAGGTTGTCCGTCTTTCCAAAGAAAATTTCGTTGTAGACGAGAAGACAGGCAAAAAAGTATCTATCGGTGTTGTTCGTATGGCAAATATTGATCCATGTGTAAAAGTCAGCTTGTACCTACTGCAGAATACGGATTGGGATAAAGATGATATAACACCGCGCATTATGACCTATCACAGCCGGCAGATTTTGCTGCTTCGTTATGAGCAGGAAAAGTATTTGGATAGTGTATTGAAGAGGAAAACGCTGTATGGAGAGCCTGTTGACATCAAGGATCCGGTTCTCCGAAAACATATTGATCAAGCAACAACAGATTATGTCGTTTTCATTATTGTTGCAACGCCTGTAGAAGAAGTAGGACGGGATCACGATCTCGATTGGTCAGTGATTGAGCCTTCGTCGTATCGCTCGATTATCCAGCTTGCCGGACGAGTCCTTCGTCATAGAATCATGAGCGAAAATATTGAGAAGAAAAATATAGCCGTCATGCGATGGAATCTAAGAGGATTAAATGGAAAGGCACCTGCCTTTATATATCCAGGCTATGAAAGTGGAAAGAATAAGCTGGAAAGTCATGATCTTAAAGGTATTTTGAAAGAGGATGTTTTAAAGAGGATTGATTCCATTCCGCGTATTAGAAAAGAGGACCCGCTAACCTGGAGAACGAATTTAATTGATCTCGAGCAGAAAGCGATGGAAGATTTCAACGATAAAGAAAGCAGCGGAGCCAAAGCGGTCAATGGATGGATCCGGGAATATTGGTGGATGACAGCATTGCCGCAGCGTTTGAACCGATTCAGAGAAAAAACGTATCCAGATGTACGCCTGACCGCATTGTTTGAAGATAATAAGATCAAGTTTTCTGAGTATATAGATAGGGAATTTGTTTCAGTAGGAAGGAAAAGAAGCATTGAAGCGTTTCCAAAATTTAAGGAGGGGATCGAGAAAAACTTATGGCTGAAGAGGGATTATAAAGAAGCATTGAAACGTTATGTAAATGATTCAAATTTCAGGCAGGAAGAAGAAATTCTTTTTGAAAAGTCTGAGAAGTATGGAGAAATTATCATACCTGACAATTTAGAAAAAGAATGGTTTTATTCTGACCAATTCGGATTATTCTCGAAAACGAGTGTTTAAGAAGGAAGGGAAGGGAGAAATTTGGGAGAAATTGCGGAATTTCTTGAAAGTAAAGCAGTCGCTAAGAAAATTGTCGAAGACCGCAAGAAACTACCAGACGGTTTTCTAGATGAAGAAGCCAGGCGTGTTAAGATAGGCGTCTGGGTACGCGATCTCTTAGAGAAGCAAATATCTAAATACACATTAGCAACACATGTGGGAAAATTTGCTAATCCTGACAGTACTGTGCATCTCTATGTAGAGAGCAAAGAGAGGCCTGACGGATATTTGACAACGGAAAATACACAATGTGAGACGGATATCGTGTATACGAATGCCAATATCATGACAGCGGCTATGCTTCTCTTGTATAAAATGGAAGACGGACAGTCTATATTGGAACACATTCTGAACCAGGATGGAAAAGCCGATGAACTGAAGCTTTATGGAATTGACTCGGAGAAATTGTATCAGCAATTTAAGGACCTTAAGACAGGAACCAGGGGATTTACAGATAAGAATTTAAGGCAGGTTTATTTCCCAATAAGTGAAGGAGAATATCATCTTTTGACAGTAATGCCAAGCACTAGTGAATTGGGAACATTGTTTGATAAGCTGAACATCATTAGAAGAGAATTTTCTGCTGCAAGGGATCCTAAAGATCCTAATTATGGGAAGGACTGCAGCAATGTCTGGGATAAGACGGTCATCACCTTCGGCGGGACAAAGCCGCAGAACATTAGTGGGCTTAACATGCTGCATCATGGGGAAGGATATCTGGTTTCATCACTTCCGCCTGTTTTGAATGAACGGGATTTAATTCTTCCAAAGAGGAATTTCTTTAAAGAATCCGTTCCGTATTCCGAATACAGATCTTTCGTATCACGTTTGCATGCATTATTTAAAATCAATTGGAATAATGCAGGTATTAGAGAGAAGAGAGATCGGATCCTTGGGGGAATCATTGATACGGCCATGATGACTGCCGGAAGAATCCGTGAAGAGAATCCTTCTGGCTGGAGTGATGATGAAAAGTACAATGGGCTTCCACGTTTTCAGAAAATCTGGCTCGACAATGCATACGAAAGTGAAAGAGAAGGAGACGCGTGGGTAGAAGCTGTCAGCAAGGATTTCGCGCGCTGGATTATTCGTACATATGAAAAAATTGAACGAGACGAAAAGGTAACTCTCGGAGATGCAGAGACGGATTACTTCAGAAACACCATTTATGATCAGCTGCGTGAGGAGGTGAGACTGGGATTATGAGTACATATCTTGTGATTAGGAAAATGCAGATTCATAACGCAAATGCAATGAGCAGTACATATACGATCGGAGTTCCGGCTATGACAGCATGGCTGGGAGCTGTCCATGCTTTAGAAAGAAAAGTTCGCGGTCTGAATCAGAAAAAGAGAGAAGATACTGATTTTTCAGAGATCCATTTCACAGGTGTCGCAGTCAGCTTTCATAAAACAAGGCTGCATGTGTTTAAAGGAGCGTATGGGAATGCTGTTGTTAATACGGCGAATCCATTAATTAAAAAGGGAGCTGACTGGGAAAGGCCACCTACGATTGAGGAACCGCACATTGACCTTTCGGCTTCCATCTTAATTGAGATCGATGGACTGGATCCTGATGATAAAGATGCCATTCTTGAAAAAGTACAGAGCGAAATCTGGCGGATGAAAATCGCTGGCGGTGATATCAACAGGATACAAAGTATGAGCATACAGTATACCGATGTAGATGATCCAGCAACAATCCGCAGAGTAAGAGGTATGCTCATGCCAGGATATGTCATCATTGAAAGACGGGATATCCTTAAGCAGGAAATGGAAAATGGCACTAACGGTCTTGATGCGCTTCTTGATTATACGAAAGTCAATATGAGCGCAAGGAAAGATGAAAATGGGAAAATTACGGGATGGAATCTTTCGAGAAAAGGCACAGGCTGGATCATCCCGATCTCTGTAGGTTTTAAGGGATTGTCACCACTGGGAATCTGCAGAAATCAGCGTGATAAAGAAACGCAGCATCGGTTTGCTGAAAGTGTCGTAACACTCGGTGAATTCCGTATGCCGTATCATTTCGATTCAATTGACGATATGATGTGGCGGTATGCTTATGATGAAAATCAGGAATTATATCTTTGCAGAAATCAGAAAATTTAATTAGGGAGGAATGTAAAATGGCAAAAAAAGGTGAAGTACTCGCATTCGAAAAGAAACTGGTTGTATCTGACGGCTATATGTATGGAACGACATGGGAAGACAGAAGCGGCAAAGCTGTTCCAGTCAGACTTCAGGAAAAATCAGTTCGCGGCACAATTTCTAATCGTCTGAAAGGTGCTGTAAAAAATGATCCGGCTAAACTGAATGAAGAAATTCAGAAAGCAAACCTGCAGACTGTCGACAGCGCTTCTTTGACGATGGATGAAGATACATTGAAACTTGAATTCACTGTCAAAGTACTCTCTGGCGTTCAGTATCCTTCGGCGTGCAATGATCCAAAACATTATGAAAGCATCAAAAAAATGGGAGAAGATTTCATTGCAGAAAATGGATTCAAAGAACTGTCTCGCCGCTATGCGCTGAACCTTGCAAATGGCCGTTTCCTTTGGAGAAACCGTGTCGGCGCAGAAAAAATTGAAGTCCATGTTGTCGCGCTGAAAGAAGATGGCGTGGAAAAAGAATGGATCTTTGATGCATACGATTTCTCTCTGAAAGATTTCGGTGACACATCTGACGATGTAGAAGAACTTGCAGGTCTCATTGCTGAGGCACTTTGCGGAGAAAGAAACTATCTCCTCTTGAAAGTCACTGCATTTGCCTTCGAAGGACAGGGACAGGAAGTATACCCCAGCGAAGAAATGATCCTGAACAAAGATAAAGTGGAAGGCAGAGAAAAGAAGAGCAGAATCCTTTATCAGGTAAATGATATCGCAGCTATGCATTCACAGAAGCTTGGCAACGCTATCCGTGCTATCGATACCTGGTATCCGAGCTTTGATGAAGTAGAAACCGGACCAATTGCTGTTGAACCATACGGCGCCGTAACAAACATGGGCATGGCTTACAGAACACCGAAAGAAAAGAAAGACTTCTACACACTCTTTGATGATTACTCAAATGGCGTAGATCTTGATTCCGATGATGACAAAAACTATGTCATGGCAGTCCTGGTACGCGGCGGTGTCTTTGGCAAGAACGATGAAGAGTAATTTATTATGATGAAATACTATCAAGAAATTACATTGATTCCGGATGCTGAAATTCCGCCGGATTTCCTCTGGACAAAAGTCTATGCACAGATCCATTTGGCATTCGCCGACCGGGAAAATATAGATCATAAACAAATCTATGGAGTCTCATTTCCTGAATATGCTGATGAATCTATGGGAGAAAAGGCAAGAGTTTTTGCACCGGAAGAAGCAGATCTGAAAAAACTGGATCTGAAAAAAGCACTGAGACGATTGAGTGATTACGTTCATATCACAAGCATTCGTGAAGTACCGGAGTCCAAAGTCAAAGGGTATGTAAAATTCGCAAGATACCAGCCGGACAGCTCCATTGCCAGAAAAGCCCGTAGATATGCAAAAAGGCATCCTGAAGTTACCGAGAAAGCAGCTTTCAAGATGCTGAAACAAAGAGAAGAAAAGTATGACCTTCCCTTCATTCAGTTAAAGAGCTTATCTACAGGGCAAACCTTCAATCTTTTCGTCAAAAAAGAAGAAAAGAAAGAAGAAGGCCAGGGCGGATTTACAACTTACGGGCTGAGCAAGGGTGCAGCAGTACCCGAATTTTGACCCAAATAAAAAAGGCTTCGGAAAAAGAGCGATAAAATCTAACTTTTTTCGAAGCCCCCTTTTAAAAGGGTTTTGCATCACGTAATTCCGGATGGTATGATAGAATCTAAGAAATCTCTATGCACATGCATAGATCACTGCCGCATAGGCAGCTTAGAAACATGAGCAATAACTTCAGCAATCTTGTTATTAGGATCACTGCCGCATAGGCAGCTTAGAAATACACAGATTCTGCAGGAGATACAAGGGCGCTGATCACTGCCGCATAGGCAGCTTAGAAACAATTCATCCTCATAGGCCCTGACCATGCATTGATCACTGCCGCATAGGCAGCTTAGAAATGGAAGAGGATATGCAGAGGCGGTGTGTCATTGATCACTGCCGCATAGGCAGCTTAGAAATGGAATCTTCGACTTCACTGCGGGAAGCCCTGGATCACTGCCGCATAGGCAGCTTAGAAAATGAGGGACGAGGCCGAGGCGCTTATCAACCTGATCACTGCCGCATAGGCAGCTTAGAAAATTTCCAAGGTAAAGCTCGTGAAAGGGAGTATGATCACTGCCGCATAGGCAGCTTAGAAATAAGGCCTTCAGCAAGGCCAAGCATGCCATGGCCGATCACTGCCGCATAGGCAGCTTAGAAAAATGACGGTAATATTGCCTTTGCTTTTACGAATGATCACTGCCGCATAGGCAGCTTAGAAAACACGCCGCCGAGCATGTGGTTTTTCTATTCCGATCACTGCCGCATAGGCAGCTTAGAAAAAAGGATTTAGGAATAGGGAAAGGTTGTGGAGGGATCACTGCCGCATAGGCAGCTTAGAAATTGCTCATGACTTCAAAGCCATAGCCGCCGGTGATCACTGCCGCATAGGCAGCTTAGAAAACCAGATGGATCGGATACTTGAAATAAATGCCGATCACTGCCGCATAGGCAGCTTAGAAATGTCGCTCTTTCGTGTTGTCTGCGTAATTCTTGATCACTGCCGCATAGGCAGCTTAGAAACTAATTCAGTAGGAGTAATTGATTCAGACTACGATCACTGCCGCATAGGCAGCTTAGAAAGAAGGAAAGAGGCTTCGGGAATGAGGTCATTTTGATCACTGCCGCATAGGCAGCTTAGAAAATTTCCAGTGAAGCTGCCGAAGAGAAGTACTGGATCACTGCCGCATAGGCAGCTTAGAAAATCGTCCCTGGTATACATGATATACTGTTTATGATCACTGCCGCATAGGCAGCTTAGAAAGCATGTGCTTGACTTGTGAGTGACATGTGACAGATCACTGCCGCATAGGCAGCTTAGAAAAGGTATCAGCTTCCAGGCAGCATCTTCCAGGCGATCACTGCCGCATAGGCAGCTTAGAAACAGGACGTGTCTAATGCACCGTCTAACAGTCTGATCACTGCCGCATAGGCAGCTTAGAAATGGTAGACACACCTGCAAATGTTTTATATGTTGATCACTGCCGCATAGGCAGCTTAGAAATTTTATTAAATCGTGAATAATGAGGGGCTACAGATCACTGCCGCATAGGCAGCTTAGAAAAGACCAATTCCGCGCGCGGGTCTTCTTTTACGCGATCACTGCCGCATAGGCAGCTTAGAAATCATTTAATGTGAGAACATCGTCAAGATTGATGATCACTGCCGCATAGGCAGCTTAGAAAAGGCGGCCGCTGATAAAGCACTGGCTATCATTGATCACTGCCGCATAGGCAGCTTAGAAAACTCGCCCTGGCATTCACGGAAAGCATTCCGGGATCACTGCCGCATAGGCAGCTTAGAAATTACCGTTAACCGAAATCCCGCAGGCTACATGGATCACTGCCGCATAGGCAGCTTAGAAATCAGAGCGTTAAAAATTAAAGAGGGAGTTTAGGATCACTGCCGCATAGGCAGCTTAGAAACCATCCCCGCCGACTGGCCGCGCTACCGATCCGATCACTGCCGCATAGGCAGCTTAGAAATACGATGGAAACCAAAGCACGTCGAATACTTTGATCACTGCCGCATAGGCAGCTTAGAAAAAAAGTCGATTCGGCATAATTCATTCCCTGCGGATCACTGCCGCATAGGCAGCTTAGAAATTTACCAAGCGGGTCATTAGCTACATACAGGAGATCACTGCCGCATAGGCAGCTTAGAAAAGCAGACACAAACATTAACGATTTCATTTGGTTGATCACTGCCGCATAGGCAGCTTAGAAAGTTTCAATCTCTTCATGTAGTTGAAATAAAAAGATCACTGCCGCATAGGCAGCTTAGAAATGTTGAATTCCTTGGATGGTGTCTTGAATACAGATCACTGCCGCATAGGCAGCTTAGAAATGATTTCCGCCTCCAGGAACTCTATTTCTGTCGATCACTGCCGCATAGGCAGCTTAGAAATGTCCCACCCATGGGCAGCGGACGGCCGCGAGGATCACTGCCGCATAGGCAGCTTAGAAATATCGACGCCTGCGGCGCTCATAGAATCATTTGATCACTGCCGCATAGGCAGCTTAGAAAAACAGAAACAAGCATTAATGATTTTCTTTGGTGATCACTGCCGCATAGGCAGCTTAGAAACGCGGAAGAATCCACCGCAATGGAAATGCCTGGATCACTGCCGCATAGGCAGCTTAGAAATGCCGTCAATATTCTTTCTTCCGTGGTCATCTAGATCACTGCCGCATAGGCAGCTTAGAAATTTGGTTGCCCTCGAGTACCCTTTTCACGTTCGATCACTGCCGCATAGGCAGCTTAGAAATTGTGTTGCGTTTCCGGGCAGTAAGTAATCGCGATCACTGCCGCATAGGCAGCTTAGAAAAGATATCCATAGTTACCGACGACGGCGACGATGGATCACTGCCGCATAGGCAGCTTAGAAAATACAATGCAGCCTGTCTGTTTTCTTTTTCTCGATCACTGCCGCATAGGCAGCTTAGAAAAGTTCGGACGGACAGAAAGGATATACTGCAGCGATCACTGCCGCATAGGCAGCTTAGAAATCCTGGCGGTCGTCCGGTGCATAGCCCCAATCGATCACTGCCGCATAGGCAGCTTAGAAACTTGTGCTACAGGGACCATGATGTTTTCGCCGGATCACTGCCGCATAGGCAGCTTAGAAATTTGCAGGGCCTTCCAATGGTTCCGGTATTGGGATCACTGCCGCATAGGCAGCTTAGAAATGCAGGCCCGGTGCCATGGAGTCAGACTCCACGATCACTGCCGCATAGGCAGCTTAGAAATGCCTGAATTCAAAGCCCTGGTAAGTATCTAAGATCACTGCCGCATAGGCAGCTTAGAAAAGTTCTAGAAAGTCAGAGACTTCCAGCAGGACTGATCACTGCCGCATAGGCAGCTTAGAAATCACTCCGGCTGTAGCGGATGCCCGGCACCTTGATCACTGCCGCATAGGCAGCTTAGAAATCTGCCCCGAAACGAACTCCTCTCATCTCATCGATCACTGCCGCATAGGCAGCTTAGAAAAAGGCAAAGATTGAAAAGCAGGCCGCAAAGAAGATCACTGCCGCATAGGCAGCTTAGAAATCGCTTAGAATCTAAAAAATGATTGGTTATCTGATCACTGCCGCATAGGCAGCTTAGAAATGTAATCGACACATGCGTGGTTCTCACTGCTAGATCACTGCCGCATAGGCAGCTTAGAAATAATTTCACACCTAATTGATATTATTTTTCAAGATCACTGCCGCATAGGCAGCTTAGAAATCACTATCACATTTACAGATTTTCAGACTATTGATCACTGCCGCATAGGCAGCTTAGAAATCAAAAATATCCTCCTATTCATCCGCCAGGGCGATCACTGCCGCATAGGCAGCTTAGAAATTCTGTGTCAGGTAGTAATGATCTGCTACTAAGATCACTGCCGCATAGGCAGCTTAGAAAGAACACCCACGGAGACAGCCAGATCAAGCTCCGATCACTGCCGCATAGGCAGCTTAGAAATGAACATGAAACAATTGGTGGTTATTTAAAGGTTGATCACTGCCGCATAGGCAGCTTAGAAATGCTCCGCCTCGGTGCGATACTCAATGAGCTCGATCACTGCCGCATAGGCAGCTTAGAAAACTTTGGCGCAGAGGCTCCAGATGGTGTCACCCGATCACTGCCGCATAGGCAGCTTAGAAAGGTGACGGATAAAACTTTTAAAATTTCGTTTGGATCACTGCCGCATAGGCAGCTTAGAAATCCCGTGGTGTGTCCTTTATCCTGCCTTGCCGAGATCACTGCCGCATAGGCAGCTTAGAAAACAATGTTTCCATTCATATCCCGCTGGATATAAGATCACTGCCGCATAGGCAGCTTAGAAAGTTTTAATCGCTGCCGGGTAGTGCTGGCTCATCGATCACTGCCGCATAGGCAGCTTAGAAAAGTTGGGCTCACCAGCATGCTTGCCTCGGGAAGATCACTGCCGCATAGGCAGCTTAGAAAGGGAAGATTTCAACCATCGTTTTCTGAAATTCGATCACTGCCGCATAGGCAGCTTAGAAATACTCCGCACCCGTTGTGGAATGCGTAATGACGATCACTGCCGCATAGGCAGCTTAGAAATTATGGGGGAAGGGAAAATGTACAGGAAATAGGATCACTGCCGCATAGGCAGCTTAGAAATCCTAATCATTCAGGGTTTTCACGTAAGAGCAGATCACTGCCGCATAGGCAGCTTAGAAAATGATTAAGAAGTCGCCAGCATTGAACAAGAAGATCACTGCCGCATAGGCAGCTTAGAAAATTGGTATCCTGGAACATAACCGCTAATCCCCGATCACTGCCGCATAGGCAGCTTAGAAATTATGGGGGAAGGGAAAATGTACAGGAAATAGGATCACTGCCGCATAGGCAGCTTAGAAATCCTTTTTATATTTATTATAAATCATTATATTGATCACTGCCGCATAGGCAGCTTAGAAATGCACTTGCTAGCAAAATAGCAAGCATTTTTTGATCACTGCCGCATAGGCAGCTTAGAAAAAAGAACTCACATCCTGTCACACGGAACCAATAGATCACTGCCGCATAGGCAGCTTAGAAATTTCAATAAATAAAATGATAATAACAGAAGCAGATCACTGCCGCATAGGCAGCTTAGAAAAGGCGGCTGAGATTCTTCGCAAGTTCCCGCAGTGATCACTGCCGCATAGGCAGCTTAGAAACTGGGATGGCGGTAGTACGATAACCAGGATTAAGATCACTGCCGCATAGGCAGCTTAGAAATTATCCCGCACTCCGTGTCCTTGGCCTTCTTGGATCACTGCCGCATAGGCAGCTTAGAAAATAAAAACAACGCTACGTAAATGGGCGGCAATGATCACTGCCGCATAGGCAGCTTAGAAATGCGGATTTAAGCACAGCTAGAAGACATGCTAGATCACTGCCGCATAGGCAGCTTAGAAATCGAACGCACCTTTTCAACCGTTCGGCTTTTCGATCACTGCCGCATAGGCAGCTTAGAAACTGGAGGATGCCATTCGTGATTGGTGCGTACTGGATCACTGCCGCATAGGCAGCTTAGAAATAAAAACAACATTTTTTTTGCTAATCGTAAAAGATCACTGCCGCATAGGCAGCTTAGAAAACTCTCTGAACTTCACGGAAAACACATCGCCGGATCACTGCCGCATAGGCAGCTTAGAAACCGGTGCGCTGCCGGTATCCCTTTGAATGAATCGATCACTGCCGCATAGGCAGCTTAGAAAACCAGTGCGCCCGCCACGACAAGTAGCATGTAGATCACTGCCGCATAGGCAGCTTAGAAAACGGAAGGCCACGTGCGGATGCGCCGGCGATGGATCACTGCCGCATAGGCAGCTTAGAAATTTCCGAAAAGTTTATCCGGAGGCTGAAATACGATCACTGCCGCATAGGCAGCTTAGAAAAATGGATAAGTGGGAAAGGCTGAAAGGCCAGGGATCACTGCCGCATAGGCAGCTTAGAAATTGGAAAATGGCCAAAAGAAGCTGCCAGGAATGATCACTGCCGCATAGGCAGCTTAGAAATTTGAATAAGTTGTGAATGATACAGCCTGTTGGATCACTGCCGCATAGGCAGCTTAGAAAGCGGGTTGTGAGTTGTTTTCTTTCCATTCCTTGATCACTGCCGCATAGGCAGCTTAGAAAGGAAGCTACTTATCAGACTGCGGCCAAGTGTAGATCACTGCCGCATAGGCAGCTTAGAAAGTTCCCGGCACTCCACCAGGTAAGAGATTATAGATCACTGCCGCATAGGCAGCTTAGAAAATAATGCTGCCGCATTTCTTCCGGACCTGGACGATCACTGCCGCATAGGCAGCTTAGAAAATCGAACGCATTTAAAATCGTGTGATAATCTGGATCACTGCCGCATAGGCAGCTTAGAAATTCCAGCCGAAAATGTTCCCTAAAATAAAATTGATCACTGCCGCATAGGCAGCTTAGAAAGAATACTTTGATATTTCTATCGAACCGGAAGCGATCACTGCCGCATAGGCAGCTTAGAAACAACCTTAATGGTCACGTTGCTGGCTTCTCCAGATCACTGCCGCATAGGCAGCTTAGAAAGGAGAGACTTTCCGGAGTAACGCCGGAGATGGGATCACTGCCGCATAGGCAGCTTAGAAAATGAAGGAAAACCACATCACGGATCCCGGAGAGATCACTGCCGCATAGGCAGCTTAGAAATAACAATAAACTATCAATCAAACAATACTATCAGATCACTGCCGCATAGGCAGCTTAGAAAATCGAACGCATTTAAAATCGTGTGATAATCTGGATCACTGCCGCATAGGCAGCTTAGAAATTCGTAGTTTCCCAAATAGAGGCAGACCAGACGATCACTGCCGCATAGGCAGCTTAGAAATACGGCCTTGCCCATAGCAACAATCCAATCCTAATCACTGCCGCATAGGCAGCTTAGAAATGTAGACAAGAGACTATGAATAATAATCCCTTGGATCACTGCCGCATAGGCAGCTTAGAAAACGTGAGATTTCCTTTTCTCCACGTGCGATTCAATCATTGCCGAGACAACAGAAAAACCATACAACCAGCCTGACGGCTGTACGAACTACAACTCATCCGACGGCTCCGCCGCCACCTTCCCTAAAGGGCAAGGTCAAAACCACTTAAACCTCGCTTCGCTCGAGAAAAACAGCACTGCCGCACAGGCAGCTCATGTTTCTCTTTGAAAGGTTCACTTTGCTGAATCTTTCTTTTTTTATTTCTTTTTTGACGTTTCTTCAAAAAAATCTTTTGTTAGGCTCTTGAAGTAGACAGGATTTGTCATTGTAAAAATTATACTGATAGTAGAGGGGAGAGTGGGTGTCTGGGATGCGGGAAGGCATCCCATAGATGTGTCTGCTGGAATGGAGTGAGCATGATGGATTCGGTGGGAAGGATTACTCTGGCTGCCAGGAAGGGGCGGGGGAAGGATGCGGCGAAGGAGGTTTATATCGCTGCGTTTCCGGTCCTTCGCGCGCGTTTCTTTGAACGGTGCAAGGCGGCGCATATGACGGGGAATGCTGTCATGAACAGGATGGCGGAGGAGTACTTGTCGGATCTTGCGGCCGGGCGGGACCGGTCGCGTGAGCTTTTGTCACTGGTGGAAGGAGTGAAGGAAAGGATGGAGCAGCAGGGGGCGTCGGGTTCGCTTTTGACGGAGCGTTTCATTGCGCGTGTGCCAGCTTCGGTGAAGGATCGTCTGGCAGAGAACTGCGAGCATTACGGATGCTCGGTGAATGCGATGCTGAATGCTTTCATGTGCTGGTATGCGGTGAAGGGGGAGACTCTTTCGAAGGATACGAAGGAAATCCGCGGAGTGGAAAAGGGTGTAGTCACGAGTTTCAAGACTTCGTATGCGCTGAAGAAGAAGTTCATGTACCTTTGCCGGGCCAATGGGAGCGATGCGCGCTCGACGATCCTTGCTTTCATCGACGAGTACGGGCGTCATCCGGAGATGGTGGAGTCTGGTCTGCCGGCTCTTTCTTTTGAAATCGTGAAGGACTGCGCGGCAAGGGTGGAGATGCCTGAGTCTTCTCGTGATCTTCTGAAGGAAACGTGCAGCCAGGCGGGATTTGCGGTATCGAATGTGCTGACGGCTTTTATGGCGCTTTATGTGGAGTGGTATGGGAAGGATCATCAGGAAATGATGAAAAAGCTGGACAGCGCTAAGAATCCGTCGTCTTCGGATACGTCGCAGATGACGTTCTTCATTCTGGAAAGGGACAAGGAGGAGTTCGGGCGGATCCGCAAGGCGATGGGAAGGTCGCAGCGGGAGGTCCTGAATGATCTGGCGGCGTCGTTCGTGAAGAAGGGAAATGCGGATGGATTCAGCCCCGTCGCCATGGGCAGGGAAGGCTCGGCGATGGCAGCATTCCGCATGAATAAGGAGCTCAAGCGTGATTTCAAGAAGGCATGCCTGGATCTTTACCTGACGCCGACGGCAGTCCTGAATCATCTGGTGAGAAGGTTCATAGCAGAACACAAGTAAACCTGTTTTCCCCTAAGCAAAAAGGCTGCGGCGAAATGTGCAATCATTTCGCCACAGTCTTTTTATTATTGTCATTATTGTCTTTAGTCTTCTGCGAGAACTTCTTTCATGATGGAGACTGCTTTTTCAAGGTCTTCTTCAGGAATGTTGAGCGCAGGGAGGAGACGGATTTTTTCTTTCGCTGTCAGTACGACGACACCTTTTTCAAGGAGTTTGGGAACGATAGTGGAAACGTCTTTTTCTGGCTCGATGCCCCACATGAGGCCCATGCCTGCTACGGATTTGACGCCTTTGGCACCTTCGAAGCTCTCTTTGATGAATTTGCCTTTTTCAGCGACGGAATCAAGGAGCTTGTCATCGATGTAATCAAGGATGGCGAGGGCGCCTGCGCAGACGATCGGGTTGCCGCCGAAGGTGGAGCCGTGGGTGCCGCTCGAGAGGACGTCCTTTGTCTTTTCGCCGAAGAGGGTAGCTCCGATCGGAAGGCCGCCGCCCAGGCCTTTGGCAGTGGAGATGATGTCCGGGGTGACGTCGTAGTTCATGTAGCCGTAGAGTTTTCCTGTACGGCCATTTCCTGTCTGTACTTCGTCGACGACGAGGAGGATGTCATGTTCCTTGGCATAAGCGCCGACGCCTTCGAAGAAGTCTTTATCGAGGGGATGGACGCCGCCTTCGCCCTGGATAGGTTCTACCATGACGGCGCAGATTTCCGGATGGGCTTCGCAGAGTTTGATGAAGGCATCGAGGTCATTGGCCGGTGTGTAGAGGAATCCTTCTGTCAGGGGGAAGAAGTTCTGATGGAATACGTCCTGGCCGGTTGCAGCGAGGGTGGTGATGGTACGGCCGTGGAAGCTGTTGATCAGGGTGACGATGGTGGTTCTGTCCTTGCCGTACTTGTCGATGGAGTATTTTCTGGCTCCCTTGATGGCGCATTCATTGGCTTCAGCGCCGGAGTTGGAGAAGAATACGTCCTTCATGCCTGTCTTTTCGCAGAGCGCCTGTGCCAGGTCTGTCTGGGGCATGGTGTAGAAAAGGTTGGATACATGGTTCAGGGTATGGAGCTGCTTGGTGACGGCTTCGATCCAGGGTTCATAGGAAATGCCGAGGACGTCGACGCCGATGCCGGTGCCCATGTCGATGTATTCTTTGCCTTTGTCGTCATAGAGGTGGGATCCTTCTCCCTTGACGAAGCATACGGGGTATCTGTTGTAAGTGTGGGTGATGTAGGTCTTGTCTTTTTCAAATGTATTCATGGGTCTGGCTCCTTTTCTGTATTCGATCAGGCGGAGAACATGGTTCCGAGTCCTTCGTCGGTTAAGAGTTCGATGAGGAGAGCGTGCGGGATCTCTCCATTGATGATGAAGACTTTCTTGACGCCGCCTTTGATGGCGTCGGTGCATCCGTCGACTTTGGGGATCATGCCGCCTGCGATGGTGCCGTCTTTCTTGAGGGCTTCCGTCTCTTCGACGGTGAGGGACTTGATGAGGCTGCAGGGGTTGTCCTTGTCCTTGAGGACGCCGTCGATGTTGCTCATGAAGACGAGACATTCGGCGTTCAGGGCAGCTGCGATTTCAGTGGCTGCTGTGTCGGCGTTGATATTGTGCGGCTGTCCTTTGTCGTCGATGCCGACGGAGGAAATGACGGGGATGTAGCCGCCTGCGAGGAGGTTGTCGATGATGCCTTTATTGACGGCGTCGATTTCTCCTACAAGGCCGAGGGCCGGGTCCTTGGTGTGGACGTGAATGAGGTTGCCGTCTATACCGCAGAGGCCGGCTGCCTTTCCGCCAAGGGCGGTGAGTTCAGCGACAAGGCCTTTATTGATCTTACCGGCAAGGACCATCTGCACGACTTCCATGGTGTCTTCGTTCGTGACTCGGAGGCCGTTCACGAAGTGGGACTCGATGTGGAGGGCATCCAGCATATGGTTGATATCAGGGCCGCCTCCATGGACGAGGATGACATTGACGCCGACGAGGCGGAGGAGAAGGATGTCCTGCATGACGGATTTCTTCAGTTCCGGATCGGTCATTGCATTTCCGCCGTACTTGGCAACGACGTATTTTCCTGCGTATTCTTTGATGTACGGGATCGCCTGGGTGAGGATCTCGGCGCGTACTGCATTAGTTGCCTGGTTCATGGTAAGTCTCCTTTTCGGGGTATAAAGAGGGCTCCCTCCTTATGGAAGGAGCCGCTTTTGCTTAGAGGACAAGGCCGATCTCTGCCGGGAAGCCGAGCATGATGTTCATGCATTCGATGGCAGCTCCGGAAGCGCCTTTGCCGAGGTTGTCAAAAGAGGCGAGGACGAGAATGCGGTCGTCGTTTCCTGCGATGTAGATGGTGAGGCTGTCTTTGCCGGCATCCTTGTTCGCATTGAGGAAGAGGCCGTTCGTTTCGTCGGTGGTAAGGTCAGAAATTTTGACGATATTGGAACCTTTGTAGCAGCGTTTGTAGATTTCATGGAAATCGTCGATGTCGACGGATCCGGGAAGTCCGCAGGGGAGCTGCAGGAAATGGGTGTGGAAGCCGATGGTGACCTGCATGCCGGCCACATAGTCGGCTACGATTGGTGAAAAGATCGGTTCTTCGCAGAGTTTGCAGACTTTCATGATTTCCGGAAGGTGCTTGTGCTTCTGGGAGAGTCCGTACTGGCGGGGAGCCTTGAGTTCTTCTCTCATGTTTTCTTCGTAGTCCTTGATCATGGATTTGCCGCCGCCGCTGTATCCGGTGAGGGAGAAGCAGTGGAGGGGGTAATTGATCGGGAGGACGCCGGCTTTGACGAGCGGGTAGAGGATGGAAATGACGCCGGATGCGTGGCAGCCCGGGACTGCGACTTTATCCGCTTTGGCGATGGCGTCTTTCTGCTGCTCGGAAAGTTCAGGGAATCCGTAGACCCAGTCCTCTTTCGTCCGGTGGGCAGTGGAGGTGTCGAGGATGCGGATGCCTGTGCCTTCGGTGGCTTTGACGATTTCCCTGGATGCATCATCCGGAAGGCAGAGGAACATGATGTCGGCTTCCTTGGCAAAGGAAACGATGGTGTCGATGTCCTTTTTCTTGTCTTCGGGAAAGGAAAGAAGGTCGATGTCTTTTCTGCCGGACAGGCGGTCGTGCAGGCGGAGGCCCGTGGTTCCTGATTCTCCGACGATAAAGACTTTTGGCAGTGATTTCTGTGTCATGATACTCATCCTTCTTTCTTATTCATGAATGGGATACTCGGCAAATGAGGCGACCATCACGGCTTTGATGGTCGGGAGTCTGTTGGCGGCTTCCTGGAAGGCCAGAGAGAACGGCGCTTCGAAGACGTCGTCTGTGACTTCGATGCCGTCGAGGCCGAATCTTTCGTAGATGTCCTTGCCGACTTTTGTCTCGGTATTGTGGAAGGCCGGGAGGCAGTGGCAGAAGACGGTGTCCGGATTTCCGGTGTTCTTGATCATGTCCATCGTGATGCGGTATGGCATGAAGAGTTTGATGCGTTCGCCCCAGAGTTCGTAGGGGTCGCCCATGGTGACCCAGACTCCGGTGTAGATGACGTCGAGGCCTTTGACGCCTTCTACGGGATCGTCGGTGAAGGTGAAGGTCGCGCCAGTCTTCTCAGCGATTTTCTGGCATTTGGCGAGGAAATCGTCTTCAGGGAAGAACTGGGCGGGTCCGATGATGCGGAAGTCCATGCCTGCAAGGGCTGCGCCTGCCATGAGGGCGTGCGCCATATTGGACTGTCCGTGTCCGACGTAAGCGAAGGAGAGTTCATTCAGAGGTTTATTGAAATGTTCCTTCAGTGTCAGGAAATTGGCGAGGGTCTGTGTCGGGTGGTCGTAGTCGGTGAGGCCGTTCCAGACGGGAACGCCTGCCTTGGCTGCGAGTTCTTCGACAGCGGACTGCTTGAAGCCTCTGTATTCGATTCCATCGAACATGGATGCGAGGACGCGGGCGGTGTCGGCAATGGATTCTTTCTTGCCGATCTGGCTGCCTGTCGGTCCGAGGTATGTGGTGAATGCGCGCTGGTCTCTGGCAGCGACTTCGAATGCACAGCGGGTTCGTGTGGAATCTTTCTCGAAGATGAGGGCAAAGTTCTTTCCCTTCAGTGTTTGGATTTCCTTGCCTTCTTTCTTGTCTTTCTTAAGAGCGGCTGCGAGGTCCAGGTAGTATGCGAATTCTTCGGGTGTGTAGTCGGTCATGCTCAGGAACGGTTTATTGAGTAAGCTTTTCATGATATACCTCTCAGAGGGAAATGTTCTTTCGAACGGGATTATTCTTTGGCTAAAGTTTCGAGGCAGGCGCCTGCTTCCATGATGATGCCCAGTGGAAGGATGGATTCGTCTAGAGCGAAGCTTGCATTGTGCAGGGCAGGAGTTCCTTCCTTGCCGGTGCCGAGCCAGAGGAAGGCGCCGGGGAATTTTTCAAGGTAGTAGGAGAAGTCTTCTGCACACATGGACGGGAATTCCGGATGGGTGATGTGTTCCTTGCCGATGTAGGTCTTGGCAACTTCATCGAGGAAGTCAATCTTTTCCGGTGTATTGATCGTGGCGCTGTGGCCGCGTACGTAGTTCAGTTCGGAATGGGTGCCAAACGTGTAGTCGAGCCCTTTGAGGAGTTCTCCCAGACGCTGTTCCATCTTGTCGCGGAGGGCCGGGGTGTACGTACGGACGGTACCTTCGAGGTAAGCATCTTCGACGCCTACGTTGTAGCGGGTGCCTGCATTCATGAGGCCGATGGTGCATACGACATTTTCCATCGGGTTCATCTCACGGGAAATGAGTGTCTGCACGTCGATGATGAAGTGGGCAGCGGCTACGAGAGCATCCGTGCCATTGTGCGGCTGCGCTGCGTGGGTGGATTTCCCTTTGACGTGGACGTAGAAACGATCGGATGCTGCCATGAGATTTCCTTTTTTCAGTCCGACCTGCCCGACGGGAAGTTCAGGCCATACGTGGAGGCCGTAGATTTCTTCGATGTCATCGAGCTTGCCGGAAGCGGCGATGTGGCGTCCGCCCCCGATGGAAGCTTCTTCTTCAGCCGGCTGAAATACGAGCTTCACTGTGCCGTGGAGCTGGCTCTTCATGGACTGGAGGACAGCGGCAGCGCCGAGAAGGATGGACATGTGGCCGTCGTGGCCGCATGCGTGCATGACGCCTTTGTTTTTCGAAGCAAAGGGCAGGCCTGTCAATTCGGTGACGGGGAGGGCATCCATGTCGGCTCTGAGAGCTACGGTCTTGCCGGGAAGATCGCCTTTGATAGTCCCAAGGACTGCCGTCCCGAAGAAGCCTGTTTCGAAGGGGATGCCGAGTTCAGTGAGGACCTGCTGGATATAAAGGGAAGTCTCTTTTTCTTCTCCGGACACTTCAGGATATTCATGGAAGCGTCGTCTCCATCCCACCACCTTTGGCAGGATCTGCGATGTTTTTTCCTTGACTTCCTTTTCGTACATTCCGAGGGCCTCTTTTCTATGGCATAAATGCATGTTTATGCAATATTGCATAAACGATATTCGGCGGATATGTGGACTATTTTCATCAAATCTCAATTTTTGAAGAAATATAAAAATCCGCACGTTTTTGGATTGAAATAATAATACAACTTTTAGAATAAATATTCAATAAGTTACATAAATATTTTTTGAAAAATTTTTTGAGAGCGCATTCGGACCATGAAGTATAATAGAAAGGAATAAATACAGGCAGCCTGCCGGTCAGGCTCTGGCAAGGGGGGATCATGATGAATCAGCCGCGCGGCTCTATTAATAAGAAAAATATAATAAAGAAGGCAGTGCTTCTTTCCATGGGAGGGGCTCTCTTGATGCCTATTTCTTCCGGCGCAGAAGAGGTATATTCGCTTCCGGAGATGGTTGTGACGGCAGAAAAGATGCCAGTCGAATCGAAGAAGGAACCGCAGGCGGTCCAGGTCGTCGATCAGAAGGAAATCGAAAGCCTTGGCGCGGTGAATGCGACGCAGGCCCTGGAGCTTGTGACGGGAATCAACCTTTCAAGCGGGAAGGCCGGCAGCACGGCTTCCATGGGCGGCACGCAGGTGATGCTCCGCGGCATGAATACGAATCAGGTGCTGATCCTTGTTGACGGCAGGCGCATGGCGGATGAGGATACGAGCCAGACAAAGAATGCCTACCTTCTTTTAAGGATTCCTCTTTCCACGATCGACAAGATCGAAGTCGTGAGGGGTCCGTCGGGTGCGATGTACGGCTCAGACGGCATGGGCGGCGTCATCAATATCATCACGAAGAAGCCGGACAAGGAAGAAACGGTGCTCGGCTTCCACACGGGGGAGGCGGAGTGGGGCGAGGACCTCCGCTATACGACTGGGAAACTCGGCCGCTGGAATTCCTCCTTCCATTACAGCACGGCAAAGGTGCGCCCTCTTTCCTACAGGAACCAGGGGACGGATGAACGCGGCATCATAACGGACGGCTGGGATGTGCCGGGCTATGGCAGAAGACAGGAAATCGGGCTCGATACGGTCTATGATTTCGAGAACAGGAACGAGAACAAGGTGCGCTTCGGCGTGAATTACTTCGACGAATCGATGCTGACGCGCTTTGCTGACGGCGGCATGCAGATGGGCCGGCTGTACCTGCCGATCCAGAAGGATGACAGGAGCCGCATCGACCGTCATGAGACGGACACGTTCCTAACGTATACAGGAAAGACGGACAGAAATGAATACGAAGGCAGCGTTTCCTACAGCCGCCTTACGAAGAATTCGAAGACGAGCAATGACCGTCCTGATTTTACGGGCATCCTTCCGCCATTCGTGAATTCCATGCTGGACACGTTGTACCCTGCCAGCGATTACGACAAGGCGGAGTACACGGAGTGGGCGCTTTCCGGAAATGTACCTCAATCTCAATCATTTCGCTTACCGCATTTACGGCAATCCCGATCTTTCTCCGGAGAAATCCCGCTCCCTCGATCTTTCATATGAATGGGAATTGGGAAATCTCAAGGGCAAGGTGACCTGGTTCAAGAACCGCGTGAAGAACCTGATCGACATCGTGCAGGTGAGCGATGCCGTCTACCATTATGAAAACGTGAACCGCGCCGACATCGAGGGCGTGGAGACAGAGCTTTCCGCGCCGATGGGAAGCCGCTGGAACTGGCGACTTTCGCATGTGTACCTCGATGCCGAGAACAAGACAGACGGCACGATGCTCGACAACCGCGCGCGCCATACGGTGACGGCCGCTCTTTTCTATGATGATCATGATGATTACGGCTGGTCGGGCACCATCTGGGATACCTTCCAGGACCACTACCGCTTTGATGATGAAGCGTATACATTCCAGACGCTGAACACGTCCATCCGGAAACGCTGGGACGACTGGTCCATGACGGCGGGCGTCTATAACTGGTTCGACAAGAAAGTGGACGACCTTTACGTCCATGGAAGAGAATGGTTCACAGGCATGCAGGTCAGACTGTAAGCGGGGTATTATAAAGAGGCTATTATATAGAGAGCTGCGGGAATGCGATGCATTTCCTGCGGCTTTTTCTTTGCATGAATGCATTTCCTGAATGGGAAAGCGGCGGATACTCCCGTTTCGCTTCTATGACAATCTGTATGAAATGGAATAGTATTTCGGTAATTATGTGGTATCTCCAGCCATTTTCAAGAAATATTTCTGATTTTGAGGGATTATAGATAAAAGTGTACTCTTTTTCTAAAAAATATTGACTATTTTTGATATTTTCTGAAATATTTTACTTTTAATTGAAAAAGTGTGATATAATAACATCAATGAGCAGGCATGTACTAACGAGAACGGACAACCGAGAAACGTAAATCATGGGAGAGACGCTTGTAGTGTTCTCTTTTTTTAGTGCCCGGGAGCGGATGGATCCGCAGATACGAAGACCCGGAAGATGCAAAGATGCATAGATTGAGACGCCTGCCTTTTTTATTAGCGATGAGCGAATGCGTACCCATGGCGCACACAGGAGGAAACACATGTACGAAACTTTTGACGAATTAGGAATCCAGCCGGAAATTCTGCAGGCCGTAAAGGATATGGGGTTCGAGGAACCGACCCCGATCCAGAAGGTCTCCATTCCAGTAGCACTTTCCGGAAAGGATCTGATTGGTCAGGCACAGACAGGCACAGGCAAAACCGCAGCATTCGGTATCCCTGTACTGGAACGCATTGACACAACAAAGCCAGGTCCGCAGGCAGTCATCCTTTCGCCAACCAGAGAACTGGCTATCCAGTCCGCTGAAGAAATCAACCATCTTGCACAGTACCTGCCGATCCACGCACTGCCGATCTACGGCGGTCAGGATATTGAACGCCAGTTCAAGGCACTCCGCAAGAAACCAAACATCATCGTAGCTACCCCGGGCCGTCTGATGGACCATATGAAGCGCGGCACGATCGACCTCTCCAATGTACAGATTCTCGTCCTTGATGAAGGCGATGAAATGGTCGATATGGGATTCATCGACGACATCCGCACGATCCTTGCTGCTATTCCGGAAGAAAGACAGACCATGTTCTTCTCCGCTACCATGCCTGGACCGATCCGTGAACTCGCTGAAACATTCCTGAAGGACCCGGAAGTCGTCAAGATCAAGGCTGCTACCGTAACCATCGACCTGATCGAACAGGAATACATCGAACTGCCGGACCGTCAGAAATTTGACGCACTCTGCCGTCTGCTCGATATGCAGGATCCCGAACTGGCTATCGTATTCGTACGCACCAAGCGCCGCTGCGATGAAGTCACCGAAGCTCTGAAGAAGAGAGGCTACATGGCCGAAGGTCTTCACGGTGACCTGTCCCAGCAGAAGAGAGACACCGTCGTACGCCAGTTCAAGGAAGGCACCATTGATATCCTCGTTGCTACTGACGTCGCTGCCAGAGGCCTTGATATTTCCGGCGTCACACACGTTTACAACTTCGATATGCCGCAGGATCCGGAAATCTATGTACACCGCGTAGGCCGTACAGGCCGCGCAGGACAGACCGGTCTTGCTACGACATTCGTCATTTCCAGAGAAATGGGCCAGCTGCGTGACATCGAAAGAGTCATCCGCCGCCGCATTACCCGCCGCTCTGTACCGACACTGACCGAAGTCATGGAAGAAAACCAGAAGGCTGCCATTGAAAGCCTTTCCGAAGCAGCTCAGGCTGGCGGACTCGAACAGTTCCGCGAAAGCGCCGAAGAACTCCTGAATGACCAGGACTCCGTATCCCTCGTTGCAGCAGCTATCAAACTGCTGACCAAACAGCCGGACGTTACTCCGGTCAAGATCACGGAAGAAGCTCCGAACTTCAGAAGAAGAAGCGGCGGCGGACACCGTCGTTTCGAAGGCGGAAACCGCCCGAGAAGACACTTCGAAGGACGCGGCGACCGTGAAGGCCGCGGCGACAGAGAAGGACGCCGTTTCGAAGGAAAGCGCGGAGGCCGTCATTTCGAAAGCGGTCGCGGCAATCGTCCGAAAGGACCGAAGAGCCCGAGAGTGCAGGACTCCAATTTCAAATCATACTTCAAGAACTCTGACTGATTAGAGGGCTTGAATGAAAAGAGGCCGGGATTATTCCCGGTCTTTTGGATTTTCTGAAACAAGACTAAAAAGAATTTTTTCGATACTAGCAATTTCAGGGGAAACAGAGTATCTTAAATACAGGAATCCAAATTTCCAAGAAGGAGGAATGTTCCATGAAAAAAATTACCATGATCAAGATCCCAGGATGCCCGTACTGCGCAAAAGCGAAGAAGGCATTCGAGGAACTTTGCCAGAAACCGGAATATGCCAATGCAGAAGTAGAAGTGATCGATGAACAGCTGCAGCCGGAGCTCGTCACTCCATACAACGGCAAGTACTACTATGTACCGAGCCTCTTCATCGACGGGGAAAAGCTTTTCGAAGCCCAGCCCGGACAGGATTACGAGACAATCAAGGCAGCTGTAGAAAAAACCTTAAAAGCTCGCTGCGGAATAAACGGTAGCAAAAAAGGTGCTGTGACAAAATGGTTTATCATTTTGCCACAGCACCTTTTTCTATTGGAATATTCCATTAAAGGATTATCTAACA
>UMKW01013932.1_pt1 | contig 34894 bp, 55 predicted proteins | sample 1966391 | NCBI WGS metagenome assembly UMKW01 (sample SAMEA4836183, study PRJEB28245) | human gut metagenome | biome: gut microbiome; material: fecal sample | place: Denmark | collected 2008
GGCGTTGATGGTCGAGATGTCCCAGCTCTTGGCGTTGATTGTCGAGGTGCCCAAACTCTTGGCGTTGATTGTACCTTCTGTCGCCAGCAGATAGCCGACGCCTTCTCGAATCTCCACGTCCTGGTTGATACATATCTGATGTTCGGCGAACTGCTCGCGGTTTGCCATTATAACATCTGCGAAGTCCCGATACTTGGCGCACCACCAGAAGTTATCCTTAACAACGGCTATAATCTCTTCGATGCTCTCCGCCTTGTAGAGTCGCTGATATTGTCCAACGCAGGCGCCGTTCTTCTTTCCGAAAGCTAAAAGGTCGGCCTTGACCTTTTCGTAGTTGGTATTCATATTCGAATTGTGTTATTGATTCTATTTTATGCGTAGCCAGCGTTTGATCGCGCACCGGATAATCGCCCAGCGGCGCGTCCGGTTGTCTTTCCGATTCTGCCGGCGAACCTCCTCCGGCGTCAGGTCGTAGACCTGGAATTCGACCCCATGATAGGGCCAGCGTTCAATCATTACCATCGTTACCTTCGTTTGTCAATGATTCCTTCAACTTCTGCGGAGCAATGAATGGTTAGTTGTGAGCCCCCGTGTAGGGGAAATCCTCGGGGAACAGTTCGTCGCCAGTGAGCGTGCAGCCTGCATATTTCTTCAGCGCGTCTGCTACCACTTTGCGCTCAGCGGGAGTTGTCGGGCGAACCTCGCCTCGCAACCACCGCAAGGACGTACCCTGACTCTTCTCGGTGCGCGCCTGGATATAATCCAATACCTTCCTTTTTACCTTTTTGAGCAGCGGCGCGTAATACCCGTGCGCGGGTAGAACCGGGCGAATGGCTGCTTTTTCGTTTGCATTATTCATTTAAATGACATATTTTTGGAGTGTGATTTAAAACCTCAATGCAAATATAGAAAATTAATCTTAAAAAGTCTTATCTTAGACCGATAATCCAATATAAGATTTTTTTATACATTCACAATAATTATAAAACCACTGTTTTATAGACTGTTATGGGGAGTATATTTGATAGAATAAATACATACGCCAAGATGATAGGCGTAAGAAAGTCCAAGATTGAGAGAGTGGCCGGTCTATCAAACGGGACGTTTAAACCTCAGACCAAGTATTTGAGCAATTCCTACGACTGGACAAAGGTCGACCGGGCAAATAGAACCGTAATAGACTACATCAAAAATTTATTTTCACCATCCAAGTAATTTTTTTGCAAAAAAATTTGATTGCAAAAATGCCCATGCGCACCTTTGTCTCAGAAGCTGTGATGATGCAGCTCACAGATAAAGACAGCGCGCGACGAAAGGACTGACGCTCGTATTGGCATTCGAATAAGTCTGTGGCTATCATCCGGCCGCAGACTTATTTTTTTATGGCAAAGGCTAAACCTAAAGCAAAACCCAGTTTCCAGCCCAAAATAGGCAGGCCTCTTACTTATACCCCCGAGCAGCTTTCCAGCAAGTTCGAGGAGTATGCGGTATGGGTAAAGGAAAACCCGCGCTTAAATTATAAGGTTCTGGCGGACGGTAATGAAGTGCCTGTTCGGATAGAACGTCCCCTCACACTGTCCGGATTCACTGTATTCGCGCATATCCATCCCGATACGTTTCGCAACTTCGAAAAACGAGAAGAGTTCTTCGAAGTGTGTGCGTGCATACGCGCGCGTATCGAGACTGACCAGCTCGAGGGAGCGTTGTGCGAGCAGTTCAACCCGACCATCGCGTCGCGTGTACTGCATCTGGCTGACCGGCAGGACATCACGACCAACGGCAAGGAAATCCAGCCGTCCGGCCCGGCCATATCCGTCACACTCGACGCTGCAGCCGCCTCCATCATTCAATCAATCGGTAAACAGACAATCAGCAAATCGGCAGACGATGGAGAATGACGTGGTTACATATCGCGGGAAGGTCTACAAGGTCATGATGTACCTTTTCAGTCGCTACCGAAACAGCGGCGTGGTTCTTCGCGTGTTCAACGAGGGCTCCTCGCGTTCCGGCAAGACCTACGACACGTTCGACTTCCTGTACGACATCTGCGCGGCCGGCGACCGCGACTATTCCATCTACGCATACCGTGCCACGCTGGCCGACTGCAAGGAGAAGGCCCTCGGTGACTTCAAAAAGAAACTGCAGCTGCGCGGCGTGTACGACCCGAACAGCATGACGGGCGAGAAGATTCTCCCCGAGTACAGAATTGGCGGCAGCACAATTCGCTTCCGCGGCCTCGACAAGATGGATGTCAAGGAGGGCCACGACTGCGATATTATCTACTTCAACGAGATGCTCGACGGCGTGTCGAAGGCTCAGTATGAGAACATCACCATGCGCTGTACTACGATGGTCATCGGCGACTGGAACCCGAAGTACACCGAGCACTGGGCATTCGAAATGGAAGGCCGCCCGGATACCATCTTTACCAAGACGACGTACAAGGACAACCCCTTCTGCCCTCCCGGTGTACGTGCCACGATTGAATCGTACGAACCCACACCCGAGAACATTGCAGCCGGCACGGCCGACGAGTACCGTTGGAAGGTTTACGGCCTCGGCCAACGAGCCGCCCAGGAGGGCCTCGTCTTCCCGAACATCGACTGGATAGACGAGTTCCCGGATGACCTCGACTATACGGCATTCGGCATCGACTTTGGTTTCACGTCCGACCCGACGGCAATCGTCCACGTAGGGGCCCGCGGTCGAGACCTGTACATCCACGAACGATTCTACGCGCCCGTGGACGACCCGGAAACGTTGTACGAAATCACGGCTCCGATAATCGGCCACCTTTGGGCCTTTGCGGATAGCGCCGACCGTTACGCCAATAATCCCGAAGGCATGGTCCGCTCGTTGCAGATGCGCGGGCTGAACGTCTGCAAGGTGAAGAAAACCTCGGACAGCATAATCGACGGCATCACGTACATGAAGAACTTCCGCATTCACTGTGTGCGTACCCGCAATATGCTCAACGAGGCCAACTCCTACGTTTGGGAAATGATAAACGGAATCAAGACCGGGCGACCGGTCGACAAGAATAATCACTTGTGGGACGCAGCGCGATACGTCGTGCTCGCCGCACTCAAGAGCTACGCAGCCGCATGATGAAGTTTAAGGCATTCGGCCACGAAATACAGTTCGGCATCAAGAAGTCGATTCCGGTAGCGAACAACGGTGTAACGGCCAGCATGACCCAGCGCAACATCATCGACCTGTTCGGCAGCCGGGCCGACTATATCAACACGCTGACGCCCATGGGGCAGGCCCGGGCATTCGAGCGCTGCTCGATTCTCGCGTCCATCATAACGAAGAAGGTCTCGGCCATATCGGATGCGCGGTACTGGGTCAAGGACCAAGAGGGGAACGACGTCGAGGGCACCGATATTCTCGAAAAGATGCGCAATCCCAACCCGTATCAGACGCTTCCGGAGTTTGTCTGCATGGTCGAGTTCTTTTCGCAGATTTTCGGAAAGGCATACATCGTCAAGATTGACGCCATCGGCACCGGTTCTTTCGAGTTGTACGTCGTGCCGAATATTCTCGTGACGGAGAACGAGAAGCTCGCGCAGGGAATATCGTTTGCTCCGCGGTCCAATATCGAAAGCTACTACATCAACGTTAACGGCTTATCGTTCAAGGTGGACACCGAGCATATGTTCGTCGTAAACGACGTGACCTATTCGATGAATCAGATGGGCGGCGCCGTGTCGCGCCTGGCGTCGTTGCAATATCCGGTCAACACGTTCATCGCGTCGTATGATGCCGTCAACGAGCTGCTGGTCAACCGCGGCATGCTGGCTATTATCTCAATGAAGGCAGAAAACCCGGCCGTAACGATGAACCTCCCTGCGACTAAGGAGGATAAAGAGGAGCTCGAGCATCAGCTCAACCGTTACGGCATTCTCCGCGGGAAGATGAAGTACGCCATCACCGGCTACGACGTAGCGTGCGTGCCCGTGTCATCGTCTATTTCGGACCTCGGGATTTCGGACATTCAGCTCAACTGCAAGAAAGATATTGCCTACACCTATCAGGTGCCGGCCATCATGCTGGATATGGCAGACAGCAAGTATGCCAACCTTTCGGAGGCGAAGCTCGACTTCTACACCAACGACATCATCCCGGCGGCCAAGAACATCATGGCCACGATGAACAGAATCTACGGCAACGACAAGTACACCGTTCAGGCGTTCTTTGACCACCTCGACCTGTATCAGAACGCCAAGAAGGCGGCCGCCGAAACATTCAACACGACATTGACCGGCCTTGACCGGGCCATCCAAACCGGGCTTATGACTGTGCAGGAAGCCCGAGAATATCTGCAAAACATCTTAGTGTAATATGAATATTTCGGAAAAGATACTCGAACGGCAGAAGTCGGTGCCGGCAGTTGGACGCAAGGAGTTCGCCGTCACCAAGGCCGACATCATGGATGACGAGAAGCACGTCATCCGCGTGAAGTTCGCCTCGTTCGGCAATAAGGATTCGGCGGGCGACATCCTCGTGAAGGGATGCTTCGCCAAGTCCATCAACGAGCGCGGCCCGCAGTCGGACACCAACCGCAAAATAGCCTTTCTCTGGCAACACGACATCTATGACCCCATCGGGAAGGTGCTCGAAATCGAGGAGCTCGACGATGGAGCCTACGCGACGGTGCAGTTGAGCAACTTCGACGCCGTGCCCAACGCCAAGCGGGCATGGTATCAGCTCAACGACGGTGACATCAACCAGTTCTCCTTCGGTTTCCAATACGTGTGGGATAAAATGGAGTACATCGAGGAGGAGGACGCCTTCCTCATCAAGGAAGTAGTCCTGCACGAAATCTCGGTGGTTACGCTCGGGTGCAACGAGCAAACCGAGTATATGGGAGCCGTGAAGGGGCTGGCCGAGGCCATCATGCGCGGCGAGAAGGTCGACAAGGAACAGATTAAACGGATGCTCGAGATGCTGAGCGGAGCCGAGCCGGCCGGAGAGCCACTCACTCGCAAATCGGTATTCGAACGCATCGGGCAAAACGTATAACCAAAACCAAGAAAACAAATGGCATTCAAAATTAAGGACCTGGAGCTGCCCAAGGAGGCAGGCTTCAACGAGGCCGAAAAGAAGGCTTTCGAGTACATCTGGAATCAGTTCAAAACGAACATGGAGGGCGCAATGGCGAGCGTCAAGAGCGAGGAGGAGGTCATCGACTCGGTCAAGAGTGAGCTGGCCAAGGCTGGCATCACCGGCGACAAGCTGGAGAGCATCGAGAAGGCGCTCAAGGAGCAGGGCGTGGCGCTGTCGCTTATTCAGAACGGCGCGCCCCGCAAGCAGGAGACGCTGGAGATGCAAATCAAGGCGTTTGTCGAGGACAAGGACAACATCGAAGCGGCCAAGAAGCACCAGACTGTCAGCCGCGAGCTGCACATGAAGGATGTCGCCCTTATGACGACGGCCAACGCAAAGCCCGCAATCGACGTGCTCAACGTCGAGGTAGACCGAACCATTCACGCAGCTCCCGAAGAGGCCAACGCCATCTATCCGCGGCTGGTTAAGGGAAGCACGGCATCGCCCAACATCACGTGGGTAAACCGCGTCGACCCCGAAGGAGGCGCCGCCTTCATTGAGGAAGGTGCGATGAAGCCGCTGAAGGACTGGAACTACGAAACCGAGACGTCGGTAGCCAAGAAGGTGGCCGTGTCCTGCAAAGTATCTACCGAGATGCTTTCGGATGCTCCCTTCATGCGCGCCGAAATCGACCGCCTGCTCCGTTCCGACCTCATGGAGACGGTAGACGAGAAGCTGCTCACCGGAACCGGGGCGAGTGGCGAAATTAAGGGCATCACGGTAGGGGCCGCAGGTTACACCACGTCGGACCTCGACGACAAAATCGACAATCCCAACTACGCCGACGCCATCCGCGCCGCCGTACTGCAGTTGCGGATGCTGAACTTCACGCCGAACATCCTCTTCATCAATCCGGTCGACAAGGCCATGATTGACCTGACGAAGGACACGACCGGGCGCTATATCTCGGCCGAGCTTTTGGCCGTCATCCGCGGCCTCACCATCATCGAGACCACGCGCATCGAGAAGGGCAAATTCCTGCTCATGGATTCGTCGAAGTGGATGGTTCGCCCGTACGAATCGCTGCGCCTTGAGTACGGCTGGGAAAATGACGACTTCCGCAAGAACCTCGTCACCGTCATCGCCGAGATGCGCCTCCACTCCTACCACAGCGAGGTGGACAACGGCTCCATCGTGTACGCCGATTTTGCCACCATCATGGCTGCACTTGAGAAGCCGGCGGCATAACCTGCGAGAAACGAAGTGAAACTGTAAAAACGACGATATTATGGAAAAAGTAAATCTGAGCGAACGAGTAAAAGTAGTCGGCACCGGCAAGAGTGCCCATATGCCGAAGGGAATGGAGTACGACGTCCATCCGCTGCACGCCAAGAAGCTGGTCAAGTCCGGCAAGGCGACCTACGCCGAGCGGGCGAAGTCACCCAAGTAGCACAATTCCAACCGGAGGGGCGTCACACCGGCGCCCCTCTTTTCAAAATCAGACCATGATAATCGACGAGAGATACTTCACCTATCCCGAGACGTACATCGCTGGCATCGAGACCAAGAGCGACGGCGTGCCGGCAGGAAATGCGCCCAAAATCATCGGCGAAATCAACGCCTACATCCGCAAGTATGAGCCGCGATTCCTTAGCGACCTGCTGGGCATTGAAGTTGCTGGGAGCATCGACAAATACCCCGAAATCCGCAAGCTGCTGGCCAACGAGACGGAGGGCACGTCTGTTATTGCCAAGTACGTCTACTTCATGTATTCGCGCGACAAGATGACATTCAACACCGTGGCCGGGGAAAAGCTCAAGAACACCGAGAACAGCACGCGGACGTTCCCCGTGCAGCGTCTGGTACGCGTGTGGAACGACATGGTCGACGAGTGCTGGAGCATTGTCAACAGCATCGAGGACGTGGAGGTTCATCCCAACTTTCGCGCCAGCATATTCGATAAAATCAACGTTTTCGGGCTATGAAAATCACGGAAAAGGACACCGTCAAGGACGTGGTTATACGCAATGCTGCTCTATTTCGCCTCGGCTCGGCAAAGATTGCCAAAGCCATGGAGGACATCAAGAGTATAGGCACGGTCCGCATGAAACGCCGCTTTGGGTTTGACCGAAGGCTGGCCGTCAAGGACGTGGGCGCCATAACCATGGGCGAGTTGAACGCCATCGAAAGCCGCAAGGATTCCTACGAATACTTCTGCGTCGTGTTGGGTATCATGCTGGGACTGGTCAAGCATCACGCAACGCTGCCCGACGGTCGCCCCGACTGGACTGCAGGATTCAGCATCGACAACGAGACAATCGGCCGCCTTCGGTTCATCGACGCCATGCGGTGCTTCATCGATACGCAGAAGGGCGTGGAGGGAATCGGCAAGAGGTGGAAGAGCCTCGAAATGCCGCTCACGGCTGACGAAGTGAAGGCTAAGGTAAAGAGACCCAACCGAGGGCTGGCGGCTGTGTGCCGGCAATACTGCCAAATAATGAACGGCGCCGTAAGGAAAGACGACGTGTGGTGCACCCCGTGGGCAGATGTTTACGAGGCCTTCGAGTCGCTTCGCAACGACAATCTCGAGCAACGACGCCTGCACGAAATCATGACGCCCAAAATCCGCCGCAAATGAAAACACTGAACGACATATTGGAGGAGTGCGCTCACGAAAGCGGCTTCCCGACGTATCTGTACGCCCGAATGGGGGAGGCCAACGTCATCATCGACCACGTGACGCAGTATCCGGCGCTGCTCCGGGCATTCACGGAAACGGTGTACGAAACGCAACTTGCCACGACACGGCGCCGGCGCATGGTGCTCTACTTCTGCGACGCTCTGGGAGCTGCCGAGCCGAGCACGTCTTACAGCGTCGCCCCGATTATCGAAAAGATGGAGAATCGGGCCTTTGACTTTGTGAATGGGCTTCGCGGGCACGGCATCGAGGTAGACGTGCAGAGTGCTACGCCGTTTGTTGGAGAGCTCGACGCACTAATGGCCGGACTTCGAATGGAGCTTACAATCACCTACTCGACCTGCTGAAAATGTCGACCGTAAAGGACATACAAGCGTATTTCAGCCCCGACAAAATCGTCAAAATATGCGAGGAGGAGTTCAACACGCTGCGTGAGCAGATAATCATCAACCTCGAGACCAAGCGGACAAACAGCGGGGCGCAGGTCAACTCGCTCGGGCTTCCGGCCTACACCACAGGCGAGACGGCCAACAGCTTGCGCACAATAGCCGAGCAGAACGGAATCGGGCTTGTTGTGTCTTTTGTGGGTCGTGAGGGCATCCAGGGCATCGACAAGGGATATTCACCCGCAGATATTCACGCCGAGCACGGCACGGTGGAGAATCTGTACTACGCACTCAAACCGTGGGCTCGGGCCAAGGAAAGCCGATACAGCCTAACTCCGAACAGCATCAACGCGTGGTTTGTGGCCAACAAGTTGTGGGAAGCCGGAACCGTGCTATACAGGCAAGGCGGAGGTACGGAGAGCATTACGGACCTCCTGCAGCCTACGATTGAGCGAATCGACCTGCGTCTTACCGACGTGCTTGATTCGACGATATACGAATTACTCGACAAATCCATCGAATTATGAGAGCATCTTCAACATCCGGGGAGCAGTTGACATACCCCAACAGCATATTCTATTCCCGTAGCCGCTTTGCATATCTTCGCTACTCTACCGGTCGAGCCGTAGACAACGAGGCTGTGACCGTAACACTCAGCGCGGCCGACGACGATAGCAAGAGCGTAACGTTGCAGCGCCGGACCAATGCGCAGGGCGCCGTCGTGTTTCCGGTCGGCATCATCTGCGAGGCGCTCGTTGAAGCGTCCGGGCACGGCTCTATCAACATCGAGGCATCAAGCGCGGACGGGGCGAGCATATCGGCCTCAGCGTACTGCATCGCCGGGTATTGCGACCGGGAGATTACCATAAGGTTGGGGCAAATTACCGGATACGCCAACTACCCCGCAGCTCGAAAGGTAGTACTATTCCCGGAGCTGGAGACTCCGCACGTGGTGTTTGTGCCATACCTCGACGAGTGCAACGTGAAAACGGAATCCGGCACCGTACTGGCAAGTGGGATAAAGGGCCCGTTCTTTGAGTTCGACCCGTACGACATCCCGGCCGAGCAGTACGGCGACAACATCGTAGTAGCTTCGACGTCCGGCGATATGACCATCCACCTGCCGGCGCTTTACGACACGTGCCCGGGCGGCGTCATCCTTCGATGGGTTGACAAGGCCGGCATCCAGTACATTTACAGATGGTCGCAGGCGGTATCTACGGATGAGCTGACGGTGAATGCGACCTATACCCGTCTCGACGACAACCTCCAGCCGTACGACGTGCAGGACAATACCATAGCGACGCGCTACGAACTGCACAGCCGCATAGTTGAGCGGGCGTTGTACGATATGGTCCGCACGATTATCGGGTGCCGCGAGGTGTGGATGTACAACGCCGACATTCTCGACTGGGAGCGATGCACAGTCGAGGAGGCCGAATCGGAGGATACCGGCGCGCCGATGCAGGATTTTCAGATTGAGGTGGTCAAATATGCCTACAACGTATGACGTACGAGCTTTACATTAACGACGTCCTTTGCGACCTGAGCGGGGACGAGACGCTGACGCTGGTATATCAAAGCCCGATATTCTCGGAGCTGGACATCATCCAGTCGAACCGGTCCTACAACATATCGCTCCCCATGACGGAGCGCAATATGCGGGCCATCGAGCACTCGCAGCGTACAGACGTGGATTCCGACGTGCCGTATAAGCGGCTGGCCGCCCGGCTGTATCAGGACGGCGTGGCGTTGTTCGACAAAGGGGTAGCGGTTATTACAAGCATCGCTGACACCATCGACGTGACGCTGACGTGGGGAAATGTCGACAACTTCCAAACGCTCTTCGACGCGGACATGAGCGATTTGGCCGACACGTTGTATAGCATGGGGCTGGGGAACATCGCGTGGAACGAGGACATCAAGCGCGTCACGCCCCCGAATCACCGGGATTTAGGATACTTCTATGTGGACTTCGGCATGGGAGTTAGCTCATATCCAGAATGTTTACACCCGTGCATCGGGCTCGACAAGGTCATCGAGGCCATCGAGACGTACAACGGAATCAAAATTGCGGACAAAGCGCGGCTTTATGGCCACGGCAACTACCCCGATTTGGTGCCGCTGGTGTCTGAAAATGGGGACAAAAATAGCAATGAGGTGGAGAAAACCACGATACAACCCTCTATCGACATGTTTTCGTCAAAGAAGAGGGAGGTTTTATATTTTAACAGGTACGCAACAGATACCGACAGGCGAGAAATATCCGAAATAGTATTAGTAGAAAACAGCCTTACCCCCATAAGCATAGTGAGAGCCGTATCTTTCGACTGCGGAGGCACCGATAACGCTTTTTTGCAAATATATTCACCGGTCGGGGATTCATTCCCGGTTGAAATCGCGCAATATATACAGCCTTCGGCCCCGGATAAAATCACAATATCCGTAGTAGGCACTACCGGGTCGTATCCGAATAAATATGATACTCTTTTTTCTCAAGATTCAACAACAAAGGTAGGGAATAGCTACTATTTCCAGAACATCAACCAGAAAATAGATGTATCGAAGTACGACAAAATATTCATCATTATAACATTCCCATTCGAATACTATGTAAAACAGACAATATTGTCCGTATACGTTGTTCTAAACGTGATTGTATCGGTGTATTTTGACTGGGACGACATTGTATATCCTACCATGTTCCCGGTAGCGCCCAACCTCCCGGATATGTCGCAAGGAGACTTCATATCTGCCCTTTTGGCGCGCGAAGGTCTCTTTGCATACGCCGACCTCGAAGAGCCGAACACTATCCGCTTAATGAGCGTCGACGACATTGTGGCCAAGCTCAACAAGTCCGATTTCGTAGATTGGAGCGGCAAAGTCATTCTCAACGACAGCCGCCGCGTGGATATGCCCAACGGCTCAGAGTTCGAGATTGAGGACTACGCGCAGAAAAATACGCTCGACTACGACAACGACGACGACGTGAAGGCCAAGACGGAGGGCGTCATTACCATCGAAAATGAGAAGCTGGAGCGCGAAAACGAAGCCGTGTCGCTCCCGTTCTCGGCGTCTGACAATACCTCCGAGAACGGCATCGAGTGTGCGATTATCCGGATGTTCAGCACTTCCGAATCGAGCGACAGGATTGATTATACCGAGCCGTCGCCGCGCATACTCACGCAGAACGAGTATAAGCCCGAAACGGACGGCCAGACGGGCGAATATGTCGGCATATTCACGCGCGAGCAGTACTTCGGGGGCGAGCAGGGCATCGTGGCCACGAAATACAAGACTTTGCAAGACATTCTTCGGCGCTTCCGCATGATTACGGTCAACGCCCGGCTCTCTCCCGTGGATTTGCGGCAGCTCGACTACACGCGGCCCGTGTATATATCGCAATTCGCCTCCATGTTTGCAATATACTCGATTGAGACGGGCGAGAACAACGTGTCGGAGTGTAAGTTAATCCAGCTGAAAATGGACAGCGTGCTGCCGGTTACATACTTCCTCACGCTGAACGGCAAGGAGCAGGACTACACGCTGGCAGACATATCGTCGGAGGGCCTTTCCGTGCTTGTCCCCTTCGACACAAACGGCACTCTTGTAGCCGAGTATGACGACGAGCAAGGCATGATTTCCGGAGGATTTATCAATGCCGTCGAGAAGTATATTCGCCTGCTTGTTGATACCAACATTACGGCCTCGGAACGCACGGCAACCTTAAAACTGACGATAAGCGAGGACGCAAGTGTGGCCAGGAATATTGTACTCTCCCAGCAGGCGGCGCAGCCGTTGAGCAAGACAATCGCGGGCCGCGTGACAAACCAAAGCGGGAGCGCATTGTCTTTGGCTACGGTCAAGGTTGGAGATTTGGGAACAGGCACAACTACATCGACCGGCCGTTTCTCGATTAGCATCTCCGAAATACCCGGTCAGAGGGTAGATATTACCGCTTCTCGAATCGGATACTTCACCAAGACAGTTTCGGTTGTTGTAGACAGTTCGACTATTCAAGACGTAGGAACGATTCAGCTGGAGAGTACCGTGATAACTATCAAAACGGTGAAGCTATACTGCTCGGATTTTTCCAGTACGACAAAGGACGTCACCTTCTCAATCAAGGACACGGCGTATAGTGCTACTATGTCGCTGAGTTTTGATTCAACGGGCAACGTTTCGGTAAACCAAAACACCCTTGCAAGGAACCTCGGCATCACGTCGATGAAGGACTACGTCGGGAGCATACTCAAGGCGGAAGCCGCGGGCAATTATGCCGGCACGGCGGAGATATACGATGGCGACTTCGGTATCATCATGCAGAGCATAGCTCCAGTAAGTGATGTTCCAGTAGACCCGGGCGAAGAGGGAACGCCAGAAGAGCCTACGGAAACGCCGGAGATTAACTAATAAATGACCGCCTGCAATGCCGCAGGCAACCAATAACAGAACGAAAAGACTATGGCACAGGACACGATTCAGAAGATTATCAACGTCCAATTCAAGTATGACGACCTTATTTCCGGATGGAAGGAGGCGTCGGCCGCGATTGACAACGCCAAAAAGAAGCTCGACGAGTTCAAAAAGGAGGGCGACACAGGCGGAGTAGCCAAGCAAACGCAGCTTATCAAGGCGCTTCGCGCGGAGATGAGCCAATATACCCGCGAGATTCAGGCAAACGTCAAGGAGGAGGTCAAGGCCGAAGGCTCCATCAACCAGCTAAACGCCCGAATCGCCAAGCTCACGGCGCAGTATAACGCGATGGCCGGAGAGATTCGCAAGTCGGCCACCGGAGAAGCCCTTGCCAAGGAGATTGCCGACGTGCAGGCGGAAGTGAATAAGGCAAACGAATCGCTGCTCAACTTCCGGAACAACGTCGGCAATTACGCCAGCGCGGCCAAGGGCTTCACGCCGCTGTCGTTCCAGGTTCAGCAGCTGGCCCGAGAGGTTCCGTCGCTTACAATGTCCTTCCAGCAGTTCTTCCTCGCCATTTCGAACAACCTGCCGATGTTTGCGGACGAGTTGACCCGGGCGAAGGAAGCAAATAAGGCGCTGAGAGCCGAAGGTAAGGCCACGGTCCCCGTGTTCAAACAGGTAGCATCGGCCATATTCTCGTGGCAAACGGCGCTTGTTGTCGGCATCACGCTGCTTATCTCCTACGGAAAGGAGATTGCGAAATGGGGGAAAAGCCTTTTATCAACAAAGGATGCAGCCATAACGGCATCGCAAGTTCAAGCGGATGTTAATAAAAAACTAGAGGATTCCGCAAATCCCATAGGCGACCAGATTTCAAAAATCAAGTTGTTGCAAAAGCAATGGTCCGGACTGGGGAATGATTTATCCGCAAAGCAAAAGTTTGTCGAGGAAAACAAAGATGCTTTCGATGAATTAGGCGTAAGTGTATCAAACGTCAACGATGCCGAGAACTTGCTTGTCAAGAGTACGGACGACTTTATTAAGGCAATGGAGATGCGGGCCATGGCGGCAGCCGGGCTCGAACTTGCTGCTGAAAAATACAAAGAGGCATTTATTGAGCAGCTGAAAATAGAAAAAAAAATAGCAAAAGGGAAAACGGAGGGATACATTACTGGAGGCTCTCCCACTACTGGTGGAGCTCAGTATACATACACTACTCGCCCATATACCGAGGAAGAGAAACAGGACATGATGTCCAGAGCCTCCGCCTTAAAACAACAGGCGGAGGCATATCTGACTTTATCGAACGAGAAACAGAATGACGCCAAAAAAACTCTTTCAAACGCCGGGATAGTTGAATCTGCGAACGCCGAGGTAGTAAAATCTATCGAAGAACTCATCAATATGGAAGGAATTCTTGCCCAAGTGCGAGAGCGTAACGCTCAAAAATATGCGAAATCAGTATCTGAGCAGCAGCGGACAGTGTACAAGAGCGTGGCCAAAATTGAGGACGATATAGCCAAAAGCACGCGGGACATCGACCGGACGTGGACGTCGAGCATGAGGGATATTTTCCAACAGAAGCAAGCCGAGTACAAAAACCGCATTTTGCAGGCGCAGCTGTCCGGAGGCGACGAAGGCGCGCAGAAGGAGGCGTTGAAAATCGCGCAAGAGCAGCTGGAGGTATACAAGCAGCAACTTGAGGACGTCAACACGTTTGAGGCCGCCTACCGCAATATGGGCTACTCGGACATCGAGATTCAGAACATGCGCTTGCAGGCCCGGCTGAATGTAGCCAATGCCGAGGAGGCAATCAAACAGGCGCAGGCGGTATCGTTGCAACAAAGCCTTTCGTCAGTCGAGCAGCTTATCGGAGCATTCGGAGGACTTGCCGAAGCTGCCGGAGCATCCGCGGAGCTGTCCGGCGTGCTGGCAATCGCGCAGTCGGCGGCCGCGATGGGTATGGCACTTGCAAAAGCATTTTCTTCAAGCGCTACTATTTGGGATGCAATAGCCGGCGTAGCCGCAGCAATAGCAACTATCACTACCGTCGTCTCGACAATCAGGTCGCTCGGAGATTCTGCCTCCGACGAGGGTCGCAAGTATCGTTACGCGAAGGGCGGACTTGTGACGGGTCCTGGCACGGCAACATCGGACAGCATCCCGGCCAATCTATCCAACGGGGAAAGCGTCATGACGGCCCGGGCCACCAGCGAATGGGGCGACCTACTTTCGGCTATCAACGTATCGAGCGGGGGCAACGCCATCAACGTCTCGAACCTGCCGCAACGGGGCGACGGGATGCGCGGAATGGAGCGCATGATGGAGCGCGTGATGCTCAAAATGCCGGCGCCCGTGGTCTCCGTTGTAGACATCAACAAGGGACAGAAGCGGGTCAAGGTATCCGACAATCTCGGCAAGTTAGGACGCAAAAAGTGAGCCTCGGGGCATTGTTATTAAAATGCCCTGACTCATATTTGTCTCAGAATAGAGCTTATGATGAAGTAAGCCACGGAAATATGAACGGAAGAACTACATATCCATGCGCGTCGCGCACTTCTGCCATAGGCTCGATTATGTCAAATCTTTTAACAAATCAAGCAAATGGCAGTTTTGAATTGCAAAAACACCCTCGGCGCGGATATTCTCAATGACTGCAACGAGGCGTACGGCAAAGGCGTAGAGAAAACGTTCTACGTAATTTCGCGCGACAACATCGACTGGGATGCGTCGACGCGTGAAGGTCACACTATTTCGGCCATCGTAGCTGTATCAGGCAAGCGCGGCTACAAAATCAAGAGCCCCTACAACAGCACCGTCCCGGCAATCACCGTCACGGACAACAACCCGACCATCGGGACGTCGTTCGACAAGGTGCTTCCGGTTGTGCTTTTGGCCGACAGCCCGGCAAATGCGCAGGCCATCATGGGCCTCAAGCAGGACAAGTACGTGGTCATCTACGAGAACACCGCCAAGGGCACCGACGGCTCGCAGGCGTTTGTCGTCTTCGGCTGGGAAAACGGCGCAACGGGTGTAGACCTCACGCTCGACAAGAGCAGCGACGACTACCTCGGCGGATGGTCCGGCAACCTCACCGAGAGCGGCGCGCCCACCTCTCAGCTCTTCTTCTGGAAAACCGACTACGAGACTTCCAAGGCGGCGCTCGAGACTCTTTGCGCCGATGCGGAGGCGTAGGCCATGCAATCGGCAGAATGGTACAGGGACAGGGCTATGCGCCCTTCCCTTACCGTGGCCGATAAAGCCACAATACGACAAGAGTGGGCCGAGCTTATGGGGAGTGAATTTTCCGCGTCATTCAACCCCGGGTGCCCCAACTGCTATCATGACGCGGTTATCTTAATTCTCAGAGCCATGACCAAGGACGAAACCAAAAGCAAATACGAACTCAAGCGCGGCGTAGTGTTCAAATATCACGGCAAGGTTTACTCCAGCCGGAACATCACCGACGAAGCTGCCGAGTGGTGGATTAAGCAGGACCTCAAGCACCGGGACGACTTCATCACCCTTGCCAAAGACTACGACAGCTATGCAGGCAACGCAGAGTAGCATGACGGAGATGCAACGCGTGAACTACGAAAGTGACTTCCGTGTTGTCTTCTCTTTTCCGGAGGACAAGGTGCCCGACTATCCGTGGGAGATTGAGCTTTCTACGCCCAACACTCCCGCGTATAATGCCTTTGTCGCATCATTCGACGGGAAGAATTACCACAACTGCTCGATGCAAAGCGAAACGGAGCTGTTGATTGCCGTTGATAACCACAAGCTGCAACCGGGCATTTTGTCGTACAAGTTCAAAATCAAGGCACCGGATGCTGCCTTCCCGGACGGCGTCATGAACGTAACCACCCCCGGTCAGCTCGGCATAGAGTTGTGGGCCGGACCTTCGGACGAGTTCGAGCACGAAGGCGTCAACGTCATCGTCTTGCCGCTCGAAGGCGACAAAGGCGACAAAGGCGACAAAGGCGACACCGGTCCGCAAGGAGAACAGGGGCCGCAAGGAGAGCAGGGAGAGCAAGGCCCTATCGGCCCGGAAGGTCCTATGGGTCCCCAAGGCCCGGAAGGTCCTCAAGGGCCGCAGGGCGAGAAGGGTGACACTCCAGTTCTGACGGCGCAGCCGGACGGCACAATTCTCTCCGACAGTGTGGTGCTGACGGACGTCCTGAAGGTCGCCGCGGAGAATTCGGACACGCAGACGGCTCGGGTCGAGACGCTGGCCGACAATCCGCCCAAGATTGTGGAGGTCAACGGCATGGCCTATTGGGCGTTCTACGACCTTGAAACGAAGCAGTACGTGACCTCGCAGTACCGGGCAGACGACGGCACTATCGTGCAGCAGGTCGAGGGTTCTGCCGTTTCATTGGATGTCAAGGGCGGAACGATGTACGTCTGCGGCGAGCTGACTTCGCTGACAATTGCAAGCGTCGAGAACTCGACGAAGCCGTCAATCATCCGCTTCACGTCGGGTGCTACGGCTACGCAGTTCTCCTGCCCGGATAATTTCAATATAACAGGTTGGACGAAACCCGAGGCAAACAGGAATTACACCATCTGCGTGCTGTTTGGCGCAGGCAATATGACCTACGATGAATAACCTGCTGTATTACTATAACAACGTGCAGAAGATGGCCGCCTACAGGCAGGCCAAGCGGATGCAGCGCGGGGCTCTCACGACTCAGGGTGGATTCTCGACAACGGATAAGGCCTTGCTGCAAGTTCCGTGCACGATCCAGTGCGTGTTTGTAATAAGAAATTTCGATACGTTACAGACACCTTTCACAACGACAGGAGGTTCTATTTCTCCAAGAATTAATATCAATACAAGCGGCAGAATGGGTATCAGTATTGGTTTAGGAGGAATAACCATTGACTCTGAATTGGACAAAATATATAATATCGTATTTGTCGTTGAGAATAATATTCAAAAAGCATACTTGGGAGGAGATCTTATTGCAAGCAGCGATAAGTATGCGCTTAATAATTTATTTGAATATTATATAGGGTCGTTTGAAAACAACCAGGATAGATTTCAAGGAGACTATCTCCTTCACCGGCATTTCAACTACGCTATGAGTGCTGACGAGGTGAAGGCCCTCGACAACAACGGCGACCCGATGGGGTACGTCGTGCCGAAGGCGATGCGGGATAGCCTCCTCGCTGAGTACCTGCCGCAGAATCTGATGTACGGGCGTGACGACAAAACGGTCGCAACCTCTTGGCTCGACAGCGCGAAGCAGTTGCCGCTGTCGGACGAGTACATGGAGCCGCTCTTTCAGTCGATAGGCGGTTACGACATGGCGGCAAACGGCGCGCCGGAGATCCTCTACAACGAATAACAAACAGCAATCGCTATGCAATACGCAAAATTAGAAAATGGACAACTGACCCCGGCCCCCGATGAGGTACGGCAGGGCGGGATGGTCATCATGAACCCCGGGCCGGACATCCTCGGTCCGATGAGGTACAAGCCCGTGGAATACACCGAGCGTCCGGAGATTACGACCCCGGGCAACGAACTTCGCGAGGTCTACACCGACGAAGGCGACCGCATCACGGTGACGTGGGTGGAGTTCACCCCGGAACCAGAGCCGGGACCCTCCTACGAGGAGCAGGTTGTCGCCTTGATCCGCGAACGCTACTCGGCCGATGACGAGCTCGCATTGCTTCGCCAGCGGGACACCAAGCCGGAGGAGTTCGAGCAGTACTTCAACTACTGCGAGGAGTGCAAGGCGACCGTAAAACAAAAACTCGGCATGGTATGAAACGGGCCATCGAAAAGATCATCGGCTGGCTGAACCGCATCCCGGCCGACAAGTACAAGCACTTCGCCGTAGGAACGGCCGTTGCGGCGGTTGTCCTGCTGACTGTGGCGTTGTTCGTTCCCAAATGGCTGGCGCTGGCAGCGTCGGTCGTTACCGTCGCCGTGGCGGCTATCGGCAAGGAGAAGGCCGACGCCAAGGCGGACGAGCAGGACATCATTGCAACGTTTCTCGGCGGGCTCGCAGCGTGGATCACCTTTCTAATCGGATAGCCTATGTTCGACATTCTCCTCGATACGTTCGGGCTCGAAGCTATCGTCCTGCGGCGGGCCGCCCTGCTGGAGATCATCATCTGGTCGGTGATGCTCGTGGCCGTCATGATCGACATGCGCGCCGGGATTCGCAAGGCCAAAGCCCTGCACCAGCCGATCGATTCGCACGGCCTGCGTCGCACCTTCACCAAGTTCGGCGACTACGGCAAGGTCACCGCACTCTTCATGTGCATCGACGTGCTCGGGCTGCTCTTCGGCCTCTATTCACTCCCGTATGCGTCGGGCGCCGCCGCCGTGATTGCAGTCGGCATCGAAGCGTGGAGCGTGCGCGAGAACCTCCGGGCCGTTCGCTCCTCGGCGGCCAAGGTGACGGACATTGTGGCGGGACTGGCCAAGACGCAGGACATGAAGGAGGTGATTGCCTTTATTCAGCAACTCGACCGCGTGCGGGCCGAGGTGTCGAACAAAAACAAGGAGAAACCCCAATAAAACACAATCCTATGACACAGAAAGCAAAGATGATTCTTATCGGCATCGCCGCAGTGGCGGTGCTGGTAGTGGTGTTCAACCTGCTGCCGGGCGGAGTCCGCATCGCCTCGACCGTATCGGTCGCCGCCGGATTCGTTGCCGGAGTAGCCGCCAGAGGGTGGTACGACCGCAAATCTCAGGAAAAGGAGGACGAGGCATGAAACACTTTACCATGGAAGAGCTGACCCGCTCCGATACGGCCCGGTCCAGAGGTATCGATAACACGCCGCTCGTCGAGCATCGACGCAACCTCATCGATATGGTCGACGAGCTGATTGACCCGCTTCGGGAGCGGTGGGCCGTGGTCTGCGCCGATGAGCGGCTGGGGTCGCCGCAACTCCGCGTGACGTCGGGCTATCGCAGCCAGGCGCTCAACGAGGCGGTAGGGGGCGCCGCCACCTCGGCGCACCTGCTCGGCTATGCGCTCGACCTGGTGCCGGTGAACGGGGCGATGCGCCGCTTCAAGGAGGTATGCCGCGACTTCCTCAAGGGACGTAAGTTCGACCAGATGATATCCGAAGAGGAGGATGCCTCGGGAACTCCTGCCTGGGTGCATGTGGGATATCGGAACGCAGCGGGCCGACAGCGTCGCCAGTTCCTCACCATGCGCGGCGGAACCTATATTCCCATGACGGTATGAGACGCATCTACTACAACAGCTGGCTGGCCAAGGCCATACTTTGGTCCGGGTACTCCACGGCCATGTTTTTCGGCAAAATAGGCACGAAGCGCGACGCATCGGAGCCACTTTCCGAGCGTATCAAACGCCACGAAAGCATCCACTGCGAGCAATATTGGGAAGTGACCTCGGCCATGTTCATCATAGCCGTTATCCTGCAGCTCATCTTTGGCGGCGGATGGTGGTTCGTTGCTGCCCCGTTCATGTATTACGTGTTTTACTTTATTGAGGCCGCTATTACCTGGACGTACAGGTTGTTCACCAACGGGTGGAAGGACGCCGCCGAAATGGCCTATAAGTACTCCATGTTCGAACAGGAGGCTCGGGCCGGGGAGAGTGTCGACGGATATGTAGAATCGCGCAAAATGTACGCTTTTCTGCGCTATTTCGGTAAGGTATGAAGTCGTGGATATGGGCAGTTGTCGCACTGGCGGCCTTCTTCTTCGGAGGATGGCTGCTGGGGCGGCATTTTGCCCAGCCGGAAGTCGTAGAAACAACGCGCATCGATACCGTGTATTTCGAACGGCCTCAGCCAATAGCATCGTCGGACATTGAGGTAGAGGTCAACGTCCCAAAGTTCATTTTCGCCCCAGCAGACACCGTAGACCGGCTGGTAATCGTAGGGGACAGCGTAAAGATGACCATCACGGAACGGACGCTTGAGTACCGCGATTCCACCTATTATGCCCGGGTAGTCGGCCCAATCATCGGGTCAATGTCTCCGCGCCTCGACTACATCGAGACATACAACATGACGACCACAACGGCGCAACTGTTGAAGCAGCCGCGAAATACCTTTACGCTATCCGCAAATGCCGGAGTTGATTATGCGCGGGCTGGATGGTCTCCGTTTACAGAGGTGGGTTTTACGATTGACTTCAAGGCCGTGACGCTTACGGCAACAGCTGGAGTAGATAATGTTTTCAAGTCACCGGCGCCGAGAGTAGGCGCAGAAATTGGAATACCGATATGGCGTAGATAATAGATGAACGGCCGGCACTTCAACAAGGAGTATGCCAAATGGCAAGTCGAAAACATGTTCCACAAGGGCGAAGATGGGCGCAGATATGAAGGCGAGCATTGGACCTTCGAGCAGACCAACGCCGTAATGGCCAAATATCGGAGCCGAATCAATGCGGCGTATACCGAGTGGGACTTCTACGTGGCGCTCAATGCCTCGTATCACGACTTCTGCGCGTGGGCAAAGAAACGCAATCCCGAAAACTACGAGTCGGACATCATCGAAATGGCCCTCGCATTTTGGTTCATGGACGACGACTGGAGCGGAGCCACGAAAGTGTGGGACTATTTCGCAATGCTCAACGAGTAGGATTTTGATTCATGGCCCGATATTTTTCGGCGCGCATCCTGGATAAATCATTCTTTGCTTGCTTTATCCTATGAAAACGAATCCCGTCAAGAATAATCATTAATTCTTGTCGGGATAGTTCTATGGTAAATACCGTGTTGTCTACCGTAATAGGCAGCCCCTCGTATTTTCTTTTCATTTGCAATACCCGGAAAAATCACTAACTTTGTTTTGGGCATGGGGTGATTCTGCGGGATTGCCCTTTTTTATTACTTCACGTTGATATTCAAAATGTCATCTATCCGGTAGTCCTTTATTCCAATATCGGCCAGCATTCCCGGAATTTTGGCCAGCACTCGGGCAGGGTAGAAGTCATACCGACACGTCAGCTCAGCGTTGAGCGACGTGATAAGTCGCAGGAGTGCCAGCACAATGTTATAGGCCCGCTCGGGCGGCTGTAGCATGACGCACGACTGAATAAGCGGATATGTCGCGTCCATATTATCGTTGTACTCTCGGCCTGCCAGCTCGCTTATTCGGTTAAGCATCCGGTACGCCTCGGTGTGCGCCTTTTGTACAATGTCGAGTGCCATGTTGTAGCGACGCTTCACGGCGTGCCGGAGAATGCACGCCTCGGAGAGTTCCTCCCCGAGGTCGAGCATCGCGTAGTTGAGGCAGGCAATGAATGTCAGCATCCGCACGGCTTTGGGGACGTACTTTTCATCGTCCTTGCTGGGCTTTCGGTCCTGCATATTCACCCATGCCGTGCGCTTGATAAGTTGTGCTTCTTGAAGGGTCATAAAACTTGGTTCAAGGAAACCCCGAAGTCTTTAGCTTCGGGGAGGAATTGAACCACTATTCCCTCTTTTCTACGTCTAAAGCCCACAAATCTTTAGTTTGTGGGTAGTTTACTTCTTAGTTCTTTTGAGTTCTTCTACAAGGGCGTCGGCCATTTGCCTAACTTCACGCGAAATAATATCAAATGTAATGCCCGATAATTTATCTGAGCCAAACAAACGAGACATAATATCTCCGGCGTATTTCATGCGCCAGTAGTCCCAATTTTCGGTCGTTTTATCCTTGTTTGACGTGGCCCCGGATTTAAGGTCTTCAACCGTTTTCCTAAGCTGCTTGCCATACTCTCCCCGCTCCAACTTTTCGAGGTAGTCGTCGTCGGCCATCATGAGGTCGTATTCCGACTCTGTGCCTATACCGTGCCATCTTCCGCTTTCTTCATAGTCAGAAATCGCCCAATTCCCGTCCTTGAACTCCCACTGGCCCTTATAAAATACTTCCGCAACTATCGGGCAAGCTACGTTTCCTTCTCGTCTTTTGCGGCAATCAAATGAAAATATACGCACTGGGTCTCCGCCCCTTGTGCACACCGTTGCCCCGCGCTTGGCGGCGGCCAAATCAAAGTCTTTCATGTTATTCTGTTATCTGAAAAAGTCTTTTGCTACTCTTTTGCATATCCGATGCTCGATAAGCGATTCAAGCCCGTGGATGTAGAACGTCCATTCCTGTATTGCGGTAGGATGTTTGTCGGCAAGAGCGACGAATTTGTTGTGAGCCTCGGCCAGCAGGTCGAGTATCTCGCGTTCATCATCGGTGATAAAATCCGATTTTTCGGTTGATTCTTTCGACATATCCTTCTGTTTTACCGATTATCCCCGTTCCCGTCAATTACGCCCCGCTGCTGCCGGCTGTCCAGCTTCTCGAGGTTCATTTGCGCAACCTCCTCCAGCTTCATGCCCATGACATCCGACACACCGGCCAAAAACCAAAGGCAATCTCCAATTTCGGCCAAAAGCTGCCTTTTGTACTGCTCTGCCTCCTCTACGTCGCCCGTTGAGAAAACAAGCGAATCCCAGTCCATCCGGGCCAATCTCTTGCGTTTCCACTTTGCGATTTTGTCGGCCACTTCTCCGACTTCTGCCATAAGACCGAAGAGCATATATGTATCGTTCCGACACGATTCCATGCAGGTCGCCATAGCCTGCTGTTGATATTCATTGAGTGTCATTGTTTGTTATTTTTGAAGTTCTACAAAATCCTTGCACGCCTCGTCGTTGTAGTATGCGTGAGAGCCGTCCACTTTGCACTCGCCCATCCAGCAGAACGTTTGGCATTCGAAATTCGCGCACTCTGCGCAGGTACGTTTGTCGTCCATATTCCCATTGTTAAAGTTCGATAATCGGGCGCCAGCCGATAATGTCTTTATCTAATATGACCATATCGTAATTGTCTACATTCCATACACGTCTGCCTTCCGGAGTAACCATCAACCATACAACTGCTTTGCGTGTTTCAATATGGCCATATCGCACTAATACGGGGGTGTACTCCTCCGGCAACTCCACCTTCGGGTCGTGCCACTTGAACAGATATTTCACGAAGGCGCCCCATGCACTACGAAATTCTTTGCTGTCGATAATATCATTGGCCTCGCTTTGGTCGTCCCATTGAAGCAACTCCTTTCGCTCCGACTTGGCTCCGGCGATGAAGTCCTGCTCGGACATTTTTTGGGCAGTAGCCCAGTCTCTTTGCCCGCCGGACCATATTTTTTTGGCATACGCCTTTGCTCTTTCTTCGATTGATTTCATATCCTATTTGTTTTTATCCTCTACCAAAACAATCGCGTCCTTCGGCACATACAGCGCGCCGCATCCAACCCACCATCCGCCGTCGGAAACGGGATAATAAACCCCTTCGAATTCGATGGCTTCAACCTTCTTTCGCCGCTTCAACGTGATAATTTTGTGCGTGCTATCGTCAAGTGTAAGCAAGAAGCGCATCCAATTGGGATGGTCGATGTTCTTATCACCAAAGTACGCCTCGTCATTTTCATTCCAACTCTTCAAGTCCTCCAAATTGTCCCGAAGGTCTCGCACAATCATTTCCTTCTGCCTGGCTGTCCATCTGAAATAATACGCTGAGAGCAATTCGTTCGGTAGTGACGCCGAGGAGATGGTCATGCGATTCATCGCGTACCTAATAGCCATCCAACAGGTGTCCCATTCGACTTCGGAAAGGGGCGCGGTGTTAGGTTTTGTTTTCATAATTATTTCGATGTTTTGCGAGAATCTCGCTATTTTACCGATTCGAATTGACAGACCATCTTATTTCTAAGGTGGTCAAATTCGACCACGTTCATTCCTCTCTCTTTTTGAAGTATTCGACAATCTCCTCGGCGGTAGCCTTGCGGTGGTCGTAGCAACTCAATATGTAGTCGTAGTCGACCTCCGATTTTGAGCAGACCATTTCCTCTTCGAACCCGTCGTCTACCACAAACCACTGCTCCCGGTCGTTCTCGTCGTTCATAGCGGCAAGGGCGCGGAAAAGCTCGACGTCAGTGCCACAGTCAATAGTTGTATCATTCGCCACAAATTCCGTTTCTTCATAGCAACAGCAATAGGTAGTGTCTTTGATACATAGGACAACATCACCATACATATAATCTTCATCTCCGGTTCTTCCTATGACGTCATTGCACCATTCGATCAGCTTCTTTCGTTCCGCCGCATCATCGACACGGACGAAACACGGGGTTGTAAAGGCCATACGCTTACTTTTTGTAGCACAATTTGTCGTCGTGCTTAATTTTGTGTATATATTTCCCCAAATAGTTGCAACTTCTTGCGTCGCATCCAACGCGGGAATATGGCTTGCTGCACACCTCTTTGTGCGGGCAGAAGTCGATAAGTGTTGATTCTACGATGCCCATCACGCTACTTACGGCCATATTCACCGCCATTTCTGAAAGGCACTTCTCGTTCTTAGTCTTTGCGTTCGCGTCGATAAAATCGTTAGCGTCTTTGCTGTACGTATTCGCCATCACTCCATCAGTTTTTGTTTGAACTCTTCAGCCATTTTCTTCGGTATATCTCCTTGAAACACTCCGGACATGAATTGCTCGAATAGCTGGGCAGCCTTCTCGACCATCTCCGCCTCGGCAAGCTCGACGGCATGGTAGGCCTTATGCCTGCCAACAACCGCCCATCCACATCCGTCTCTGTCTACCAAATCTGCGGCATCGTGGACATTATCTTCGATATACTCTCCTGCTCTCTTGCTTTTCATTTTCTCGTCGGTTTTTTGGGTTCGAAAAACAATGTTGGACCTTGCCCCCAACGCAAAGTCGAATAATGACATCACCTCGTCGCACTCATGATTCGATGTCGTACGATTGTCTCCGTATTTCACTTCGCACTCTCCGTTCTTCCAGTGGGTGCAGTTTTCACAAACAGGGCTCATTCTATCCTCCCTTCTTCATACAGCCGTTCTACCATCTGAAAGGCCGAATCAATCAGCCTCTTGTTTTGGAAGAACAAGGGCTTGTATCCGGCAAGTTCTACGGCGTACTCTTCGCCAGCGTCCCATCTCGTGATATAGAAGGCATATCCTTCCGGCTCTCCGATAATGTCGATTAGGTCTACAACCGTGAAGGCAGGGACAACGTAAGGCCCCGGGACCTTCATTATCAATCTTCGCTCTCCGGCAATTACTGACCAGCCCATGCTCGCCTTCTCGGCCGGTATCCCCAGCGCCAGCAGCCGCTCAGACTGCTCGATACTCGTTACTTGGGTTTCCATCATATCAAAAATTCATTTTAGGGTTCTGCTTCTTCTCAATAACCTTGTTCACCCGCTCAATCTCGGCGTCAATCTCATTCTCCAGTTTCTTGCTTTCGTTGAGCGCTCGCCCGGACTTTGTGCGGAAATACTCCTTCTGCGCCTTGCGCATCCGGGAGACCTTGTCGAAAAACTCTTTGGGGCTCATAGTTCAATTCCGAAATAGTCTTCCAACCTCTCTTTGCAGTTCAATCGTCCGAACATCCCGTCACGGGCCAATGCAAACTCTTGGTAACTATCAAAGAAAACATCGTGCATGAAAAGTTCGTAAACGTCAGCAAATATGCGTTTGCTGGCAAGCTCTTTCTCTCTATCCTTATTCCACCATATCTGTCCGTTACGTATCCATTGCTTTACAAGTTTTGGGTATTGCCTGAACTCTGAAAGTCCGTTATCGGATGCAAGTGGGCACCCCATACACCCGAGACGTCTGTTTACGCAAAACCGGCCATCTTCGTCGTAGTATAGCGGATGGCACTTGATGCCGTAGTGAGTGATGAAGTTCTTAACATCCTCATCCGTCCATTCCAGGATAGGCAGAAACACGTTGACGTGGTTTTTCTTCGACCCATATATGCGGCATATAACCGGCTCTTTGTATAACTCGGCACGTTTGGAACTCTCGGAACGTCTTATTCCTTGAATCGAGTTATCGAGTATCTTATACTCCTTCAACTTGTCGCAGCAGAATCGAGCGCGACGGGTGGGGAAACCTTTGCGTTGGATCAATTCGAAAAACGTCTGCTTGGGCTTCACTATCTCAACGCCGTTCTCCTTGCAGTGGGCAATGGTTCCGGGAGGGTCGATAGTCGTGTTCTTGTAAATGGCCCGATAGTTGATCCCGGCCATCTTTGCCAGCGCAAGGATGACATCGCTGTCCTTACCTCCCGAATAGCTCAACTCTACCTCCGCATCTCCGAGGTGTTGAAGTAGCCGGATGCTTTGTTTTATCTTTTTATCGAAATCGCTCATATTTTCGATTATTTTCTCAAAGTAGATAAACTATCCGCATCAGGACAGATCGTCGAAATTTACCGCCCGAAAACAAGCATAGCGGCGTCTCTTGCGTGGTTAGAAGTCCTGCCTTGCCATTTTGTCAGCGCCTTGAACTGGGACGCGCCCAATTTCGTGCACCCGGCACTCGGCGCCATCATGCGATATTCGAGGCCCTGCTCGCGGCAAAAACCCTCCCATATCGTGCAATCTCGGCAGATGCTCCCGGCGCCCTTCCACTTCTCGGGTCCGCTGTTTCCGAACCACGTCCTTTGCCGGGCGTCCTCGATATACAGCCGGATGTTCTCACGGCCCAGGATGTCGGCCATCATGCGGACCTTCTCCATCGCCTGCGTGATGGACAACGTGGCCACCTCGGCCAGATACCTGGCGTCGTGTTCCCAAACTGCAAACCCGGTTTTCTTGCCCGGGTCGATTCCGATGTACTTCATAAAACTTGGTTCAAGGAAACCCCGAAGTCTTTAGCTTCGGGGAGGAATTGAACCACTATTCCCTCTTTTGTCGAATTTATGACTATTCTACGTCTAAAGCCCACAAATCTTTAGTTTGTGGGTAGTTTACAATTCAAAAAATCAAAATGGACAGTCATCAGACACTTCGAACTCCGATCCTACGGACGTTTCAAGTTCGCTCGTCCTGACCAGCCAGTTGCTGTTATCCAGTTCTCGGACGTCGTTCTTGGGCGATTCATATCGGCCGTTGTCTAAATTGTACTGCAACTGGATGCCTTCCCGGCATACGGTTCCGAAATTCCTGAATCGCACCTTCGTAACCATCAGGTAGCTCCGCGCCTCCTCGAAGTTTCGGTATACCGTAAACCCGTAGTCCGCCTTGTTGTAGAAATTCGCCGATCCGCTTATGTCGTACAGCGTAGGTGGCCCGTATGTGCGGTTCCTGGGCCCCAAAGCCTCCATTTTGGCCGGATGTGCCACGAGGTGGACAAGTATGTCATACTTGCGGGCAAAGCGGCTCAAATCGTCCAAAAACCGCCCGATATACTCGCTCCCGTTTTCCGTGGCCTTTCGGCGGTGTTCGAGGCTGTTGAACGGGTCGACGACGAGCTGCTTGATGCCGTACCGCCGAACGTGGTCCTGTGCGCAGTCGAGAATCTGTTCGAGGGTCGTGTTGGTGTATGGGTTCATCCAGAAAAAATGATCCGATATGAACTCGTAGGCCTGGTCGAACTCCTCCTCGGTCATCCATCCGCTGTGAAACTGCTTGCCGATCAACTTGGAGGCGATCTTCGCGTAATGCAGTTCCACGGGATAGTTTTCCGGAGAAAAGTAGAGCGTTTTCCACCCCAGCGATACGGCCAGACGCGAGACGATGAAGTCCAGCATCTCCGACTTCCCGTGTGACGGGATTCCCGTCCATACGGCCAGCTTCGATGTCGAGAAACGAACTGCTTCGTCAATCTCCGGGATACCCATGCGCTCACCGGTTGGCAGTCCCAGCGAGAACATCGTGTAGATGTCGTCGTAGTGCGCGGATAGCTGCTCGGCACCTTCGACCGGCACCTCCTCGGCATTGGCTATAATCCGCCGTATGGCATTCCCGCCTTCCGCCTTGAGGAGCTCGTTGGCGTCCTTCCGTCCTTCGTAGGTAACGATACGGCACCGCTCTGCGCCCAGTCGCCGGACAAGTTCGTTGCGCAACTGTAATCCGGGATCGTCGAAATCCGCGGCGATGTAGAACAGTTTGATGTGCTTGAAGGCGTCGACGTAGTTGTCGAGATACGACAAATCCTTTGCCCCCGCCCCGTTCGGCACCGACACACAGTTTGCAAAACCGCAGTCCACAAACGTCAGGCAGTCGAATTCACCCTCGCAGATGATCAGCGTATCGGCCTCGGCCACACAGTCGAAGTTGTAGAATACCAGCTCGGCATCCTTGACCATCTTGAAGGACTTTTGAGGTCCCCGGTACTTGATGTTCCGCAACTGCCCTCCGACAAAGTAGGGAAAGCACATCACCTCGACCTCCCGACCAAACTGCGGCATCCATTCCGCGTCGGAATAGATCCGCATCCGCCGCAACGTCTCCTGCGAGATCATTCGCCCCTCGAAGTATTTCACGGCCTTGTCCGTAAGGCTGGTAATGTTCTTCCACTCGGGAACGACATACGCCCTTTCAGGTCGGCTTTTCAGCGGCACATAGCGGACGAAGGAGGCGTCGCAGTGGTTGCAGTGCCCGATCTCCTTGTCGGCATTCCAGCAGAAGCACTTGTCGTTCTTCTTGCGGCGCGTAGCCGAGCATACCGGGCAGGTCATGTAGTTCTCCCCGGACGTCTTTGTCGGGTTGATCTCGTATAGCAGCTTGCTTTTTGTATCGACGATAATCATGTCTCGGAGTTTTTATACGGGGATTTTATACCCCCACGGCCTGTCGTAGTCTTCTGATTTCTTGACTTGATTGCTTCGCAGAGACAAGGCGTTCTTGAATGTTTTTGGCCAGTCGATATGCATAGTATGCGTCGCTTTCTTGTGTTTCCAGCCTTCTTCTGTTCCCCAGAAGTCGTCAAAAGACTTTTCGATGGACAGCGGCACGTCTATCCCAGGATAGAACTTCTGCTGCCTCGAAATGAAATCTTCGTCCTGAAGGATGGATTCAAGCGCATTCCGGCACTCGGAAAGGTAAGTATCAAAATCTGCACGCCAGTCGGAAGGTTCTTCTCTTCCTTCTTTTGGTTTTTCCCCTACAACCCCTTTTCCTGTATCTTCTTTCTCTTCTCCTAACTTACCATTACCATTACCATTACCTATGGGGCTTTGAAGCCCCTTTGAAGCCCCTTTGAAGCCCCTTTGAAAGAAATCTTCAACTGCCTGTAATCCAAATAATTCCAAATTTTCCTCCAACCTCGATATAATTCCTTTGTGTGCTGGGTTTTTCGGGTTCAACGGCAGATTTTTTTGATGCTTTACAAAATTTTTGATAAACAGTATCTTCCCGTCTCCGGATGTTACAAGCCTTCCTGAAATCTCTTTCATCGCTTTGCTCAACCCTTGCTTATCAAGTCCCGTATCAAAGCAGGCCTTGTTCTCGTTAAATTCGATGAACCCCGCTATGTCGCACTGATCGCACAAGTACATGAACAGCAGCTTTGCCAGTGGTTTCAAGCCGCTAAACCATACGTCGGACCATTTATCGGTATTTGTATATCTATAAGCCATTTTATATTCCTTTTGGTTTGAATAACCAGTCGTTTGCCGTAGCCTTGTATTCGATACACCCCGACCGAAGAAGCGATTCTATGGCCGTTTCCGCTTCGTGGCGTGAATATTCAAGGCCCAGCGCCGGAAGTATATCCGCACACAAACAGGCGTAGCACGGACCCCGGCAATCGGTCTTTTTTGCCCTCACAATGTCGTAGATGACGTTGTAGAGGTGTTCTTTCAAAGCCATATCCTTCTGCATTGCATTTCACGTTCTATGGAATCGAGAAACTCCTGTTCGTTCGGCGCCGGGAGATAGATGTCGGCTTCCGAGGCGCTCCAATTCCGGAACCGCTCGATCGCCGTGGTCATCTCCCCGGTGTCCAAATCACGGCTCGACCGCAATACATCGATCTCACCGAGGTATTTGTCGTGCCGGTGTTCAACAAACAGATCAGGGTTTACAAGCCTTTTGAAATACTCCTGCTTTACAAACTCCAACGTGTTGCCCGTCTCCATTGCGAACATCCCCAACAGCAGATGCAGGTAGGAGTTTTGGGGCGTCGTCCTCCGGGGTTTGTGCTCGCTCAACTCTACGACATTCTGCCGCTGATACAGCGCATTCACCCGGCGTTTGAACTTCTCCCGGTCGTATGGATTGCTCAGGTCGTATATCATGGCGTTTTTGTATTTTGCGGTAAAGGAGCCCGGCCCGGCGTATCGCATCCTGCTGGCGCGGTGTCTGTCCATGACATCCCCTCACGTCGCGCAGGATGCGCACCATGGCCGCAATCTCCCTCCGGCTCACCGTGTAGTCCATATTCAGAATGGAAGATCGTCGGGGGCTTCCGCAGGTTCCCGTGCCGGTTCAGGAGCAGGCCCCGGTTCCGGAGCAGCCGTCGGATGCTCTTTTTTCTCGTCGTTGCGGCCGGGCATAAGTCTCAGCGTATCGGCCACGACCTCCGTGGAATAACGCTTGTTGCCGTCCTTGTCCGTCCATTCCCGGGTGGACAGCTTGCCTTCGATGTAGGCCATGCTGCCCTTGTGCAGGTACTTCTCGGCGATTTCGGCCACCTGGCGCCACAGAACTACCGTGTGCCACTCGGTCGTGGTCTTCTTCTCACCCGTCGTCTTGTCCTTGAAAGTCTCGCTTGTCGCCAGGCGCAGGCGCGCAACCTTGATGCTGCCCGTTGCTATGCGCACCTCCGGATCGGCTCCCAGTGCGCCCAAAAGAATCACCTTGTTTACCATCGCTATCTCTTTTTGAAGGTTGTTTTTATTGCAGTCTTGCTTGTTTTCACGGGAGGATACATAATCTCGCCAGTGTCCGGGTCCGCAGCTCCGCACGGCTGCAGGTGCTTGAGCATATTCTCGCGCTCCTTAATCATTTCCTTGACGTAGTCGAGCTGCCTGTATAAATCCTCCAGCTTGCTGTCCCCGCAGCCGGAATAGTCGTATCTAACGCCTGTCTCTGCCTCTTCGAGTTTGCAGTCTCCAAACGTTGCCGACTTGCCATACTTGGACAGCTCGTCGAGGGTAATGCGCCGCACGTCCTCATTGTCCTTGTATAGTTTGATTGCCGCCTCCATCCGGCTGACGTTGATGTGCGCCTTGATCGGGTCGATGTCCCCGTTTACCACCGCAGAAACGGACATCTCGGCCATCTCCGCAGCGGATTTTGTGTTGAGTAATAAGATTCCTTGTTCCATGATTATCTGCCGTTATTCATTGCTTGTCGGTATGACTCGAAAAGTTCCGAAAACCTCTTCACTACATCGCCGTCTGCGTCGAATGAATGCGTAAGGTCTTTTGCTACGTCCCATTCTGCAGGATAACCTGCCTTTGCGAATCGGCCGTAAAACATCTCGAGCAGCTTGCCTTGCTTGACATTGTCGTCGAGCATTTCGTTGGTGATGCGTTTCTTCGGCTTGGGGGGCGGTGTAGAAGTTGCTCCGGTGGCCGAATTGGCTTTCGGGAAGGTGAATCTTACGCGCCCAGTATGGTCTACAATTTCCAGCTCTTTGATGCTACGCTTCGAATCGTATGCGATACGCTTGACCTCGAAATTGACCCCCGGGCGAAGCTGCCACCGGTTCGACCTCTCATTTCTGCTGAGTTCTTCTTTGGCAAGGGCAATCCATATAAACGGTGCCGTGTACAACTCCCGGCCGATGCCGATATTGACACACGCCCTCTTGAACGCGTCAGATGCTTCTCCCTTCTCCTTCTCCGTGTTGCTCTCGGTCCCGATGTCTTCCTTCGTTACCCATTGCTTGTTATATCCGTCCCATATCGACACGCGGCAGTAGTTCTTCCCGTCCTTGAAAAAGTGCTCGCGCTGCCATCCGAATATTCCGAACTGCTCGTCGAGAATAGCCATATCTACGCGCGCGTTTTTGTACAACAAAAGCACCGCGCCTTTGTCTGTTACCTGCTGCGTCCGAACCTCAATATCTGAGGGCTCGAGCAACCTTATTTCATTCATAGCTCAAACTTCACTTCATGTTCTACATTCTTGCCCATCTCCATTTTGGCCTTACGCACGTATCGGTCGATTTCCGAGGAAGTCAACACTCTGTTTACGGTGTCCGTTCCTACCAGCAATCCGTTGATTCTGTAATAAATTCGTGTCATGGTTAGTTGTTGGTTTTGTTTGCTTTGAAAATCTCGATTTCATGCTCCTTGTAGTACTTGTTGAGCACATAGACCACGCCGGGTAGGCTTTGGTTGCTGTCGTAGTCGAACGCTCCGGTCGCTTCGAAGCTCTCATGCAGTACTTCGTACGGCTCCCATATTCCGCAGTAGCTGTCGCCGCCTCGCTGCGCCTCCCACTTGTAGTTGTGGCGGATGGTGATGTCGTAGGGGCCGAGGAAAACATCGATGTCGATGCTTGCGTATACTCGGCCGTCCACGTCGCCGTACATATCGCTCTGTATTGCCCGGATTGCCGCAATCCAAAATTCACGGATTGATTCATCGCGCAGGCAAATGTCGACGTTCCGTTTGTCGGCCTTCGGCGTCATGCCGTTAATCGACCTGCTGGGGATGTCGACGTAATCGGTCGAGTTGTGAATTGAGGTGCTCATGGTCAGTCGAGGTTTTCGAAAAATCGGGTCAGAATGTCATCCACAGCGTTGTAGATTTTCTTGTTCGAGAGCACAACCCAGAATATCGCCGCGATGGGTAAAACACAAATAAGTGTAGTTACAAGTTCAGCCATTTTGCACAAAGTTTAATAAAAAGGACGAGCCCTTCTTGATTTTGCGACAAACCCACTACCGAAGTAGTGCCGAAGAACTCGCCCTATAAGGCTTTAATATGTACTACCGAATCCGATAGTGAGTTTGTCGCGCTACAAATATAGCGATTCATTTTGAATTGGCAAAATTTATCTGATATTTTTCGCCATCCTCTGCGACCGCTCGCAGTCGCGCTTGAACTTGTCGGCGCGTTCCTTCGTCGCCTTGTCGGGTGATACCAGGAGCCACGTGTGCGGCCCCACATTCAGCGGCTTCAACTGCTCGCCGCGCTTGTTCTTGTATGCGTCCATGTCTGTTTGTTTTGAGTGTTGACCCTCCCGGATTCGAACCGGGGCCAGCAGAACCAAAGTCTGCGGTGCTACCGTTACACCAAAGGTCAAGATGCCCGTCTTTCCGGGCTGTCATTAATCGTTCTCCTCTTCCGGGGCAATAGAATCGAGGAACCGGTTCAGCGCCTCGACCGACTTTTCCGGTAGCTGCTGCAATGATTCGGAACTATTGTATAGCTCGATCGCGGCGGTAATTCCGAAAATCGAGTAACAAGTACGTTTAGAAGGTACGATAGTAGCAACAATGCAGCAAACTACCAGTATTATAACACACTTTTTGGCTATTTTGTGGTCGCTATCATCCCCATCTATGCTTCCAATTAACATATAAGCACAAGCCATTACAGCGCAGACAATAGCTGTTGCTATTGATACAATAATCATAGCGTCCGCGACTCCAGCCAGATAGATAAAAAGTCCCAAATTTTCCATAATGTTTTTTATTGGTTTGCGGAGGGTGAGGGATTCGAACCCCCGAGGCGTTGCCGCCTGCCGGATTAGTAAGCCGGTGTTTTCAACCTCTCAACCAACCCTCCAATAACCGCCCCGATGCCCTGCCGGGCGAGACGTGGGGCGGACCCAGCCGCGGGCCTCACGGATGACGGATGGGAACACACAGTTGGGAAATACACCCGGCTTTCAGGCGCCGGGAGCCTGTTCCATGTAGTACTCGTTGAATCGGACCCGGCGACCGGTTTTCGTCGTGTCGTACTGCGTCTCGGCAACTACGGGAAATCCCCGGTCCTTCAGCCGGCTGACAATACGCCGCAACTCCGTGGTCTCGAACATCCGAATCGCCTTCTGAACGGTCAGCTTACCCCCCCCCAGAAAATAGGCGAGAATCTCGCGTTGTGGGTTTCGTATCATATCCTTGTAGTTTTGGTTTGCACCCGGATAGGCGGTCAAGCCACACCGGGTAAGTCGTTTCGGCTCCGCGGATCGTTCCGCATCATCGCTCGGTAATTGGTTTTTGTCGGTTGCCCGCCCGGTCGCCGCCAAGTCGGTCTCCGGGTTTAACGTCATTTCAGACGATCGCCACAATGTCAAAGAACTGCCGCATCGCTTTGCTGTGGGGTTATTGCCAGCGATAGACCCCTCACCTCGTCGGGTGGCTATTTGAGGGTGATCCGGGAGTCGAACCCGGTAATGTGGCCATAACGTGAAAAGTCTTTGTGCATACTCCGCTCGCCCCTATCCGTTTAGGACGCTATATCACCCTGCCGTTGCTATTCTTGCGCCTTCTCGACTTTGATCGAATCATCCGCCACGACGATGCGGTCTTCGCAAACATATCGGGCGATGCTACGATCTTTCACCTGGCATTCAATACCCGATGATTGAATAATCATCGTCGAGGTGTCGCAGCTCTCGGCGTTGATGGTCGAGGTGTC
>UMKW01028757.1_pt1 | contig 33742 bp, 29 predicted proteins | sample 1966391 | NCBI WGS metagenome assembly UMKW01 (sample SAMEA4836183, study PRJEB28245) | human gut metagenome | biome: gut microbiome; material: fecal sample | place: Denmark | collected 2008
TTTTTGCTAATTCATACTTGACTTTTCATAGCTGGTCTCCTTGTCACCGAATGCTATTATACAACAATTTCCCTGTTTTGAAAACATCCGATTCCTGTTTGTCTCCCTAATCTGCCTTCAGGATATAAAGTCTGGACTCAAAATCCCGGCACATTTTTTCATTCCCCTGTGCCTGCCCGGAAGAAGCGTCTGTTGTGATCAGCCCTGCGTTCATCAGTTCACTTCCATAATGGATGCCGCTTTCCCCATTGACCCTATAAGGCAGATCCTCAGACAACCCCTGTAGACGCAGGCGCCCATAGGGCAGATTGACGCCGTTCAGGACGCGGTACCAGCCTACGATGGCCTTCCTCCTGTCGTCGCTTACCACCATCCAGGCCGAAGTATTATGTTCAAAGGGGCTCTGCAGCCGGTAAAATGTGCCGAACTGAAATAACTGCCGATACTGTTTCATAAATGCGATCTGCCCCTTTACCTCTTCCTGTTCATTGGCTGTCAGAGTATTCAGATCCAGTTCATAGCCAAATGTCCCGAAATACGCCACATTCGCTCTTGTATCCAGCGGTGTGATCCGGTTGATCTGATGGTTGGGAACCACAGACACATGGGTCCCCATGCTGCTCACCGGATAACAGTAGGAAGTCCCGTACTGGATCTTGATCCGCTCCACTGCGTCAGAATCATCGCTGGTCCAGCACTGAGGCGCATAATACAGCATTCCCGGATCAAACCGTCCGCCTCCGCTTGCGCAGGATTCAAAGAGAATCTGCGGGAATTTTGAAGTCAGCCTCTCATAAAGGTCATAGACTCCAAGGATATACCGGTGATAGACCTCCCCCTGCCGGTCAGGCGGAAGCGCCGCTGAATAACATTCTGTGATACTCCGGTTCATGTCCCATTTGATATAAGACACCTTTGCCTCAGAAAGGATTTTATCCATCATCTCATAGATCCGGTCCACCACTTCCTTTCTGGAAAAATCCAGCACATACTGGTATCTTCCATGGGAATTCCTGCGTCCCGGAACCTGAATGATCCAGTCCGGATGTTCCCGGTAAAGGTCAGAATCCTGATTCACCATCTCCGGCTCAAACCAGAGACCGAATTTCATACCCAGATCTTCAATCCGCTGTGCCAGCCCGGTGATCCCGTTCTTCAGGCGGTCCGGATTGGCCACCCAGTCGCCTAATCCTGCCTGTTCCCCGCACCGCTTTCCGAACCAGCCGTCATCCAGCACAAACAATTCCACGCCGCACTCTCTTGCCTTTTCCGCGATTTCGACCAGCTTGTCTTCCGTAAAATCAAAATAGGTGGCCTCCCAGTTATTGATCAGGATCGGGCGCACCCGGTCCCTCCAGTAACCTCTTGCAAGACGCTTCTGATACAGCCTGTGAAAAGTCTGGCTTAAATGGTTCAGCCCCTGATCCGTATATACCATCACTGCTTCCGGCGTCTGGAACTCTTCAGAAGGATCCAGTTTCCAGTCAAAGCAGTGGGGATGGATGCCCAGCAGCACTCTTGCCGTATCGTAGGTATCCACCTCAACCTGCGCCAGGAAATTGCCGCTGTAGATCAGGCTAAATCCAATGGCTTCCCCCTGAAACTCATCTGCCGTCGGACGCTTCAGGATCATAAATGGATTGTGGTTGTGGGAAGAATTTCCTCTGATACTGCCCACAGACTGGATCCCCTGCTCCAGCCTTCTCGTCTTTGGATACCGCTCTCTCGCCCAGGCGCCGGAGAACTGGATCATATCATAGCCGCTGTCCGGAAGATCCAGACAAAGGCTCATGGCCGACTGCAGATGAAGCGCCTGTTCTCCCTGGTTTACAAAACGCGCGCTCCTTGCCAGGATCCCGCCTGCGGCAAAAATGGTGTAAAACAGTTCCAGCTCCAGTCCTGTCACCGAATCCGCCAGCCGGATCACCAGCGTCTCGGCCTCTTCTTCATTTTCAACATAGGTTGCCGGAAGTCCGGGAAGCTTGGGCTTCCCTGCCTGGATCCTGTATTCCTGGAAACAAAACTCCGAGATCCGGCTTCCGTTTTCCTGAAGAACTTCTGTGGCAGGCATGCGATAGTCCGAGGTGCCGAACACCCCGTATTCCTGCCGGATATGCTCCATAGAAAACCGGTTGTCCGTATCAAACACACAGGAGGACATGGGACGTGAAGAAGTCTCCAGAAAATAAGAACAGTCCTCCGGTATCTGAATACGTTTTCCAAAATAAATCTGACCCATCTGATGATTGGGAAGTACTTTCATGATATAACTGATCTCCTGATTATAGAGATGAAAGGTATCTCCCGCCCGATTCACTGCAATCCCCATTGCACACTCCTCCTGCTGTTTCTATTGAATGATTCCCGGAAAAGGAAACGGCGCATTCTGGAATCTCCAGGACACGCCGTCTTTCTCTCCTATTGCTTCCGCTGCTTATTTGTAATTTACGATCTTGCCAAAGTCAGCCTTCAGGGAAGCTCCGCCCACCAGGCCGCCGTCAATGTCAGCCTGAGCAAACAATTCCGCTGCATTTCCTGCGTTCACAGATCCACCGTACTGAATACGGATAGCTTCTGCAGTAGCCTCATCATAAACTTCCGCGATGCACTCACGAATGCCCTTGCACACTTCCTCTGCCTGCTCAGTGGTTGCAGTTTTGCCGGTTCCGATAGCCCAGATCGGCTCATAGGCGATCACCATTGCTTTCGCCTGATCAGCTGTCACATTCTGAAGACCTACCTTCACCTGCTGACGGATAAAGTCCATGGTCACGCCCTGCTCTCTCTGCTCCAGGGTCTCGCCGCAGCACATGATAGGGGTGATACCATGCTCGAAAGCTTTCAGCACCTTCTTATTTACATCCTCATTGGTCTCTCCAAAGTAATCTCTTCTCTCAGAGTGTCCCAGAACTACATATTTTACGCCGGCATCTACCAGCATAGCCGGAGCGATCTCGCCGGTGTAGGCTCCGCTCTCCTCAAAATACATATTCTCTGCGCCAACCTGAATGTTAGTTCCCTTGCAGGCCTCTACCACCGGAACGATGTCGATGGCCGGAACACAGAATACTACGTCTACTTCTTCATTTGCTACCAGCGGTTTCAGTTCCTCTACCAGAGCAACTGCCTCGCTTGGGGTTTTGTTCATCTTCCAGTTGCCTGCGATAATTTTCTTTCTTGCCATTTTTTCAGCCTCCTTAAATTGTATGAAATCAAACGGGTATGTTCGCTTGTGCTCGTCAACTACGGCGAACTAAGTAAACGCTAACCTCAACCTTCGCGCTTTGCGCTTGCTTTCACTAAGCGTTTACTTATCGTTAGCGGCTGCTACGCCGGGCAGTTCTTTGCCTTCCAGGAATTCCAGGGAAGCTCCGCCGCCGGTGGAGATGTGGGTCATCTTGTCGCCATATCCCAACTGGTTTACTGCTGCTGCAGAATCTCCGCCGCCGATGATGGTGGTGGCGTCTGTCTCTGCCAGAGCCTTGGCAACTGCCTCTGTGCCGTGTGCAAAGTTTGGCATCTCGAACGCTCCCATGGGTCCGTTCCATACAACGGTCTTAGCGTCCTTCACAGCGTCGCAGAAGATCTTCTCTGTCTCCGGTCCGATATCCAGGCCTTCCCAGTTCTCCGGGATCTCGCCTGCTTTTACCACGCTCTTATTGGCATCGTTGGAGAAATCATCCGCGATCACGGTGTCAACGGGAAGCAGAAGCTTCACGCCTTTCTCCTCAGCTTTTTTCAGCATGTTCAGCGCATATTCGCAGTAATCTTCCTCAAGAAGAGACTTTCCTACGCTTCCGCCCTGCGCCTTGCTGAAGGTATAGGACATACCGCCGCCGATGATCAGAGTATCTACTTTGTCAAGCAGGTTCTCGATCACAGAGATCTTGCTGGAAACTTTGGCTCCGCCCAGGATGGCCACAAAGGGACGTTCCGGATTGTTCACTGCATTTCCAAGGAAATCGATCTCTTTCTGCATCAGATATCCTACTACAGCGGTATCTACATACTGGGTAACGCCTACGTTGGAGCAGTGCGCTCTGTGCGCGGTTCCAAAAGCGTCGTTTACAAATACATCGCACAGGGAAGCCAGCTCTTTGCTGAACTCCTCGCCGTTTTTGGTCTCCTCCGCACGGTAACGGGTGTTCTCAAGAAGGATCACATCGCCGTCTTTCATGGCTTCTACCGCTGCCTTTGCGTTTGGTCCCACAACTTCCGGATCAGCGGCAAATTTTACTTCCTGGCCCAGAAGCTCGGACAGGCGTACTGCCACAGGCGCCAGGGAAAGTTCCGGAACCGGCTGTCCCTTGGGCTTGCCAAGATGAGAACAAAGGATAACCTTTCCTCCATCTGCGATCAGCTTCTTGATGGTGGGAAGAGCCGCTACCAGACGGTTCTCGTCAGTGATCTTTCCATCGATCAGCGGTACGTTGAAATCGCATCTTACCAGGACTTTCTTTCCTTTTACATTAATGTCGTCTACAGATTTTTTATTAAGCATAAGTCTGCCTCCTCAATTTTTATAATTTCATCCAGAAAAGGGTCCGGTCCTTGAAAGACCGGACCCTTTTTTGAGTCTTGATTATGCTAATTCAGAGAAGTATTTGATTGTTCTTACCATCTGGCTGGTGTAAGAATTCTCATTGTCATACCAGGAAACAACCTGAACCTGTGTGGTTCCGTTGTCCAGAGGAAGTACCATCGTCTGAGTAGCGTCGAACAGAGAACCATATCTCATACCGATGATATCGCTGGATACGATCTCGTCTGTGTTGTATCCGAAGGACTCGTTGGAAGCAGCCTTCATAGCCTCGTTGATCTGATCAACGGTTACGTTACCTTCTACAACAGCGGTCAGGATCGTAGTAGAACCTGTCGGGGTCGGAACACGCTGAGCAGCTCCGATCAATTTGCCATTCAGTTCCGGGATAACCAGACCGATGGCTTTCGCAGCGCCGGTGCTGTTAGGAACGATGTTGCAGGCAGCCGCACGGGATCTTCTCAGATCGCCTTTTCTCTGCGGTCCGTCCAGAGTCATCTGATCGCCTGTGTAAGCGTGGATGGTGCACATGATACCTGTCTTGATCGGTGCAAGGTCGTTCAGAGCCTTTGCCATCGGAGCCAGACAGTTTGTAGTACAGGAAGCTGCGGAGATAACAGTATCTTCCGGCTTCAGGGTGTTGTGGTTTACATTATATACGATAGTTGGCAGGTCATTTCCGGCCGGTGCGGAGATAACAACTTTTCTTGCTCCAGCCTTTACGTGTGCGGAAGCCTTCTCCTTGGAGGTGTAGAAACCTGTACACTCCAGAACAACGTCTACGCCGATCTCTCCCCAGGGAAGCTCCTCAGCGTTTGCCTTTGCGTAGATCTTGATCTCCTTGCCGTCAACGATGATAGAGTCATCGGTTGCCTGTACGGTGTCAGCCAGTGCGTATTTGCCCTGTGAAGAGTCATACTTTAACAGATGAGCAAGCATCTTCGGAGATGTCAGGTCGTTGATCGCAACTACCTCATATCCCTCTGCTCCGAACATCTGTCTGAACGCAAGACGTCCAATACGACCGAATCCATTGATCGCTACTTTTACTGCCATGATTAATTCCTCCTAAAAAGTTTGATTCGCCGTTTTCTGCGGCTTTATTTGTCAATCCCTTAACATTGTTAAAGAATCATCAACTGTAGATAATTGTACTAAATCCAATGCAAAAATTCAAGTCTCTATTTGTATTTTTATGGAAGATGCTTAAAAACCGGCTTTCTGTCCTTAAATTCTGTATAATATTCAAAACCACAGGCTCTCAGGATCTCCCCCACCTTAGGGAAATCATAGGCGATGTGCTCCGGACAGTGTCCGTCCGCCCCCACTGTGATGATCTCCCCTCCCAGTTCCCGGTAGCGCTTCAGCACATCCGGATGAGGATGGGCAAAGGGAAGACCGTACTTCAGGCCGGCTGTATTTAATTCCAGCCCTTTTCCATTCTGGATCAGAAAGCGCAGGATCTCATCGATCTCCTGGGAGAACCGTTCATACTGGTAATCTCTCTCCCGGTTCTTTCCATACCGGACCACATAATCCAGATGGCCCAGCACATCAAAGTCCTGAAAGGCCCGGATGTCTTCCAGAGTCTCTGCAAATGCCTGCCGGTAGGCCTCTGCGTCCGTCTGGCTGGCAAAAAGCTTCCCGGTGGCCGGATCAGAGGAATCTACACTGTGAACGGACCCGATAACAAAGTCAAAGGGATAACGGGACACAAACTCCCGGTAATAATCTCCCAGATAAGGCCGCAGTCCCAGCTCCACGCCAATCCTGACGTCGATCTGATCCCGGTATTTCTCCTGCAGGGGACGAAGAGTCCTGAAATACATTTCCGGATCAAAAATGCTCTCCTCTCCCCACTCCATATCGTCCTTGTCAAAATGATCTGTAAAACAGATTATCTCCAGTCCTTTCCCAATGGCCGCCCGGATCATCTCCTCCGGAGCCGTCCCGGAATCATGGGAAAAGGATGAATGCATATGCACGTCTGCCCTCATGATTTTTTGTCCTCTCTTATCTAGTCTTATCATTTCCCCGGATGGTCCCGCCGCCCAGTACGCAGTCGTCCTCATACAATACCACTGCCTGTCCCGGGGTGACGGCCCGCTGGGGTTCTTCAAAGGTGCACAGGATCTCATCCTCCCCGGTCTTTTCTACGGTGCACCAGGCGCCCCGGTGGTTATAACGGATCTTGGCCCACACCCTGCGGGGAGCCATAAGATCCGGGATCGCCATAAAATTCACCTGGTCCGCCCGGACGGTACGGGTCAGGGCGTTTTCCGCCGGTCCCACCACGATCTCATTGGTCTCTGGCCGGATCTCCAGCACGAACACCGGCATTCCCATGGAAAGTCCCAGGCCCTTCCGCTGGCCCACCGTATAATGAATGATTCCCTTATGCTGTCCCACCACTGTACCGTCCGCAAGGACAAAGTTACCGGGAACGCTTTCTCTCCCGGTATATTCCCGGATGTAGGAGGCATAGTCTCCGTCCGGGACAAAGCAGATGTCCTGGCTGTCTGGCTTATCCGCTACGCGAAGGCCCAGTTCCTGGGCAATCTCGCGGATCCTGCCCTTGTCATAAGCGCCTACCGGCATCAGAGTATGGGCAAGCTGCTCCTGGGTCAGACTGTACAGGGCGTAAGTCTGATCCTTCTCCCCGCCCTTTGCCCTGCCAAGGGTATACCTTCCATTATCCAGCTGACAGACCTGTGCGTAATGCCCGGTGGCGATATAATCCGCCCCGATGGCCCGGCTCCGGTTAAGGAGCGCTTCCCACTTCACATACCGGTTGCAGGCAATGCAGGGATTAGGGGTTCGCCCCTTCTCATATTCCTGCACAAAATAGTCGATCACCTGCTCCCGGAATTCCTGCCGGAAATTCATGACATAATAGGGGATCCCAAGGGAAGCCGCCACTCTTCTTGCATCCTCCACCGCGCTTAAGCCGCAGCAGCCCCCTTCTTCCTCCTGGATCTTAGGATTCTCCTCCTGCCAGATCTGCATGGTCACCCCGATCACATCATATCCTTCTTCTTTCAGTAGCCAGGCGGCCACAGATGAATCCACGCCGCCGGACATTCCTACTACTACCTTTTTTTTCTCCATCTTCGCTTCTAATATTCCTCGTCTTCCTCTTCTTCGCCTTCATGGATATCAGACTTGGGCTTTTCCAGTCCTTCGATCTCAATGCCGTTCTTCTGGGCGTAATCCCAGAGAGCCGCATGGATGGCCTCCTCTGCCAGGAGAGAACAGTGCACCTTCACCGGCGGCAGCCCGTCCAGGGCTTCCATCACCGCCTTGTTGGTCACCTTCATGGCCTCCTGTACGGATTTCCCTTTCACCAGTTCCGTGGCCATGCTGCTGGTAGCCACCGCGGCTCCGCAGCCAAAGGTTTTAAACTTTACATCCCGGATGATCTGGTTCTCATCCACATCCAGGTAGATCCGCATGATATCGCCGCACTTGGCGTTTCCCACAGTACCCACGCCGCTGGCATTCTCGATCTCGCCTACATTTCTGGGATGCTGAAAATGGTCCATAACTTTCTCTGTATACATATCGATTCCTCCTCGTCTTCTACTTCTGTTTCTTGATAAAGTCCTCGTACAGCGGAGACATTTCCCGCAGTCTTGCCACGATCTCCTTCAGGCTGTCCACCACATAGTCTATCTCCTCCATGGTGGTCTCATGGCTTAACGTAAGCCTGAGGGACCCGTGGGCGATCTCATGAGGCAGGCCGATGGCCAGCAGCACATGGGATGGATCCAGAGATCCGGAGGTGCAGGCAGAACCACTGGAAGCACAGATCCCCTTGCCGTCCAGCAGGATCAGAAGCGACTCTCCTTCAATAAACTGGAAGCTGAAGTTGGCATTGTTGGGAAGGCGGTCCGTGGGATGTCCGTTGAGACGGCAGTAGGGAATCTCCGTCAGTACCCGGTGGATCAGGTGATCCCGCAGCCGGGCCTCCTGCCGGCTCCGCGCTTCCATGGTACCTGCCGCAAGGCGGGCCGCCGTCCCAAGCCCTACGATGCCCGGCACATTTTCCGTTCCCGCCCGGCGCTTCCGCTCCTGGCTGCCCCCGTGGATAAAGGACCGGATCTTCACGCCTTTGCGGATATAAAGGAACCCGATGCCCTTGGGGCCGTTCAGCTTATGGCCGCTGGCGCTGAGCATGTCGATGTGGCACTCATCCACATTGATGGGTACATGTCCAAAGGCCTGGACTGCGTCGGTATGGAACAGGATCCCCCGGTCATGGGCGATCTTCCCGATCTCTTTGATCGGCTGGATGGTGCCGATCTCATTGTTGGCAAACATCACCGAGATCAGAATGGTCTCCGGACGGATAGCCGCTTCCAGCTCATCCAGCTTCACTACTCCGTTCTCATCCACATCCACATAAGTCACTTCAAACCCGTGCTTCTCCAGAAACTGGGCAGAGTGAAGAATGGCGTGATGCTCGATCTTCGTGGTGATGATGTGATTGCCCTTGTCCCGGTATGCTTCCGCAGTGGCCTTCAGCGCCCAGTTGTCGCTCTCCGTGCCTCCTGCGGTGAAATAGATCTCATTGCTTTTAGCGCCCAGCACTTCCGCGATATTGTCCCTCTGCAGGTTGATCGCTTCTTTATTGGCGGAAGCAAACCCGTAGACGCTGGACGGGTTGCCGTATTTCTCTGTAAAATAAGGAAGCATGGCTTCCACTACCTCCGGCGCCGTCTGAGTGGTCGCCGCGTTGTCCAGATAAATCAATTTTTCCATATATGATCCTCCATTCTGGCTAATTGCCACATTTTGGTTTCTCGTACTCCCCGGAAGGATTCAGTTCCCTGCTCTCTTCCACCAGTTCGTCCAGATGGATCTCCTCCACCGTCTGGTTGATACTGTCGTTGATCTTCTGCCACACATACTTGGTGACGCAGCCCCCGGCAGCCATACACTCCTCCTCATGAGAAAATGCCGGACATTTTACCGGTTCCAGGCTTCCTTCCAGCGCCCGGAGCACATCGCCCACAGAGATCTCTGCCGCCGGCCTGGCCAGCACATACCCTCCGGAGGCTCCCCGGATGCTTTTGACCAGCCCCGCCTTCTTCATAAGGGCCACCAGCTGTTCCAGATACCGCTCGGAGATCTCCTGGCGGGCCGCGATGCTGCTGATGGAAACTGGCTCCGTCTCACTGTATCTTGCCAGATCGATGATGGCTCTTAATCCATATCGTCCTTTTGTTGAGAGTTTCAAATGTTCACCTTCTTTTTTAATTCCTACTCTTTTACTAGGATTTCCAACAGTAGAATATCACCCCTTTCCCGTTCTGTCAAGGTGTTCCTGCAAATATACATAATAAAAAATCCCCTTCCAGGGGATCCTCCTGCGAGGTATCTATGTCCAGAAAACATCTCCTGCTCAAAGGCACGTTCATTCTCACCCTGACTGGCTTCGCCACCCGGTTCATGGGGTTTTTCTTCCGGATCTTCTTAAGCCACACTTTCGGCGAGGAAGGCGTAGGGCTCTACCAGCTGATCTTTCCCGTCTATGCCCTTTGTTTCTCCCTGACCTGCTCCGGCATCCAGACTGCCCTCTCCCGCTGCGTGGCGGGAAGGATCGCCTCCGGCCGGGAAGCAGAAGCCCGGGAACTTCTGCGCGCCGCCATCCTTCTCACCCTGACTGCCTCCTGCTGCTGTGCTCTCTTCCTTCAGCGCTTCTCCGGGTGGATCGCCCAGACTTTCCTTCAGGAGCCCCGCTGCGCCCAGTTCCTTGTGATCCTCTCCTATGCCTTCCCCTTTGCCGCCCTTCACAGCTGCATCGTGGGATATTATCTGGGGCGCAGGTCCACCCGTGTTCCTGCTGTCTCCCAGCTGATCGAACAGGCGGTGCGGATCCTGTCCGTCTTCCTGTTCTGCCAGATCGGAATGAAGATTGGCGCTCCCTTCGGGATCTCCGTCGCTGTGGCGGGCCTGGTCATGGGGGAGATCGCTTCCTCTGCCTACAGCCTGCAGATGCTCCGTTCCAGGGAACCTTCCTCTCCCCGGAAGAAGCGCCCCTTCTCCCTTCCGCCCGTCAGATGGGGAGCGCTCCGGGAACTGGTGTCCTTCTCCCTTCCTCTTACTGCCAGCCGGGTCTCGCTTAACATTCTGCAAAGTGTGGAAGCAGTATCTATCCCTCTCTGCCTGCAGGCCTACGGCATGACTTCCCGGGAAGCCTTAAGTATCTACGGCGTCCTTACCGGAATGGCCCTTCCCCTCATCCTCTTTCCGTCCGCCATCACCAATTCTTTATCCACCATGCTCCTTCCCACCGTGGCGCAGATCCAGGCAGCCCGCAACCGGCAGGGACTTGCCCGGATCATCCGCCAGTCTGTCTCCTCCTGCGTCCTGCTGGGGTGTCTGTGCCAGGTAACCCTGCTGGCCTTCGGGGAGTGGCTGGGCCGGTTCCTGTTCCACAGTCCTCTGGCCGGAAGCTTTATCCTGACCCTGTCCTGGATCTGCCCCTTCCTCTACGTCAACAATACCCTTGTCAGCATCCTGAACGGACTGGGTAAGACTGTCCACACCTTTCTTATCAACGCCTCCAGCCTGGCTCTGCGGATCGGCGGCGTCTTCCTTTTAATCCCGGTCTTTGGCATAAAAGGATACCTGTGGGGTCTGCTGGCAAGCCAGATCTGGGTGTTTGGGATCTGTCTTCTCTGCCTTCCAGGCAGGAAAAAAGCGGGCCAGAGAGATTCCTGACCTCTCTGGCCCGCTTTTTTCTCCCGGTTGTTTACAGAAGATACCACCGGACCGCCTCCTGTGCCGCGCTTTTCATGCTCACCCCTGCCACCGACTCTGCCGCAAGGATATCTACCCGGCCGATCTCCCTTCCATCCAGCGTATAGACAGCCTCCCCCACCTTCTCTCCCTTCTCCACCGGAGCAGCCCGGTCTGTCACCGGTTCTTCCTTCCGCTCTATGGCGCTTAGATCCGCTCCGGCGGTATCCAGATAGACAAAGGGCTCCTTCTGGATGGTCTCCACGTGATCCTTCACACCCCGTGCAACCTGCACCGGATTCGTCCGGGGAACGCTGTCCTCCGCATATCTGTTGCATTTCCCAAACCCGTAGTTGAGAAGGGCCACCGCATCTTTCGTCCGCTCCTTACTGGTCCTGGCCGCCATGATCACCCCGATCAGCTCCATCCCTTCCTTCTCGGCTGTAGCAGAGATACAGAAGCCCGCCTTGCTGGTGGAACCGGTCTTTAATCCTGTGGCGTACTCGTAGTGGCGCACCAGCTTGTTGGTGTTGGAAAGTCCAAAGGTGGAAGTCCCCTTCCTGGTAGTGTGGGTAATGTCCTCCATCCAGATCATACAGTAATCCCGGATCTGGGGATAGGAAGTGATCAGTTCCCGGGACATAAGGGCGATATCCCTTGCCGTAGTCAGATGTCCCTCTACGTCAAGGCCGTTGCAGTTGACGAAAGTGGTGTTCTCCATCCCAAGCTCTTTCGCCCGCTGATTCATCTCTTCCACAAATGCCTCTTCGCTTCCGCAGACCTTCTCCGCCATGGCCACACAGGCGTCATTGGCGCTGGCCACGGCGATGCACTTGATCAGAGTATCCACCGTCTGTATCTCTCCCGGTTCCAGGAACACCTGGGATCCGCCCATGGAGGCCGCGTACTCAGAGGTGGTCACCTCGTCCTCCAGATGGATCTTACCTTCTTCCAGGGCGTCGAAGATCAGGAGCAGGGTCATCACTTTGGTCACGCTGGCAGGAGGAAGTGGATCATCCGGATTTTTCTCATAGATCACCTGCCCGGTGGAGGCTTCCATCAATAAGGCGGACGGCGCAGATAACTGAAGTTCCGCGCCGTCCGCCTTCTCTTTTGTCTCTTTGGTCTCTTCTTCCTGCAGTAGGAGTTGCCCAAGATCTGCCGCCAGCACCGGCTGCGCCCACAGCTGAGCCAAAAGGACCAGTCCGGGCAGCAGAGCCAGAATTCGTTTCATCCGCAACGCTCCATATACCATGGTTACTACTAATGTAATACCTGCCGCCGGAAAATATGCCCCTTTTCTACTGGATCTCCAGCACCTTGTAGTCCTGATCCTCCACCGTCTTCTTCAGCACCTCATCGGCGATCTCACCACTTAAGGTCACAACAGCGGTCCCTGCCTCGTGGCTTACTACCGCCTCCTCTACCTCGGACAGCGCTTCCAGGCATTTCTTCACTCTTGCCTCACAGTGTCCGCACATCATTCCCTCAATCTTCATGGTTTTCTTCATTTTTTCTTCCTCCTTTTCTTCTGACAGATCTATGGATCTGATCTTTTTGTCTTTTTTTCCGTCATGCATATCAAACCAGTTCAGCCGCAGCGCATTGGTCACCACGCAGAAGCTGGACAGGCTCATTGCCGCCGCCCCGAACATGGGGTTCAACTTCAGTCCCAGCAGCGGGAACCACACGCCTGCCGCCAGGGGGATCCCGATCACGTTGTAGAAGAAGGCCCAGAACAGGTTCTCATGGATATTGCGCAGCGTAGCCCGGCTTAACCGGATGGCCGCGGGCACGTCGCTTAAGCGGCTCTTCATCAGCACCACGTCCGCTGCGTCGATGGCGATATCGGTGCCTGCGCCGATGGCGATCCCCATATCGGCTCTGGTAAGGGCCGGGGCGTCGTTGATCCCGTCTCCCACCATGGCCACCTTGCCCTGTTTCTTCAGTCTGCGGATCACGCTCTCCTTGCCTTCCGGGAGAACGCCGGCGATCACCTCGTCCACTCCCGCCTGACGGCCGATAGCCCGGGCTGTGCGCTCATTGTCTCCGGTGAGCATGACCACCCGGATCCCCATATTCTGCAGCTCTTTCACTGCCCGGGGGCTGTCCTCCTTGATCACGTCCGCCACGGCAATGATCCCTGCAAGACGTCCGTTCCTGGCAAAGAACAGAGGGGTCTTTCCTTCCTCCGCCAGCCCTTGTGCCTTCCTTTGAAGGTCTGCAGGGACTTCTGCATACTCCCGGATAAACTTCAGGTTTCCGCCTATAAGCCGGTCTTCTCCCAGCCGTCCGGACAGGCCGTTTCCGGCCACCGCCTGAAAATCAGCAATCTCAGGCCCACCGGCAAGTCCTGTTTCTTCCGCCCTCTGGATCACTGCCCGGGCCAGGGGATGCTCGCTTTTCTTCTCCAGATACCAGGCCAGGGTCAGAAGTTCTTCTTCCGTCACCCCTTCCGCCGGAAGGAGATCGGTAACCCTGGGCTCTCCGCTGGTGATGGTCCCGGTCTTGTCCAGCGCCACGATCTCCATCTTCCCGGTCTCTTCCAGAGAGACCGCCGTCTTAAAGAGGATCCCGTTTTTGGCCCCCATCCCGTTGCCCACCATGATAGCCACCGGAGTGGCAAGTCCCAGGGCGCAGGGACAGCTGATCACCAGCACGGAGATCCCTCTGGCAAGGGCGAAGCCTGCCGTCTGTCCCGCCATAAGCCAAACCAGGATGGTAACTGCGGCGATGCCGATCACCGCCGGCACAAACACGCCGGATACCCGGTCCGCCACCTTGGCGATAGGCGCCTTGGTGGCCGCCGCGTCGCTGACCATCTGGATGATCCGGGAGAGGGTGGTATCCTCGCCCACCCGGGAGGCCTGGCACTTCAGGAACCCGGACTGATTCAGCGTAGCTGCGGACACCGGGTCTCCCACTTCCTTATCCACCGGGATACTCTCACCTGTCAGAGCCGATTCATTGACCGCGCTGATCCCGTCCAGCACCACCCCGTCCACCGGGATATTTTCTCCCGGCCGGACCAGGAAGATATCTCCTTTGCGCACCTGATCCACCGACACCTGGATCTCGTTCCCATCCCGCACAAGGGTGGCCGTCTTGGGCGCCAGCTTCATCAGGCTCTTCAGGGCGTCGGTAGTCCGCCCCTTGGAACGGGCCTCCAGCATCTTGCCCACCGTGATCAGGGTCAGGATCATGGCCGCCGACTCAAAGTAGAACTCATGCATATAGGACATCACTGCCTCCAGATCACCCCGCATCTGGGCGTCCGTCATGGCGAAAAGGGCAAAAAGGCTGTACCCGTAGGAAGCTCCTGCTCCCAGAGCTACCAGGGTGTCCATATTGGGGGCCCTGTGCCACAGGCTCTTAAATCCGCTGACGAAAAACTTCTGATTGATGACCATCACTGCGGTGGTCAAAAGAAGCTGGATCAGCCCCAGGGCCACGTGGTTCTCTGCCAGTGCCTCCGGCAGGGGCCAGTTCCACATGGTATGCCCCATGGATACGTACATCATGGGGATCAAAAAGCAAAGGGATGCGATAAGCCGCCGCCGAAGCACCGGAGTCTCCTTGTCCTTTAACATCTCCTCCTGCGCGGAAGCGCTCATAGCCTGACTGTTCTGCCCGGCCCCCTTTTCCGAGGCGCCGTACCCTGCCGCCTCCACCGCTGCAATGACGGCTTCCGGCGACGCAGTCCCCTCCACGCCCATAGAATTGGTCAGAAGGCTGACGGAGCAGGACTCTACTCCTTCCACCTGGGAGACCGCTTTCTCCACCCGGGCGCTGCAGGCGGCGCAGCTCATCCCGGTTACCTGATATTGTTTCATGACACCGCACCTTCCTTTTTATTTCATCAATTTCTGCAATACGGTTACTAACTCGTCGATGGTCTCTTCCTTCCCCTCCCGGATATCCTCCGCCACACAGCTTCGGATATGACTGGCAAGAAGGACTTTGGTAAAGCTGTTGAGCGCGGCGTTTGCCGCGGATACCTGGATCAGGATCTCCGGGCAGTAGGCATCCTGCTCCACCATCTTTTTAATTCCCCTCACCTGTCCCTCGATCCGGTTCAATCGGTTTAACAGGTCCTTGTATTCCTTATCTGACCGTTCTTTTGTCCGGTGACAGCAATCTTTTGTTTCCTTTTTTTCTTCCATTTTTTCACCTCATTTCACGGATGATTATATACCCCGCCAGGGTATATGTCAATGGTTTCTTTTGAGTTATGTAAAAAGCAAAACAATCTCTTCAATATTCGAATTCTTATGAAACATTCTAGTACAATCGATCAGAAAACCCACAAATTTTGAGTTTTCATCAGCTATCCAGAAAGGCACGTATGCAACAAAAGGTATAATAATGGTATATAAAAAAGGATGAAAGGCTTAATTTTTAAACCTTTCACCCTAGTTTATCATAGCAAATTTAATCTATAGATTTTTCTTCACAGCTTCCTCTGATTCAGCTTCCTTCTTTGCATATTTTCGTCCCAAAATAATAAGTACTATGAACAATAAACCATAAGATACAACTATTGTTAACAACAAATTCATCGTAAATCCAACAACCAGATACCCTATACATGCAACCCCTGCAGCAGTCAACGCATATGGCAACTGGGTTTGAACGTGTACAATGTGATTAACATCTGCCACACCGGAAGCCATAACCGTAGTGTCAGAAATTGGCGAACAATGATCACCAAATGTCGAACCTCCCAAAACAGCCGCGATACATATAATAATCAACTCCGGAGAAACACCTTCACAGATGGAGAATGTCAACGGTAATATAATTCCAAATGTTCCCCATGAAGATCCCGTTGCAAATGAAAGCAAACAACTAATCAAAAATAATACAATTGGAAGTAATCCAAGATGAAAAGAACTTTCTTCTACAATATGCGCCACAAAGTCGCCTGTCATCAGAAGATTACGGCAAGTTCCTCCAATTCCCCATGCTAATGTCATAATAATAGCAATACTATTCATGGATGATACCCCTTTTCCAATTCCGTCCGTAAATTCCTTGAAAGTAACCACTTTTCGCGGTATATATAAAATAAAAGTAAGCACCAATGTAACAAGTCCTGCCGCACACATAGATGTTGTTGTAGCCGCATTAGCCATCGCTTCTGTAAGAGAATAACCTTCTGTCCACATACCGCCCGAATACAACATAAAGAAAATTGTAAGACCAATCAGAAGAACCAAAGGCAATATCATATCTATGGCAGACCCTTTCGTTTCTTCTTCCTTTATCGCTTCCGTAGTCGGATGGAGAATACCAAGATTCCCTTCTTTTTCCGCCATACGTTCATAATGTGCCATCGGACCATAGTCGTGTTTTGGAAAACAAAACCAAAATACCATGATAATACTTGCGATACAATATGTATTAAAGGGAATACTTTGGAAAAATACTCCCATCTTATTGGCAAATATACCTGTTGCAGGAAAGAAGGCAATAATACCAGCAAGCCATGTACTTACCGGCGCAATACAAGCTGTTGGTGCGCCCGTCGCATCCAGCATATATGACAACTTTGCTCTTGAAACCCGCGCATTATCACAAAGGGGACGACATACAGCACCTACTGAAAGCACATGGAACGAAGGACTAATAAAAATACAACAATTTGCAACTGCTGTTGCCAACAACGTACCTGTTTTCGTTTTAACCCGTTTTGTTACAAGCCGTCCCAAAGCAAACTGCCCTCCACTAATGCTAATCAGATAAATCAATGCTCCTAATAAACCTAAAAGCAATAAGATAGGGAAATCTACAGACTGTATAATAATGTTAATTGCATTTGTAAAAGTTCCGATAATGATGTTCTGGCCAGTGGCAACAGAATAAATCATTGTACCAGAAAAAATCCCAAGTACTAATGACAATATAACTTCCTTGGTTAACAGCGCTAACCCAATTGCCACAACAGCCGGAATAATAGACAGCCAGCCTACATAAACAGCCTCCATAGTCAGTCCTCCTTTTTCATTTTCTTGTTTTTAGATCCTTTCATAAATTGCTTACTTTAAAAGTCCCTCTGAAAAAGAATGTGCACATTTAGCATTGTTTATGTTAAGCATAGCATTGTTTTCTCATGCCGTAAAATATCTATTTTTACATATATTAATACCAATATTGTTATAAATTTTACTTCCAGACCGAACGGAATATTCTGATATAATTTTCTCCTAAAAGCTTTCTGATATCTGGCTCCTTATATCCATGTTTCTCCAAAAGTTCAACAGCATTAGGATACTGCTCCGGCAATTCTACTTCTGGAGGATAGTGATACGGCGGCGGTGTAATTGTAACATCCACATGTCCAATCTCCACACGCTTCTGGTAACCGTCCATTGCTGTTTCTATATCTGTAAGTTTCTCCTGCATCCAGTAATACTCTACTCCCCAAGCCACATGGTCTATCCCTACCAAATTCACAAAATAATCAATATTGTCAAGGAGCAATTCAACATCTGAATAATTGCTAGAAGAGAGAAATGCCGGAAATGCAGTAGTTCCAATTAGACCTCCTTTTTTCGCTACGGCTATCGCCTGTTCGTCCTCGATATTTCTCGGAACATCGTAAATCGACTTAGAATTACTATGACTAAAGACAACTGGTTTTGTACTTGCTTCTATAATATCCATTGAAGTGTAATATCCTGCATGAGAAATGTCTATAAGCATTCCCAGTTCATTCATTAATTCTATAATTTTTCTTCCATAATCACTAAGGCCGTTATCTTTGCTTTCCATATAGCTATTTCCAATTGAATTTTGTCTATTTTGGAAAAATTGAATACGTCGAACTCCAAGCCGATAGTAAGCTTTTAATATAAAAGGATTTGCCTGTATATCATTCGGATCTAATAACGATAAAATAATTCCTAGCTTCCCGGAACGTTTTGCTTCTTCAATATCATCCGCGGTATATATCCCCATATATCTACTATTTTGTTCCAAGATATTATACCACTTAACAACCCCATTAATAATATCTGAAGTGTTAGCATATAAAGGATAAATTGGAGCGGTAACTGCCGTAACACGTCCTTTCTGATAGTGCCAAAGTTCGTCTTCCGAATGAATACATGAGCACCCGTCAATAATGATACTAGTATCATATAATGATCTTTTATCGTTTGAAATCCGCATATTTTTTATCTCCCTCTAGGCTAGGTTAGATCAAATCTATAAGATTTAACGTGCTCTAAAAATTGCTGTGCCGCCTGTGACAAAGTATATCTATCATCCCAGCAGAAATCTGTACTCACATAAATAGTCGGTGCAAAAGGACGAAGAATAATTTTTTGTTTTCCATCTCCTTCTGTCCAGCCTTGTATTTCCGGAACAAATGATACATACTTTCCAGAGTATAACAAATGTTCAAAGCAAAAACAGTCATTACACGTATACTTTACACGCGGTTCATATCCCACTTTTTGACACTGGTTCAACACACTTCTCCAGAGAACTGAATCTTGCTGAGGTGCAATGAATTCTTCGTTTTCCAACTCATAGAGTGAAATTTTTTTCCTGTCTGCCAGAGAATGGTTAGCAGGAAGCGCTACCATAACTTGACTGTGAAATAAGCAGAGCCGATGATTAAAATTTTCCTGGTAATCGATATTACCTATACAAAAATCAATACCATTCTCTTGAATTACTTTATGATCTAATTGCGATGTAATATAAAATTTTACCAATGGATACTTTTCCGCAAATGTCTCAATGCATTCCATAACAGATTTGTAAGGGTGCAAAAGAAGAATGGTAATCTTTCCGCTTAATTCCATCGTATCTTCATTCTGTATCCTTTTAATTCCTCTGTCCAGATAATATAACATCTGCTCAACTTCCTCAAGGAAAATTGCGCCATCCTGTGTAAGATATAATCTTTTTTTACTCTGTCAAACAATTGTTTTCCCAATTCATTCTCTAATTCTATAATTGCCCGAGACATAGCCGGCTGCGGAATTGAATTCATTTCTGCCGCCTTAGAAATACTGAGTGTAGTCCCTACATCCCGAAAATATCTTAACTGAAGCAGACGCATAATATCTCCCATTCATATCTGTTTTAGTATACATATCATTACATAATATGTATTTTACAATATGTTATACAAATAATATACTATATGACAAAGACAGAAACAAGATAGAAACCACAATTCAGTATATCAAAAATTGGAAAGGATGTTTTGATTATGAACGAAGCAAAGAACCAACTTTATAATGAATCCATTATTATCGATGCTTCCTGCCCGCTTTCGTCTATCGGGGAATATAGTGAGTTGTTTTATAAAGGGGGAGTAACTGTTCTAGCGGCATCTCTACAGCCTACCGAAGGAATTTTCTCGGATATCGTACATAATATCATTTTCTGGTATGATAAAATTAATCGAAATCCTGATCATCTGATACTGATCCGAACAGTAGATGATATTATCAAAGCAAAAAAAGAGAACAAAATGGGAATTCTTTTCTACCATGACAACTGTCAATGTCTTCAAGGCGAAATTGGTATGTTAGAACTCTATTATAATCTTGGACTTCGCCAACAAGGACTTTGTTACAATTATCGAAACTCTGTAGGAGACGGCTGTTCAGAGCCTTCTAACGGTGGATTAAGTGTCTTTGGTGAACAATGTGTTAAAGAAATGAATCGTCTCGGTATCGCTATCGATCTTTCCCATGTTGGAGAACGAACTTCTCTGGAAACAATGGAAGTTTCAAAAAAGCCCGTAATGTTCAGTCATAGCAACTCAAAATCAGTGTACAATAACAACCGAAACATTACCGATCAACAAGCTATTCGTTGTGCTAAAAATGGTGGTGTCATTGGATTAAATGCTGTCGGATATTTTATTAGTAAAAAGATTAATCCTACTCTCAATGATTTAATCGATCATCTAGACTATTATGCTCAATTAGTAGGAATCGACCATGTATGTCTTGGTTTGGACTATTATAAGGGAATGGAGCCTTTCATGAGTTTTGAAACAGCCTCTAGTCTCTATGAAGATCGCGTCAGCAGAAATATTTGGGATCCTGCCACATATCCAGCACCTCCGTGGAGATTCCCAAAGGAAATTGAAACCCCTGAAAATATGTGCCAGTGGGTTCCAGCACTTCGTGCAAGAGGTTATGCAGACAGCGATATTAAAAAAGTTCTGGGTGAAAACCTGATACGCTTCTATCGAGAAGTATGGTAAAAGTAATCTCTTTAAAATTGAATAAAGAAGACTGTGAAGAAAAATCTATAATTAAAATTCTTCTGTAATAAGAATTAAGTAAGTTTGTGAAACTTTTTCTGTAAATATGTAGACTAAAAAGCTTCTATACTAATAAAAGCCAACTCCTAGAAAATCTTTTCAATTACATATTTACAGGAAAAGTTCTTTTTTAACTCTTTGAGAATATTACAGTTTAATATTCTCGCTTCATATTTTCATTAAAATCTTTACGACATAATTATTTCCGGACCCAGCAGGATTCCGAAAGCCAGCGCCGTTATGATGATCCCAAAGACGATAAAAAGTATGATAAGAACAGGGCTGACTCCCTCAAACCGCTGTACAAATGCTTCTTTGGGCCGCCTCGGGTTATAGTATACGTCCACCAGGGACCCCACTGGATATAACTGGGCCAAAGGCGAGACCGCGGCACTTGCGATACTGTTTCTATATTCTTTGATCCTCAGGCTTTTTGGAAGTTCCTCCCGTGTCGTCAGATTCGTCTCATATCTTACCGCCACCGGCTGTCGGGGCGAAACGACCGAGGTTGTGACGATGCTGCGGAATTTTGGACCCGCGACCTTATATGTCCTTCCCTCCGCCGCATATTCTGCCAGAGGGATATGAACCCCGCCCTGCCTAACGGCCGAGTAGCGGATCACTCGTCCCGTCGTTCGCATATGGCACCGCTTCTCTCTCCCCAGTTTCCGAAAACAGCATGCCCAGCCGCAGATCCAGACAGCAATGGCAAAAGCCAGACACCACAGGCTCCAGAACAGATTCCAATTCATTTTCCCGCCTCCTTCTTCTACCGGATATGTTCTTCCGGATGCTCGTCCTCATAGTCAAATACACATCGCTCAAAGGCGTTGATCACATGGGTATCCTGATATTTATCGTACCGCTTGTGCTTCCTCCCGTAAGACATATGTACATGCCCGTGGAGGAAAAATCTGGGCTTATACTTGTCCATCAGCTTCAGGAAAGACTCAAACCCCTGATGAGGCAGGTCTCTCCCGTCGTTCAGCTGATAGGCGGGGGCATGGGTGACCAGGATGTCGAACCCCCGCCGCCTCAGAAGCTGGAACCAAAGCCGCGCGATCCGGCGGCGCATTCCCCACTCCGTGTACTGATAGGTCCCTTCTTTATAGCGCATGGATCCGCCCAGTCCCAGGATCCGGATCCCCTTGTATACATAAATACTGTCATCGATGCAGATACAGCCTGACGGCGGCGTCTCCTGATAACATTCGTCATGATTGCCGTGGACATACAGCACCGGCGCTGATGTAAAGGTGGCCAGAAATGACAGATAGTTTGGATCCAGATCCCCGCAGGAGATGATCAGATCGATGCCCTCCAGTTTACTTTTTTCAAAAAAATCCCACAGATACGCAGATTCTTCATCTGCGATCGCAAGTATCCTCATAAATCTCTATTCCTTCTCCCAGACGCCCTGTTCGCCTACTACCGGCAGCGCGCCTTCTATCAGTTCATCCACTCCGGGAATGGAGCCGATCACATTGTCCGCAAGCCAGTTCATCTTGATGATCTCTTCTGCGGAAAGTGTTTTCCAGGATTCTCCCTGCACCTGTCCGGTCTGGGAATACAGGATGCCGGAGAATGGCTCAAACTGGCCGGAGCTGATGGCGTGCTTCAGAAGCTTCACCAGCTTCTTTGTCTCTGTCGGCAGGTTCTGAGAACAGATAATGTCTACCACTCCGGAAGACATTCCCCACCAGTAATTGATCGCCTTCATGGACGAGGATTTATCATCGTATTTCCAGGTCCCGTCCATGATCCTGCGGATCATCTGCTCATAGAATTTTCCCCAGTGCCACAGGGGCATTGCCAGATTCCGGGGATTTTCCCCGTCCAGATGATACAGCCCGAAATACCGGGACGATTCCTCCGGGATCACCATATCCTTGCCGGAGACACAGTCCACCCAGATATCCCGGATCCGGTCATAGGCATTATAGCTTTTCCTTGTGGTCCATTCCAGATAAACCTTGGTCCGGGGATTGATCATCTTCGCCCCCAGAGCGAAGGCGTTGATATTGGCGATCTCTCCATAGATAGGATAATCCGCGATATAGGCCAGGCGGTCGTTTTCCGCCATGGCTCCGGCGATGGCTCCCATCAGGAATTTGGCCTCGTACATCCGGGAATAATAAGTCCGGATATACCGGTGGGAAGTATTAAGAGAGCAGTTTAAGATCCTCACCTCCGGCGCCTCGATGGCCGCCTTGACGCTGGCCTGGATAAAGGCCGGCGTAGTGGTGAAGATCAGATTGCAGCCTTTGGAAATGGCATCCTGCAGGGCTTCCCCTGCCGTATCTTTGGTAAGCCCGGAATAGGCCATGGTCTCCACCTCGTCCGGGAAGGTCTGCTCCAGATGGAGCCTTCCCAACTCATGGGCGTAAGTCCAGGCAGAGGTTCCCGGCGTTTTCTCATAGAGAAAAGCGATTTTTTGCTTCTGGGTCCCCGGCGAGAACAGTCGGCTTAAGATTGGCTTCTTCTCGCTGTCCGGAGTCATCTTCAGGTCGATATCCTCTTCCTTTCCCAGAAGGGTGAATTCTTCCCAGGTCTTGCCGATCAGTTTGCGAAGATCGCTGGTGGTCATATCCTGAAGCTCCTGGTAATCATAGACCGAAAGAAGCGCAAGGAAAGCGTCCCCTGCCGTGATGGGCAGACGTTCTCCTCCTTTCGCATCGTACTCCAGCTCAAACCGGGAATAGATGGAACTGAAGTTCAGCCTGTCTTCCTCATCCCAGGCCTCTCCCGGCTTCTTTCCCACCGCTTTCTGAAGCTTTTTGAAGCTTCCCACCTTACTGAACCAGATATAGTTGATCCTGGCAGCCTCGTAGAAATCCAGGAATTCATAGTAGATCTTGTTCTCCTTCTCATCCGTCTTCTTCGGGATGATCCGGGTCACCGTCCCCGGAACCGAAACCGCCCCGTAGTACTTCAGAACACTGACTCTTTTATTTCCTTCTTCCACGTAGAACTGATTCATATATTCATATGCCTTGATGGGATCCCGGATCCCTTCCCGCTCATGAGCGGTACTCAAATACGCCCATTTGTCGGCAAACTCAGTATCCGCCCGCAGGATGGGCATGAAATTCGCCGCAAAAGCATTGCTCCTGCCGCCGGTCTTGGTCCCCACGATCTGTTTCAGCGGGATCTGGACCAGCCCAAGAGGCACCTCTTTAAAGGTTCCCCTGGAAGGCAGGATCTCGTCCAGAACCTTCAGTGTGGGCTGCTGCCCGTTCATCATCCGATGCTGATATTCCTTTTTCCCCAACCGGTAAGCCTTCTCATATTCTGATACTCCCATATGAACCTCCTTCACCGAAGCCTGTTCTCTATGATCTATTTCCGGATATCTTTCTTCTCAAACGCGATCCGCAGGTCGCCGTCCTCACACCCGCCTTTGAGACGTATCTGGCCGCAGGGCACGAATCCCGCCTTGGCCAGCGCCCGCTGCATGGGCAGATTCCCGGGGTGAGTGTCGATCCTTACGGAATCAAAACCGGCCCGGGCCGCCAGTTCAAACCCATAGGCGAACATCTTCCCGGCCACGCCCTTTCCCTTGCTTCCTTCCGCCACACAAACCCTGTGAAGGGATGCATAAGGCCCGTCGGTAAGCCATGCCCCGTCGATCTCATCATAAGATGGGTCCGGTGTGTCCTGGAAAGCGAAGATCCCCTGGATCTCTCCTTCCTCCACCGCCAGGTAGGTGCAGCCATCTTTGGCGTCCTGGATCCAGACTTCCCGGGAGGGGTAGCCTTTCTGCCACTGATCCAGACCCAGCCCCCGGAGCTGGCGCTTTGCATCCTCTGTGATCTCACACATACGGTCAATATGTTCCATCCCAGCCTTGATAAATTCCATGGTTGCCGCTCCTTTTCTTTTTTATTCTTCTCGCCGGTCCTGTTGATCCCTTTTCTGTGCAGGCTCTGCCTGACAGACAAAAAGGACCCCGTTCTCCACACGGAAACGGATCTCCATCCCCGCAAACTCCATGCCATAGGTCCGCCGGGGATCTTCCTGATACCCGGGCCTTGGATCCAGGGCAAGGACTTCCCGCAGTTCTTCTTCCTTCCCTTCCGGAAGGATCCGGCTTATCTCTTCCGGGATCACAACTTCCAGGGTCTCATCCTTCACCTGTCCCGCGAACCCTTCCAGGGCCTCCTCATGGCTGTCCACGTAAGGGAGGTAGGGCTTAATGTCATAGACCGGCGTCCCGTCCATCAGATCCGCGCCTTCCAGTTCCAGCACCGGCGTTCCCTTCTCCCGGATCTCAACCCCTGTGAGCCGGACGCAGGACAATCCGATGGGATTGGGGCGAAAAGGGGACCTGGTGGCAAATACACCCTTGCGCAGATTTCCTCCCAGCTTGGGCGGACGCACCGTAGGGCTCCAACCCTGTGCAAAAGTCTCAGAAAATCCCCATAACAGCCAGAGATGAGAAAATTCGGTGATCCCTCTTACCACATCCGGGTTCCTGCAGTCTCCTTCCAGGGTGAGAAACGCCCGGGTCTTCGCCAGGCCGCTCTGCCTTGGTATCCCGAATTTATCCGGGAAATCCGTATGGATATGGCCAATGGGGGTTAATCGTATCTCTTCCATAATGACTCCTACAGCTTTAAGGCCCGGTAACGGTTAAAAGCGGCAAAGATCTCCTGTCTCCTTGGCAGCGCCAGATTCCCCGGCACTGCGCCCCCTTCACAGACCGCGCTAAATCCTTTGTCTTCCAGTTCCCCTGCGATCTCTTCCACCAGCTCCCGGATGGTCTTCCTTCCATTCAGCGCATGCTCCTCTGCATACCGCAGAATCTGTCCCAGACAGGTCAGCTGCTCCTGGTCCGCCAGCTGTTCCACATACCGCAGGTCCACAGTCTCATGATTCAACTGGAAGCCGTCTCTTCCCAGAGTCTTCACCTTGATCCGTCCCTTGTGGAGGATCCCCGGATTCCTTCCCGGCCGGCGGTCAAATCCCGGAAGGGATCCCTTCTTCTCCGGCAGCTCCAGTCCCGGATACTCTCTGGCCGCCTCCTTGGCCGTCTCCGTGATCTCTCTTGGAATATAGCGGTCCATCTGGATGATGGTATCAGAAGGTTCAAAATAGGCCCCTGAACTTCCCGCCACCAGGATGGTGGAGATCCCGTAATCCTGATACAGTTCCTGCATCCGCTCGATAAAGGGGGTGATGGGCTCCATATCCCGGTGGATCACCCGCTGCATCAGTTCATCCCGCACCATGAAATTGGTGGCGCTGGTATCTTCATCAATGAGGAAAGCCGTCGCTCCCGCCTCCATGGCCTCCGCCACGTTGGCTGCCTGGGAGGTGCTCCCGCTGGCATCCTCTGTGGAAAAAGCCGTGGTATCCCTGCCATTTGGCAGGTCATTGATAAACATGGAAATATCCGTATGCTTGATGCTCCGGCCATCCTCCGCCCGGATCTTCACCGCCGCCGGGTCTGTGATCACATACTCCCGGCCGTCTCCGGCGATATGGGGATAGACTCCCATCTCCAGCGCTTTCAGAAGGGTAGATTTCCCGTGATAGCCTCCGCCTACGATCAGGGTGATCCCCTTCTTCACTCCCATCCCGGTGATCTTCCCTCCGTAGGGAAGCGTAAGTTCCACCTGAAGGGACCTGGGAGAGACAAAGGGCACCGCCTGCTTCATGGGCCGCTGGGAGACGCCGGAGGCTCTTGGCAGGATGGCTCCATCCGCCACAAACGCCACCAACCCCAAAGGTTCCAGCTGTTCCCGGATATAGGCCTGGTCTTCCGACAGCTCCATCACCTTCTCCACCTTGTTCTGGTCCAGATTCCGGTAGAGAAGCGCGCCATCCACACAGCGGGGAAGGAAGTCGAACAGGATCCGGATCAGCTCTCCCGCATTGATGGTCCTTCCGTTGGCCGGGAATCCCACCTCAAAACGCATGGTCACATCCCCGCTTTTTTCGTCGATCCTGCAGGCGCTGCGCTCCAGCACCTCCTGCCCGCAGCGGGTCACTGAGATGAGGCCGCTCTTCCCGGATCCTTTGGCCTGGAAGGAATATTTCTCGATCTGTCCGGCAAATCCCCGGATCAGATGATCCTGCAGGGCGATCCTTTTATGCCGGCTGTCATAGAGCCGTTCCGGGAACCCTGCGGTCTGTCCGGCCACCTCCACATGGACTCTGGATGGCGCCGCGAAGGGATCTCCCTGCACATGGTCGATCACCAGCGTATACCTGCCAAACCGGTAAGCCCCTTTGGTCCCTTTATAGGCCGGGTATCCCTTCCGGTCAATGCTGTATAATAATTTTCTCAGCTCTTCTCCTGTCTTCATCTAATAAGCCTCCGCCTCTTCTCTTGTCAGCCAGAAATGGATCCCGGTGGTGGAATCCTGCCACCGGTCTTCATTAAAATCTTTCACTTCGACCCATTCCCCTTTTTTGTAAATGAAGTCTTCATCTACCAGGGACCAGGCCTCATCATATTCTTCTTTAAAATCAAAGCTTTTGATGGTCAGCACCTTTGCCTTGCTGCAGCGGCAGGAAGGCAGGGTCGCCGACGTCCGCTTTGCGTCCGCCGGGATCAGAAGCTGCACCAGCCGGTTGTTGAAGCATTTCTTATATCCCAGGAACGCCCCCTTCTCCGGGCAGTGAAGCCGGAACCACTTCGTCTCCTCATCGGAAATGATCCCGGTAAGATCTGCGTATTCCAGCACCGCACCGAAAAGATCTGCCCCGCAGATATCGCACTGGCGCATATCGCAGTACCGGAAGGAAGCCGTCTTCAGATTGGCATTGCGAAAACTCGCCCCCTTCATATGACAGCCGTCAAACAGCGCGTTCTCCACACTGCTCCCGGTAAAATCCGCCCCGGTAAGGATCACGCCCTGGAAGGAGCTCAAAGTAAAATCCACTCCTTTAAGATCCCAGCCGGACAGATCCACAGGCTCCAGTTCCCGCTCTCTAAGATCCAGAAGTGTGCCGTCTCTTCGCTCTTTCAACGCCTCTCTTAATTCTTCTGCGGACAGTTTCTCCATATCTTTTTAATCTCCTTAATCAAACAGCGGGGTGGAGAAGTACCGCTCCGCCGTATCTGCCAGAACCGTCACCACTGTTTTCCCAGGGCCCAGCTTCCGGGCCAGCTTCAGCGCTCCCGCCACGCTGGTGCCGCTGGAGATGCCACACATCAGGCCTTCCTTTCTGGCCAGCTCTCTGGCTGTCTCCAGTGCTTCCTCGTCAGTCACTGTGATCACATGGTCGTAGATCTTCTGATTCAGGATCTCCGGGATCACTCCATCGCCGATCCCCATCTGCAGATGAGTCCCGATCTTGCCTCCGGACAGGATCGCAGCATGCTCCGGCTCCAGCGCCCAGATCTCAATATCCGGGTTGGCTGCCTTCAGGGTCTCGCCGATACCGGTGATGGTCCCCCCTGTCCCGATTCCGGAACAGAATCCATGGATCGGCTTGCCCGCCTGCTCCAGGATCTCGCGCCCGGTCTGCTCTCTGTGGGCGGCGCTGTTGGCTTCATTGGCAAACTGCTGGGGCACATAGACATTGGGGTCTTCTGCCGCCATCTCACAAGCCAGCTCCATACATCTGGCGATGCAGGCTCCGATATCTCCGTCGTCATGGACCAGGATCACTTCCGCACCGTAACCCTTCACCAGTTTTCTTCTCTCCTCGCTGACGGAATCAGGCATGATGATCTTCGTCTGATATCCCTTCACCGCTCCGATGAGAGCAAGGCCGATGCCCTGGTTGCCGCTGGTGGGCTCCACAATAATGGTCCCCGGATGGATCAGTCCCTTCTCTTCCGCCGCTTCGATCATATTTTTCGCTGTTCTTGTCTTAACAGATCCTCCGATATTGACTGCTTCGAATTTTACCAGGATCTCTGCATCCTCAGGCCCTGTCATCTTGTTCAGACGGATCAGCGGTGTATTTCCCACTGCGTCCAGTACGTTATCATAGATCATGTCTATACACTCCTTTGTTTTGATTTGTGAAATCGAAAGATTTCCATACTTCTTATTATTGTATCATAATTTGTGGTATAATGAACAGGAAAAAGCAAAAAGAAAGGAATTAAAACCATGAAATACATTCTGGCTTCTGCTTCCCCCAGAAGAAAAGAACTGATGACACAGGCGGGATTCTCTTTTGAAGTGGTCCCTTCCCAGGTGGAGGAAACCATTTCCCAAACCCGTCCTTCCGACATCGTGACGGAACTGTCCTCCCAGAAAGCCCTGGAGGTCTATGAGCGGCTGCAGCCAAAGGACTGCACGGTGATCGGCGCGGACACCATCGTGGTCTACCGGGATGAGATCCTGGGCAAGCCGGCAGACGAAGCGGAAGCGCTGGATATGCTCTCTCTCCTGGCCGGTCGGACCCATCAGGTATACACCGGCGTCACCCTGGTGCGTCAGGCACCGTCCGGCAGCCGGCCAAAGATCCACTCCTTCTATGAGAAGACGGATGTGGAATTCTATCCCATCCACCGGGAAGACCTTCTCTCCTACATCCGTACCAGCGATCCTCTGGACAAAGCCGGCTCTTACGGGATCCAGGGGCCCTTTGCCATCCATGTGAAGGGGATCCAAGGCGATTATAACAATGTGGTGGGGCTTCCCATCGCCAGGCTATATCAAGAGATCCGGCAGTTCTGACGAACCGCCGGATCTTTTTTCTTCTCTTCTCTTTTATCCTGCCATCTTCATATCCTGATACTCTTCCGCCGCCTCCAGGATGGACGCTTTCATGATCCGAATCAGCTGATCCACTTCCTTTTTCGTCACGGTAAGAGGCGGGATCATCCGGTTCACCCGGTCCCCGATTGCTGTGATCAGCGCCCGGCGCTCCAGCACCTTGTGCTTTACCTCCACCGCAATGGGGATCTCGTACTCACAGCCCACCAAAAGCCCTTTTCCTCTGGCCTCCTTCACATAGGGAAGCTTCGCCAGCTCCTGCCGCAGATACCGGCCTACTTTCCGGGCATTTCCACTTAAGTCCTTCTCCAGGATCTCTGAGACAGATGCCAGGGCCGCCGCGCAGGAGACCGCGTGGCCACCATAAGTGGAACCGTGGGTTCCCATGGTAAAGGACTGAGCCACCTCCTTTGTGGCACAGCAGGCGCCGATGGGCATCCCGCCGCCCAGAGCCTTGGCCATGGACACCGCATCCGGCTTCACATGATATCCCATGTAAGCCATAGGCGATCCCGTCCGCCCCCATCCGGTCTGCACCTCATCCAGCAAAAGTAAAAGCCCTCTCTCATCGCAGAGCCTGCGCAGGCCCTCCATGAATTCCTGGGTGGCCGGATAAACGCCGCCCTCCCCCTGGACCGGTTCGATCATGATGGCAATGGTCTGATCCGTCACCTTGGAGGCAAAATCATCCAGATCATTAAACCTGGCATAGGAAAATCCCGGCACCATCGGCCCGAACCCCTGCTGGATCGCGGTGTCCGGCTGTCCGGTAGCCGCCATGGCTCCCATGGTGCGTCCATGGAATCCTTTCTCTGCAGTCACGATGTGGTATTTCTCCGGTCCGTAATGATCGATCCCGTATTTCCTCGCCATCTTGATCATACATTCATTAGCCTCTGTCCCGGAGTTCTGGAAGAAGATCTTATCCATCCCGATGGTTTCACACACCTTTTGGGCCAGCAGCGCCTGAGGTACCGTATAGGGATAGTTAAAGGTATGCATGATGTCATCCATCTGTTCTCTCACTGCCTGAACTACCCGGGGATTGCGGTTGCCGGGGCTGTTGACTGCTACGCCGCCGTAGAAATCCAGATAAGCGTTCCCCTTCTCGTCATAGAGGTACATCCCCTCCGCCCGCTCTGCGATAAAATCGTAGCGCTCATAGGTCTCCACCATGTACTTGTTCACGATGCTTTTAAGTTCCTCTGCCGTCAGGTTTGTGTCTTTCAGTTTCATGTTGATCTCCTCCTTTTCCTTATCCCGGCATTAGAAAAAGGCGTCGTATCTAACGATACGGCGCCTTTGCCTTTTATGCACTATTAGTTATACTTACGTTTTCTAGCAGCTTCAGATTTCTTTTTACGTCTTACGCTTGGCTTTTCATAGTGTTCTCTTTTGCGAATCTCCTGCTGAATGCCAGCTTTCGCGCAGTTTCTTTTGAATCTGCGTAAAGCGCTGTCCAACGTCTCGTTTTCTTTAACGATTACATTTGACATAGTCTCACACCTAACCTCCCCTCCAGCCCTGTATTGTGCATCCTACGACTGTTCGGGTTATTCTTGCACTAACTTAGATTATAGCACATATTTTGGGTACGTCAACATTTTTTATCTGTTTTTTTCACGTACCTTGTCCGGCCCTAGGAAAGCTGTGCTTCCAGCACCTCTTTCACCTTGCCGATGGCCTCGTCAATGCCTGCCGGGTTCTTGCCGCCGGCCTGGGCCATGTTAGGACGGCCTCCGCCGCCTCCGCCTACCAGGGAAGCAATGCCTTTGATCAGATTTCCTGCATGGGCGCCCTGTTTTACCGCGCCCTCCGTGGCCATCGCCATCAGGGAAACCTTCCCGTCCACAGCTGAAGCCAGCACGATCACGCCTTCGCCCAGCTTCTCCTTCATCTGGTCGCCCAGCTCCCGCAGGCCGTTCATATCCACGCCCTCGATCCGGGCTGCCAGAAGGGACAGTCCCTTCACTTCCGTGATCTGGTCAGTCACATCTCCCATGGCGTCCTTGGCAAGCTTGCTCTTTAAGCTCTCCACTTCCGCCCGCAGTTCTTTATTCTCTGCCAGCACATGGGTGATCTTCTCCTCCAGCTTGTCCGGGGAGGCTTTCAGAAGCTTCGCCGCACGGTGCAGCTTCTCTTCCAGCTCACTGTAATAGTTCATCAGCCCTTTGGCGGTCAGCGCCTCGATCCTTCGCACGCCTGCCGCCACGCCGGTCTCGGAAATGATCTTAAAGGCGGTGATCACGCCGGTATTGGACACATGGGTACCGCCGCAGAACTCGATGGAGAAATCTCCCATGCTGACCACCCGGACAATATCCCCGTATTTCTCGCCAAACAGCGCGGCCGCCCCGGTCTTTCTGGCCTCTTCAATGGGCATGTTCTCTACTTTTACCGCCAGATTCTTCTGGATCTGCTCATTGACGATCTCCTCCACTTTCTTTATCTCCTCCGGCGTCAGTGCGGAGAAGTGGGTGAAGTCAAACCGCAGCCGGTCTTCGTTGACGGAAGAACCTGCCTGTTCCACATGAGTCCCCAGGACCATGCGCAGAGCTTTGTGCAGAAGATGAGTAGCGCTGTGGTTGTTGGCGGACAGGGAACGTTTCTCCTGATCCACGGTCAGTTCCGCCTCATCGCCCACCTTCAGCATCCCCTTGGTCACAATGCCCACATGGCCGATCTTGCCGCCCAGGAGTTTTACCACATCCTCCACCTGGAACTCGCCTTCCGCCGTGCGGATCACGCCCTGGTCTGCCTCCTGGCCGCCGCTGGTGGCATAGAACGGAGTCTCCTCCACAAAGATGGTACCTTTCTGTCCCTCGCTCAGAGCCTCCACCAGTTCGGTCTCCGTGGTCAGAACGGTAACCGGCGACTTCCAGCTTAAGTGGTCATATCCTACAAAAGTGGATGTCACGGAAGGATCGATGGACTCGTATACCGTCACGTCGGCTCCCATGTAATTGGTGACTTCTCTCGCCGCCCGGGCCGTTTCTCTCTGCACCTTCATGGCAGCCTGGAATCCCTCTTCATCCACAGAGATCCCCTTCTCCTCCAGGATCTCTCTGGTAAGATCCAGCGGGAATCCATAAGTATCATAGAGCTTGAAGGCCTGGTCTCCTCCCAGCGTCTTCTCCCCCTTCTTCTCCAGTTCTTCTTCCATCTCCGCCAAAATAGAAAGTCCCTGGTCGATGGTCTTGTTAAACTGCTCTTCCTCTTTGGCGATTACCTTGAAGATAAACTCTTTCTTCTCGTCCAGTTCCGGATAACCGTCCTTAGATCCCTCGATCACGGTCTGGGCAAGCTTGGTCAGGAATTCTCCCTCGATATTCAAAAGTCTTCCGTGACGGCAGGCTCTCCGCAGCAGACGGCGCAGCACATACCCCCGCCCTTCATTGGACGGCATGATCCCGTCAGAGATCATAAAGGTTACGGAACGGATGTGGTCCGTGATCACACGGATGGACACATCTGTGTCGTAAGATTTGCCATACTCTGCGCCTGCCAGAGTGCTCACATGCTCCCGCAGAGCCTTGATGGTATCCACGTCAAACATGGAATCTACGCCCTGTACGATACAGGCCAGACGCTCCAGGCCCATTCCGGTATCAATATTTTTCTGCTCCAGTTCGGTATAATGATTATTGCCGTCATTGTCAAACTGGGTAAATACATTGTTCCAGATCTCCATGTACCGGTCGCAGTCACAGCCTACGGTACAATCCGGTTTCCCGCAGCCGTACTCCTCTCCCCGGTCATAGTAAACCTCTGAACAGGGGCCGCAGGGGCCGCTTCCATGCTCCCAGAAGTTATCCTCCTTGCCAAAGCGGAAGATCCGATCCGCCGGGATCCCGATATCCTTATTCCAGATCTCCCAGGCCTCATCGTCCTCCAGGTAAACAGAAGGATAGAGCCGGTCCGGATCAAGTCCCACCACTTCCGTCAGGAACTCCCAGGTCCAGGCGATAGACTCCTTCTTAAAGTAATCTCCAAAGGAAAAATTCCCCAGCATCTCAAAGAAGGTCCCGTGCCGGGCTGTCTTTCCTACATTCTCGATATCCCCCGTACGGATACACTTCTGGCAGGTGGTCACACGCTTGCAGGGCGGGATCTCCTGTCCGGTAAAATAAGGTTTCAACGGCGCCATACCGGAATTGATCAAGAGCAGGCTCTTGTCATTATGGGGCACCAGGGAAAAACTCTTCATGGCCAGATGTCCCTTGCTCTCGAAGAACTCCAGGAACATTCTTCTTAATTCATTCACTCCGTATTTCTGCATAACTTCCTCCTATATTCAGGCTATCCTCTAATTATAAAGAGAGCCCCGGCGTTTGTCAACGCCGGGGATTTCTTATTCTCAAACCTCTGTCAGACAAGATCTTCTGCCAGCCGCCGGATCACATCCTCTTCTTCCTCCAGAGCTTCCGCGATCTCTGGAATGGTCTTCCCCTTGGCCAGCTTCTTCTGGATCAATTCCTG
>UMKW01053101.1_pt1 | contig 31726 bp, 22 predicted proteins | sample 1966391 | NCBI WGS metagenome assembly UMKW01 (sample SAMEA4836183, study PRJEB28245) | human gut metagenome | biome: gut microbiome; material: fecal sample | place: Denmark | collected 2008
CTTTGAAATTGGAATATCTTCAGGGCATGCATCCAAACAGTAATCACATCCCGTACATGGAATTGCTATTGAATGTTTAATGATTTCAACTACATCTCCAATAACCTTCAATTCATCTTCAGTCAATGGATTGAAATCTTTCATATAACTTAAATTGTCTTCCAGCTGCTCCAATGAACTTACACCAGACAATACTGTTAAAACACCTTCCAAACTGGCTGCAAACCTAATTCCCCAAGATGCAAGTGACAAATCAGGATTGTAGCTGGTTAATATTTTGCCGGCATCTTCCGGAATATTTACAAGTGTTCCTCCTTTTAAAGGTTCCATTACAATAATGTCCTTATTGTATTTTCTGGCTACTTCATAACATTTCCCTGACTGAATTCCCTCATTGTCCCAGTCAAGATAATTTATCTGTAACTGAACAAATTCTATAGAAGGATGCTCACTTAATATTTTATCAAGAGTTTCTGCATCATCATGAAATGAAATTCCGAGATGTCTGATAAAGCCTTCTTCCTTTAATTTTTCTGCAAATTCAAAGCACTTTAACTGTGGAATGATTCCATTGTAGAAGTTGTTTGTAATATTGTGCAGCATGTAATAATCAAAATACTCAACACCGCATCTTTCTTTTTGCTCACTGAATATTTCTTCAAGGTTATGTGAAGGTTTAAGCATGTATACAGGTAATTTATCAGCTATTATTACATCTTCTCTCGGATATCTTTCAGTAACTGCTTTTCTAAGTGCCACTTCACTTAATCCGTCATGGTATCCATATGCAGTATCAAAGTAATTGAATCCGTTTTCAATATATCTATCAACCATTTCAAATATCTGTGGCAGGTCAATATCTTTCGGATCATCACTATTACAGGGTAACCTCATAGATCCAAAACCAAATTTTTTCATATTATCTCCTCTTTTTTATAATGGGAGCCATTCTATAAACTCTTTAATATAATCATTGCAAAACTCCCAGGTATGTTCTCCTGAAGAGCATCTGAACTCCACATCAACATTTCTTGATTTTAAGTAATTATAATAATCTATGTTCTCATCATACAAGAAGTCATTATCTCCAACTGCCATGAAAATCTTTGGAATTTCAATATCATTAGCTATCAAATCATCAATTAAAAATTTGGGATCCATGTCACTTCCGATTACTTTATTCAAGTCTCCGAAACAGGACTGGGCAAAAGATTTTGAAGACAATAAATCATCTCCCTCGCCCCAGTTATGCAAATCATCTGTCAGCAGCGCTGCAGAGATTGCTCCAATATATCCGAAAGTGTCATGGTATTTTAATCCGTTTCTAATAGCCCCATATCCTCCCATTGAAAATCCTGCAAGATATGTGTCTTCTTTTTTATGAGATAGTGGGAAAATGTTTCTTGTCATTTCAACAAGTTCACGACCTATAAACACCCCATAATATTTGTGGGATTCTTTTTGGTCCACATAAAAGCTATTTTCTCCACTTGGCAGGACAACTGCAATATTATGGTCTTCTGCAAATTTTTGAATTGTAGTGTTTGCTAAAAATATATCATCACTGCCGAAAAGCCCATGCAGCAGATACAATGTTTTATATGGCTTTTCTGCTATTTCTTCAGTGCCCTGCAAGTAATGTATGTTGTCTGCAGGTAAAATTACGCTTAATGATGTTCTTCTCTGAAGTGACTTGCACTTAATATCTCCTCTAAACAATACCATAATATCACAAACTGTTGCACATTACAACATAATTTTTAATTTTTTTAATATATAACTGTTGTGTTTAACAACCATTTTATTTCTGTTATTTGCAAATTAAAATTAAATATTCCATTCCCGCTTTTCATACCTTTTATGGCTACAAATGAAAAAAATAATAAAACCAATCAAGCATATTCTTAAAATTTATTATAATAATTAAAAAAAATACAATTATTATAATCCTTCCAGGCCAGTTAATATTTATTTTCTTAAAGAAAAGGACACAGTAATAATAAATAGTCAAAATTACTATAATACTAAGCAAAATCACATTTACAACATCTTTAATCATAGAACACATACACCCAAAATAATATTATCTCAAAATTATATACGTGGAATAATAATAGCAATTAAAATAAAAGATATATAAAATAGCCTAGATGGCCAATTATCTTTTTCTACAATGGGATTAATCTTTGCATAATCTCTATCACAAGCAAATGATACATAAAATATTACAAAAAAAATAAAAACAAAAACACATTTAACATTAATATCCATAATCATACCACCAAACATCTAATTATTAGAGTACTGTGACTCCCAAATACCTCTCCAAATATAATCTCCCCCAACACCACAAACAGAACCTAAAGATAAAAAAAAATAAAAAAAAACAATAATAAACATACACCAAAATCAACATCCCTCATCAAAACCACTAATAAAACAATCTATCAAAATAAAAATATAAACATTACTATTTGAATTTTTATGTAAAAAAAGAAAAATTAGGATTCTACAACCCTATATAATGTCCATTTATTGCTGAAGTATCTGTAGATGTATAATCCGCCTCTTACAAACCAGTCAATGAACATAGCTACCCATGTTCCAAATACTCCCATATTAAAGTTTATGGCTAAAATGTAAGATAAGCCTATCCTGCAGGTAAACATTACTGCTAAGCTTACCACCATTGCCCATTTTGCATCACCAGCACCTCTAAACAGGTTAGGCAGTGTAAATGCTATTGGCCAAATTAAAATTCCAAGTGTACCATGCCAGATAATCATCTTGCCAGACAGTGCTGCAGTAGCAGGAGACAAATTATAAAGGCTCAAAATAACCGGCAACAGGGCAAATATTGCTGCATTGACAATAATGTGACATACAACAACAATTAAAATAATCTTTTTATTGTAATATCTTGCCTGTTCATAATCATTTGCTCCAACACATCTTGAAATTACTGCAGTCATTCCCAGATTAATTGCAAAACCTGGCAATACTGAAAATATTCCGATTGCATAACCTACAGAATTAGCTGCAATAGCTACTGTTCCAAAAGTTGAAACCAAACTTAAAACCAGCACGCGTCCAAACTGGAACAGTCCGTTTTCAATACCGTATGGAATACCTACATTCAGCACGTTTTTAAGAACTTTCCAATCAAATTTATGTTTTAAAGTTCTTTTAATATGGAGTTTGAAGTTTTCATTTAATGTAAAATGCATTATAGCAGCTGCTGCAATCAGTCTTGAAATTACAGTGGGGACAGCTACTCCTTCAACACCTAAACCCAAATAATAAATACCGAATGCATTACCTACAACATTTAAAATATCGCAGATAACCATTATCTTCATTGGCAGAATTGAATTTCCGCTGGTTCTGTAAATTGCAGCACCTGCATTGTAAATAGCTATAAATAGTATTGAAAAAGCCATAAACAGCAGATATGTATTTGCATAATTCCATACGTCTGCTTCAATCTGGCCAAATAAGGTATTAATTAAAAAGGATTTGGCTATTAAAACAACCACCATTAAAAGAGCTGATAAAATTCCTGAAAACCACACAAGCTGATTGCATGCTCCTCTAGCTTTTTCCGGCTTATTGTTTCCTAAGTACTGGCCAGCTATTACCGCTCCTCCGGTAGCCAGTGCAGAAAATCCAAAAATCAGCAGCTGCATCAGAAAATCAACTAATGAAACACCGGAAATTGCTGCTTCACCTAAAGATGCAACCATTACAGAATCAGCAAACCCTACAAAAAATTCCAGTCCCTGCTCAATAAGCAAAGGTAAAAACAGAACGAATAATGCTTTATTGGAAAATAAATAATGTTTTGGGGTTTTAATTAAAGATTCCATATTTAGTACACCATAAAAAAAATAAAATTATTGTTGTAAATTACAACATAAATTATAAATTTCCAGATATATAACTGTTGCGATTAACAACATTAAAAGAAAATGATTAATGAAATGATTTATCTAAAAATCATCATTAATTAGCCTTGACATTAATTTATATCCTTCTTTTTTATCCAAACTGCCTTTAAGAACACTCTGTTCATCAAAGGATTCACATTCATCGCCTGTTTTATCAGAAGAATATATTATCAAAGGCACATCATCTCTTGTATGGGTTCCAACTGAAACAGGAGTTGGATGATCAGGCAAAATAGCTGCCTTAAAGTCCTGACCTTTTAAACTGTCTAAAACCGGACCTACAATATGCTTGTCAATTTGTTCAATAGCCCTAACTTTTTCAGCTGTGTCTGATGCATGACCTGCTTCATCAGGAGCTTCAATGTGTACAAACACCACATCATGGTTTTTTAAAGCTTCAATTGCATATTTTCCCTTAGCTTCATAATCTGTGTCAAAGTATCCGGTAGCTCCTGGAACATCAATAATGTCAAAGCCTGCAAAAGCACCTATTCCTTTTAACAAATCAACACCAGTAATTACTGCTGCATCCAATCCGTAAACATCTTTAAAGTTAGGTAAAGTTGGTGTTACCCCCTGACCCCACAGCCATACCATATTTGCCGGTTTTTTGCCATTTTCCACTCTTTTTTTATTGACTTCATGATTTTCAAGAACTTCCCCTGATTCCCACATGATTTTCTTAATGAATTTGGGTAATTTTTCATCCCATCTGTCGCCGGAGGTGTTTTCATCCAGATTCTCACCTGCAATATCATGAGGAGGCATAGTCTTCAAATCAGCCAATAGCTTAGCATCTTCAGCACTGTCACAGGAATATACAAACAGATGTCTGTAACTGACTCCTGAATAGAATCTGCCTTTAAAATCATCATATTTTCCATTGAAGTAATCATTTAAGCTGTCCATAAGTATTTCAGCTTCCTCAGAGGTAATATGGCCTGCATTAAAATCATCCATATGATTGTCCTTCTGGGTAATGGTATTGCATCTGAAAATTACGTCCTTATCTGTGGTTTCAATACCCATGCTGCCTGCTTCCAGAGGTCCTCTGCCTGTATAGTAATCTGCAGGGTTAAATCCGAAAATACTCATATTGGCTACATCAGAACCTGGAGTATATGCATCAGGAACATTATTGGTTAAACCTCCAAAACCCGCTTTTGCCATTTTATCAATATTTGGAGTATCAGCTGCCATAAGTGGAGTCATGCCGTCCAATTCGTCGATTGGATAGTCACTTGAACCGTCAGGAATAAAAATTACATATTTCATACTATCATCAAAAAAAGTAAAAGTAAATTAGTATTTAACTTTTAAAATACTAATCAAATCAGTCAACATCGCAGAAGCAGTTTCAAGAGATCCTGCTCCAAGTCCAATAACACTAACATCACCTGCAAGGTCAGTGCGGACAGTAGCCATATTTAAAGTTCCGCTTAAATCATATGCACTGCCTTTTTTAACTAAACGTGGTGATACCTGCAGTTTGTCTTTAGAAACTTCAGCTATTAATTTAATTAAATAACCTTCTTTTCTGGCTAAATCCATAGCCTGTGAAGTAATATTTGAAATACCTTCAACATCAACATCACTATAAGTGGCATCAATTCCTAAAAGTGAATTAGCTAAAATTACAGTTTTACAAGCTGCATCAATACCTTCAACATCCTGAGTTGGGTCTGTTTCAGCTATTCCCAACTCTTGAGATTCTTTTAAGGTTATATCATAGGAGGAACCTTCGGATGCCATTCTTGATAAAATGTAATTGGTGGTACCGTTCAATATTCCTACAATTGATTTGATTCCACAGGATGAAAGTGTTTCTTTTGTGAAATTAATAATCGGCATTGCTCCACCAACACTGGCTTCATATTTAAATTCAACATTGTTTTTCTCAGCTTCGGATACAACTTCTCTGAATTTTAAAGCTAAATGTCCCTTATTTGATGTTACAACATCTTTTCCAGCTTTAAATGCTTTTAAAGTTAAAGACAGTGCAGGTTCTGCATCAGTTATATTGGTTGGAGTTGCTTCCATCAAACAGTCATATTCCACAGCATCCAACACATCCAAACCTGAAATGGTACTGCCGTATTCAGGATAATTGGATAATTTTCCAAATTCATTTTTAGTGTTTACAAGCAGTTCTTCATCCAATCCGTCAGCACAGATTGCAGAAGATGAAGAATCTGCAGCAGCTACTATTTTTAATTCTACATTAAATCTTTCTTTAATCATGTCTTTTTTTAATGAGATTGCCCTAGCCACACCCTGACCAACTGCACCAAATCCCATTACTATGACTTTACATTCTTTCATACTATCCCTAAACTTCATTAATCATAAGTAAATCTTTTTCTGCAGCTATTTTACCAATCTTATCAAATATAAATTCTTTCATGCCAAATTCTGTTTCAATATTAATTAAGGCAGAGGATTTGGATTCCCCGTCTAATTTAATATCAAATCCAACTACATAAACACCGTCTAAAGAATTAATTTTATCCATAGTGTCTCTAATGTCGTTATCAACAATATGACCAATTAAAATAGTGCTCACAACTTCCTTTTTAACGACTCCATCCATTGCAATAATTGAAACTCCCAACTCTTTGAACCTTTCAATAACCCTGTCAAGGCTATCACGTTCACCTTCAAGAGTAAGCTGAACAGGAATCATTCCTTTTTCATTTTTAGAATCTCTTTTATGGATTACGGTAACCAGGTTTGCACCAAGGCCACTAATCGGATCCAAAACAGAAACAAGCTGTCCAGGAACATCCATAAGTTCTAAAACCAAATCCATTTTCATAAAAAATTCCCCTAATTAACCCAATCTGCTCTTTTAACAACAAGTTTGCCTTCTTTATCAATATGAGCATTCCTTAAAATTTTTTCAGGATGTTTCTCATGAGATTTATCTTCACGAGTAAGATTTAAATTGTCAGTAATATACCAAGTTTCTTCAAGATCTGGAATATTCTCTAAAGTTTTTGAAAACTTGTTTAAAATATTTTCTGCATCTTTTTCAATTTTCATAAATAAATCTCCTATGATTATTTGATAATAATAAAAATAATTTTGTTTTTTAATATTAATAAATGTTTATTAAAACTTGGGCTTTTTGCCAACTTAAAATTACATCGCCAGTTAATCCTGACAAAATACATTTTTTGTGTAAAAAATACTGATTTATTCAATCAACATTAAAAATCATAACTTAATAATATATTAATGTTTATAGAAACTAAAAAAATTAAAATGTGGATAAAATGTTAAATAAAACTAAACTAAAGCTTTTGTTTGTATCTTTTGTTTTGTTATTGTCTTTAACTGCAGTTTCAGCTAATGAAAACAATACATTTACAGATTTACAAACAGCAATAGATGAATCAGGTAATGAAGTAAACATAAACCGTGATTATGCTTATAACAACACTGCTGACGGAAAATATGGTGATGGAATTGTAATAAGCAACAGAGAACTTGTAATTAACGGAAACGGATATGCTTTTGACGGGTCCGACCAGGCCAGAATACTTCTTGTAAATCAATGCAATCTGACAGTAAACAATCTTATTTTAACTAACGGACTATCACAATACGGTTCAGGAATATATGCTAAAAACTCAAATATTATTTTAAATAATGTAACATTTAAAAATATGAATTCAAGTCAGGCAGGTGTATGTCTGATAAACAGCGGAAGCCTAACTATTGAAGATTCCTCTTTTATAAATACAACTTCTGAAAAAGGAAGTGCTGTTTTTGGAGCCCTGGCAGATATTAAAATAAAAAATAGTGAAATCCAAAAATCTTCTTCAAATTGGGGTGCAGTATACCTTCTAGGTGCAAATGCAAATATTACCAATACTGATTTTGTTAATCTAAGCTCAAATTATGCCAGTGCAGTTTATGCTACCGGTTCCAAGGTTATGATTGACAAATCCAAATTCACCAACTTAAAATCCGGCAAAACTGCCGGAGCTATCGGATCTAAAGAATCAAAAGAATTTATAATTAAAAACTCTGAATTTTCAAATATAAGTTCCGATAAAAACGGAGGAAGCCTATACTTTGATTTAGTTGAAAATGTAGAAATTTCAAATTCAACTTTTACACAATCATATGCAGAATTTGGAGGAGCTATACTTCAGCTTGAAGGTAAGTTAAGTGTTGAAAACTGTAATTTCACACATAACTCTGCTCTTTATGATGGTGGGGCAATCTACACATCATATGTTAATTTAAAAATAAACAACAGTAATTTTGCAAATAACTATGGATTAAATGACGACAATAGAGGATCAAATGGAGGCAGCCTATATTTAGATATGACAAACGCTACAATAAACAATTCCAATTTCACAAATAACTTTGCTGCATTTAATGGAGGAGCTATATACACATATGATACTTCATTATCCATGAACCAAAGCTATTTCACCAATAATTCCCTGCTTAACACTACCGGAATTTTTTCTGCATTTGATAAAAACTACACTGCACTAAACTGCAATTTTACTGAAGACATCATTTCATTAAACAACACTATCTATGCAACAATCGTTGATGGGTCAGGAATTACATTAACTTTAGTAAACAATACATTAACTCTAACCAATCTTCCTTCCAGATTTGATTTACGTGACTTCGGATGGGTAAGTTCAGTTAAAAATCAGGGTGCAATAGGTGCATGCTGGACTTTTGGAACCTGCGGATCTCTGGAATCAGCTCTGCTTAAAGCAGCAGATACTGAATATGATTTTTCTGAAAACAATGTTCAAAACAGTATGATCAAATACTCAATTTACGGCCATACCATAGAAAATGAAGGCGGAACTGAATTTATGGGTGCAGGATATTTATTAAGCTGGCTTGGAATGTTTCCAAGCAGATACGACTCCTATGATGAACTTGGAAAAATATCACCGTTAATATCCACTAACGAAGACATTCATGTTCAAGACATGATTTTTGTTCCCCCACGTATGAATTCAACTGACAATAATCAGCTGAAAGATGCTTTAATTAAATATGGTGGACTTTGGGTTGGTTACAATGCTCAGCAGCAAGCCCCATACTACAATTCAAAAACCGCAGCACAATATTATAATGGAACTGAAGAGGCAAACCATGCGGTTCTTCTTGTTGGATGGGATGACAGTTACAGCAAAGACAACTTCATGATAACTCCACCTGGAGACGGTGCATTTATCCTTAAAAACAGCTGGGGAACTGATTTTGGTGACGAAGGATATTTATACATTTCATATTATGATACTCAATTTGTACGAGGTTATCCTGCAATAGGTGTTATTGTAAACAACACTGTTTCATATAATAAAAACTACCAGATTGACATTACCGGAATGGACAAATATGAAAACTTCAATTTAAGCCAGATTTACTATGCCAATGAATTTGAAGCACTGGGAAATGATCTGATAGCTGCAGTCGGAACCTACTTCAGCAGCAGCGGTGAAAAATACGAAATCAGCATTTATGTAAATGATATATTAAAACACACACAAAACGGAACAAGTGCATTTGGCGGTTTTTCAACTGTCAAATTAAATAATTACATTCCAGTTAACAAAGGAGACATTTTCAGAGCTGTAATTAAAGGTGTAAATGTCCCATTATCCATAAATACCAGAGTTCACAATGACGGTTATACATCATTTATAAGTGCTGAGGGCAAAATATGGAATGCATCTGAAAATATAGTCTGTTTAAAAATTTACACCACAGCCAATTCAATTAAAAGCAGCGATTTAGTAAAATATTATAAAAATGCATCCGGATTCAGTGCGGATGTTAACGTGGCTAATGCAAATGTAACATTCAGCATCAATGGAATCAATTACACCAAAACAACTGATGAAAAGGGAACTGCATACTTAAATATTAATTTAAGACCCGGAACCTATAATATTACAACATTTTTCAACGGAATAAATAAAACTAACACAGTAACTGTTTTATCTACCATTACGGGAGATAATCTTGTTAAATATTATAAAAACGGAACAGAGTTTTATGCCAAGTTTGTTAAAGGAAATGGGGAAGCACTAACCAACAGAAATGTTACATTCAATATTAATGGAGTATTCTACATCCGCGAAACCGACAGCAAGGGTATTGCAAAGTTAAATATAAACTTAAGACCCGGAAACTACATCCTGACAGCTACTGATCCTGAAACCGGCCTGGATATAGGATTTGACATTACGGTTTTACCTACAATTATAGCTAAAAACTTAACAAAAACCTACTTAAATGCATCACAATTCAATGCAAGGTTTGTTAAGGGAAATGGTGATTCGTTAGCTAATGTAAATGTAACATTTAACATCAACGGTGTTTTCTATACACGTCAAACCAATAATGACGGTTTAGCTACTTTAAATATAAATCTGATACCTGGAAAATATATCATAACAGCTATTGAACCGGTAACCGGATTAGATATGGGGTATGGAGTAACTGTCCTTAAATAGAGTTTTAAACTCTATTTTAAATACTCCCCAATATCAATATCCTTTAAAACTTTTTTTCTTAAAATTTTATCAATGCCCGTGCCGTACTGGGCTGCCTTTTTAGGTCTGTAAGCAATCTGCTTATCCAGTCCCAAATTGAAAGCCGTTTTTCTTAAAATATTTTTGCGCAGCTTATCATCAGAACCTGAAATCTTATATCTGACCGGAATATTGAGGGCAAATTCAACAAGATTCTTATCTAAAAAAGGAAGACGCAGCTCAACGCCATTTGCCATTGAACATGCATCATCACGTTCCAGATTAACATGATACATATTAGCCATATCATATCTTAATTCATCATCTAAAGTATTTTCCCTATAGCTATTCAGATATCTGTTATAGCCTCCAAACAGCTCATCAGCACCCTGACCTGAAATAGCTACCTTAATGTTATCTTCAGCTATCATTTTAGAAGCAAGATAAACAGTCATTCCCACTCCAATCTTCATCAGATTGTTTTCACCAATTGCCTGAACAACATCTTTAAGACTGTCCTTTACAATACTTTCAGTAATGTCATGAACCTTTAGAGGAAGACCCAAATACTCGGCTACACACTTAGCTGCAACCACATCCTTGGAATCCTTTTTACCGACAGCATACAAAGTAACTTTAAGATTTTTATTTAAAGATATTTCCCGAAGCAGCAAAGCTATCAAAGAGCTGTCAACACCTCCTGAAAATATTACTCCAACTTCATTCAAATCCTCAACCCTTTTTAAAACAGCCAGTTTAAGAAGCTTTTCAAGTTTTCTGTTGTCGGTTTCAAACCTCTTCTGGAAAATATCCGTTTTAGGAGGTATCTCTTCCCAGTTGTAAAGTATATGCCCAGGTTTTAATGTTTTGATATCTCCTTTCAAACACTGTTTTGAAGAAGCAAAAGCATTATGTGTGTAAAATAAAGGTTTGACACCTAAAGGATCTCTTGAGACAGCCAAGTTAATGCCGTCTGTAACAGCATAAGCATAATCCCCGTCCAAAAGATTATTGACCTGAGTTACTGCTCTTAAAAGGTCATCCTTATAATAAAAATCAATCAGATTAATTAATAACTCAGAATCAGAATTTATATTGTCATTTTTTGTCAGTTTAGCCAGCAAATTCTTTAGGGAAGAATAATTATAAATCTCACCATTGAAAACCAGAGTCAAAGTGTTTTTAGCTATCGGCTGAGTATGGGAAGTTCTGTTTTCCAAATTATGGACAGCCAGCAGATTATGGCCTAAACCTAAAGAATAAGCGTTTTCATCATTGAAATCATTTAAATCAATGCCTTTTTGTATTTTACCATCTAAAAATATTCCTGAAGCATCTTTTCCCCTATTTTTTGATGTTTTTAACATAGCTATTAAATCATCAGCTTTGAAATTACCTTGAAGACCAACTATTGAACACATGATTTAATATTAAATTTTGGAGTTTAAAAAAATAATGATAGTACAAAAGTAAACATTTGATTATTTCAATTCATAGTGCATTATTTTAACTGATTACTATCCAAGTTAAAAGATATTAGGATTTAAATCCTATTATAATCTTATTTTTAACGTGCATTTACACGACCCCAAACATTAGCTCCAAGCATATTTCAATCCTATTATAGTCTTATTTTTAACTAGTATTCGCAATAAATAGTGTAGGTTCATCTGGTGTATTTCAATCCTATTATAGTCTTATTTTTAACTATCCGCACCTTCTACTGCAGAAGTGGGAAGTAATGATTTCAATCCTATTATAGTCTTATTTTTAACATTATATAGAAGATTCAATTGATGCAGAAGCAATGGTATTTCAATCCTATTATAGTCTTATTTTTAACCAGTGCAAGCAAGCTTCAATATGACAGATATATTCTATTTCAATCCTATTATAGTCTTATTTTTAACAATTAGTTATCTCAACTAATGAATGTCATAAAGGTGATTTCAATCCTATTATAGTCTTATTTTTAACATTTGTAACTGGAAATCCTTGCTTGTCATACACTACATTTCAATCCTATTATGGTCTTATTTCTAACGAAGAAGAAATGTTAAATTTAGGATATAATTATTAAATTTCAATCCTATTATAGTCTTATTTCTAACCCCATCCACGACACATTTGAATGGTTGTTAATTCTTTATTTCAATCCTATTATAGTCTTATTTCTAACACAGAACATGATATGTGTGCTACTGTGTTTTGTTTCATTTCAATCCTATTATAGTCTTATTTCTAACATTCAACACTTCTGAAAATTCAGTTTCTTGTTGATTTCAATCCTATTATAGTCTTATTTCTAACCATCAGTGACAGCTCTTTAATAGAGTTATTTAATTAATTTCAATCCTATTATAGTCTTATTTCTAACCCGAATTTATCCCCAACAAGTTTAATAATCTGATTATTTCAATCCTATTATAGTCTTATTTCTAACCTGTGATAGGTATTGTTGAAACAGCACACTTGGGTAGATTTCAATCCTATTATAGTCTTATTTCTAACTGAAAGGTTCATGTTTAAGAATGAAAAAATAATTTTATTTCAATCCTATTATAGTCTTATTTCTAACTATGATGAAATATTTCACACAGCATTGAAAAAAGCATATTTCAATCCTATTATAGTCTTATTTCTAACAGCAGTAAAAATGATTGGTTATAGTGATCATGGTGATTTCAATCCTATTATAGTCTTATTTCTAACTCCAACATTTGCTCATTGGTGAGTTCATAAACTATTTCAATCCTATTATAGTCTTATTTCTAACTTAAAAGATTGCCACAATCAGGTTTGTCAGCAATTAGATTTCAATCCTATTATAGTCTTATTTCTAACGAGAATGATGTGCAGACAAAACAAACAAGATTGCCGGTATTTCAATCCTATTATAGTCTTATTTCTAACTAGTAGTACGTTGGTGTGTTTGCTGTTTTGGAGTTTTATTTCAATCCTATTATAGTCTTATTTCTAACGCTCCAGCATTAGATCCGCTTAGAGATATATTTTTGAAATTTCAATCCTATTATAGTCTTATTTCTAACCGTTTTCTGCGATATAAAATGTGCCTATGTTGTCAATATTTCAATCCTATTATAGTCTTATTTCTAACATCTGACTGCATATACTCAACCAATTTCAAAGATTGATTTCAATCCTATTATAGTCTTATTTCTAACAAAATTGATTATCGACCATATGCTTCACTATTTTATTATTTCAATCCTATTATAGTCTTATTTCTAACAACAATGTACGTTGAAGGATTTGACATTGATATATTTCAATCCTATTATAGTCTTATTTCTAACACAAATAAGTTGAAAACAATCAGTAAGTTACCATATTTCAATCCTATTATAGTCTTATTTCTAACCAAATTTATCCTTACATTTTAGAAGATCCATTGGAATTTCAATCCTATTATAGTCTTATTTCTAACAAACTTTAAAGTTTACATATAATTTTTTTTAAAATTTCAATCCTATTATAGTCTTATTTCTAACACTACAACCAAGAGTAAAAGATATTGGTTTAAACATATTTCAATCCTATTATAGTCTTATTTCTAACGCAAACAATGTACGTTGAAGGATTTGACATTGACATATTTCAATCCTATTATAGTCTTATTTCTAACTCAGGATGTTGAAAGGCTAAAGAATAAATTAACCTATTTCAATCCTATTATAGTCTTATTTCTAACTTATTACCTCCGTTTTTAACTAATTTATTGAGTTAATTTCAATCCTATTATAGTCTTATTTCTAACCCTAAATTATGCCCTTTATTATCTCTCCTGTTATTATGATTTCAATCCTATTATAGTCTTATTTCTAACTCTCCTTTTAATTCTTCTTTTGTGAGAACATTCCCTATTTCAATCCTATTATAGTCTTATTTCTAACCAAACTTACTGATCAAATTAAGATAAATTATTTTGGATTTCAATCCTATTATAGTCTTATTTCTAACAAAAATAGTGGAGAAGACTGCGATTTCTATATTAAATTTCAATCCTATTATAGTCTTATTTCTAACTCTCCTTTTAATTCTTCTTTTGTGAGAACATTCTCTATTTCAATCCTATTATAGTCTTATTTCTAACTGTTTTCATCAATGATGTATCTTAAGTTTTTGTAATTTCAATCCTATTATAGTCTTATTTCTAACTCAAAGTATCATGAAAAATTTTAACAAAATAGGGATATTTCAATCCTATTATAGTCTTATTTCTAACAAATTCTGACTGAAAATTCTGACTGAAAATTCTGACATTTCAATCCTATTATAGTCTTATTTCTAACCCGGTATTTGTTAGCGAATATTGCTTTTTGTTCTATTTCAATCCTATTATAGTCTTATTTCTAACGATTTTTTCTTCTTTTAAATATTCATCGATGACTATTTCAATCCTATTATAGTCTTATTTCTAACTTAAATCATTATCTTTGCTTGTTAAAATTACTACATTTCAATCCTATTATAGTCTTATTTCTAACGCAAATCATTTAACTTCATTGATTCAGGTAAACCAGTATTTCAATCCTATTATAGTCTTATTTCTAACAACTTTGAATACAAATCACAACACTTATAATTTAACATTTCAATCCTATTATAGTCTTATTTCTAACTCTGAAAAAAGTTGGATCACTACAAGTGATGATATTTCAATCCTATTATAGTCTTATTTCTAACTCAAAATCAAATTATTGATAATACCATACACTACATTTCAATCCTATTATAGTCTTATTTCTAACCAACATATCCAGAAACAATATCAAACCGATGTGATTTCAATCCTATTATAGTCTTATTTCTAACTAAAACATTAGATGAAATGGAGGTAAAATAATGTTTATTTCAATCCTATTATAGTCTTATTTCTAACCAATACTAACAAGTAATCGTGGTTGGACAACACAATTTCAATCCTATTATAGTCTTATTTCTAACTTAAAATAAATACCTCCATTATCCCCATTTATTATTTCAATCCTATTATAGTCTTATTTCTAACTTGACTCAATAAGTTGTACTAACATTAACCCAAGTACATTTCAATCCTATTATAGTCTTATTTCTAACTACCTTCACTAAGTCAACTAAAAACACTCTCTTCAAGAATTTCAATCCTATTATAGTCTTATTTCTAACTATACTTGAATTACAATTTATCTTAAATTTTTCAGTATTTCAATCCTATTATAGTCTTATTTCTAACATAAAATCCTGAACCTGCACATCAATACTCAAACTAATTTCAATCCTATTATAGTCTTATTTCTAACGGAATGCTAATAGCAAATCTAATATTTCAAATATATAATTTCAATCCTATTATAGTCTTATTTCTAACACTGGCAACAAAAATTGCTGTAAATTCATTGTAATTTCAATCCTATTATAGTCTTATTTCTAACCTAAATTCAGAAACTTTAATATCGTACTGTTTCTGATTTCAATCCTATTATAGTCTTATTTCTAACTATCAAAAATAAAGATGAAGTTATAAAGCTCCTTTATTTCAATCCTATTATAGTCTTATTTCTAACACAATTGTAGGTGCAAATGGGGGTTGTTTAGAAAGATTTCAATCCTATTATAGTCTTATTTCTAACCTGCCAAAGCACCAATACTGAATAGGATTGTTTTAATATTTCAATCCTATTATAGTCTTATTTCTAACAACTGTTTTATTTCAAGCTCATGTGGATCTTATTTATTTCAATCCTATTATAGTCTTATTTCTAACTGTATTTATTTAACATTTTTAAATGTAAGAGGATTTCAATCCTATTATAGTCTTATTTCTAACTTAAATATACTTACCCTAATCGTATTAAAGCATACTTATTTCAATCCTATTATAGTCTTATTTCTAACGTTATTAATAAACTTGGTTTGTTGTCATTATGCCAATTTCAATCCTATTATAGTCTTATTTCTAACACATGATTGGCGAAACTGTAATGCCCCCATTTATTCATTTCAATCCTATTATAGTCTTATTTCTAACTTCAAAAAAAAATTATCGTGCCATGAAGTTTAAATTTCAATCCTATTATAGTCTTATTTCTAACGCTAACATGATGTTCGCGGAAGTGGCAGTTACTACATTTCAATCCTATTATAGTCTTATTTCTAACAAAGTAGGTCAATTAGCACAAAGTTTTCAAGGAAATTTCAATCCTATTATAGTCTTATTTCTAACTGAAGTATCTGATGAATTCCTCACTTTCAGCAGTGATATTTCAATCCTATTATAGTCTTATTTCTAACCCTACTTGGAGGAACAACAAATCATGAAGGATACCTATTTCAATCCTATTATAGTCTTATTTCTAACTTTTAGTTGAGAATAAGAGTGATGCGCCTTTTTATTATTTCAATCCTATTATAGTCTTATTTCTAACTATTAACACTGTACAAGGAAATATTCAAGTAACAATATTTCAATCCTATTATAGTCTTATTTCTAACAGTCACTTGATGCACCTGTGGCTATGATTGAAGAACATTTCAATCCTATTATAGTCTTATTTCTAACAATCTCACTTCAACATTTGTTATCTCAACATTATTATTTCAATCCTATTATAGTCTTATTTCTAACCTAAATATTTTTGTGAAAATAGTGTAATTGTTTGATCATTTCAATCCTATTATAGTCTTATTTCTAACGATACTCAGGGAGCATTACAATACTTCACCAGTGCAATTTCAATCCTATTATAGTCTTATTTCTAACCTGTACATTTCCCTCATTTGTGCAGGGTATGAGTATTTCAATCCTATTATAGTCTTATTTCTAACACTGTTAAGATAGCTTAAGCTTGACTTAATAAAGATTTCAATCCTATTATAGTCTTATTTCTAACCATATAGCACCTTAACTTCAATTGTCCTTCTTCTACAACATTTCAATCCTATTATAGTCTTATTTCTAACAACACTTTTGCAACAAGCAACATCACAGTAGCCAGATTTCAATCCTATTATAGTCTTATTTCTAACTAATGCTTGAATATCCAAGCATTTCTATTTCATTATTTCAATCCTATTATAGTCTTATTTCTAACGAACAGATGAAACACCTGCTTCAAGAGTTTTCTCAATTTCAATCCTATTATAGTCTTATTTCTAACAGGCCACATTTTTTCTCAAAAAGGGCTAAAACAATTTATAATTTATTTATTCATGCACTTAAATTTGTTGATTATAAAAAATGTTTTTTATTTATATGTATCAACAAAGAAGACAAAATAATTGAAAATAAAAAATAAAACTTAGAAATTTATAAAATAAAATATCAACCTATTTAAAAGAGAATTATCCTATTTAAATAAATAAAACTTAAAAAAATAATCAAAAAATAAAATTTTTTAAATAGCTAAAAAATAATCAAAAAATAAAATATGCGATAAACAAAGATTTTAAAATTTATTTTATCAAATTTAACAGTTTAAATAAAATTAAAAATATCAAATTTATAAAATTTCATCGATAGGTGCTTTTTCAATACCTAAAACCTCACGATTCATCACATCAGCCATTCTTAATTTATAAATTATAACTGAATCAACCTCTGTATCAATTATTTTCATTAAACCATCATGAATTATCTTAAACTCGCTTTCACTAGCTTCTCCTTCAAAAACAGAATTTTGAATCCAAAAGAGGTACTGCCTTAAAAATGACTTTACTTTATTGACCCGCTCAACCTTAATATCATAAACTATAATTACATACATAAAGTCACCACCAGCTTACGAATGGATCATATTTTTCAATGCCTAAAATATGTTTTTTAAGTTTATATGCTTCTAATCGGATTAATCTTTGGTAAGAAACATTTTTCTTTAATTTTTTATGTTTAATCGTTTTTTCAAGTCGTTTATTGTATTCTTTAATGAATTTATTTCGTCCTTTATCATTTAAAAGACAACAGTTTAAATCTTCATTAAAATCTTTTTTAGATAACATTCTTTTGTTAACCATATAAAAAATCAATCTATCAACAAAAATCGGCTTAAAAATTTCACTAAGATCCAAAGATAGTGAAAATCTTCTTTCAGAAGGTTCATGAAGATAAGATATTGTAGGATTTAATTGTGTATTATACAATTCTGTCAAAACTGTAGAATACATCATTGAATTTCCAAAGCTAATTAAAGAATTTATCATGTTTTTAGGAGGTTGTCTGGATCTGCATTCCATTTTAAAATCATCGGGAAGAATTTCATCAAATTTAGAATAATATTCCAAGCGAATCCTACCTTCGATATTCATTATTTCAGTTATTTTATTTGTTGAATTTAACTCTGATAATGTTTCTTTAATATTGTTTTCAATTTTATAATATGCTAAAACCTTTAAAATATTATTTGCTGCTCCTTCAACAAATAATTTAGCTAACTCCAACCTTTTTTGAATATTTAAATAATAATCTGCCTGTTTTACTAACAAATCACCAGACAATAATGTTTCACGAGGATAATAAGATCCGCTATAAAAACCATAATAATTGAAAAAATGAATAGGAACTCCATTTTTAGATAAAAGACTCATTACCTGTGAAGAAAATGTTATCTGACCATATGCATAAATTGAATATACTTTATTGATTGGGATTGGTTTTTTACCTTTTTCACTGACAAAATAAATAGTATTTTCTTTCCTTTTAAGAATCCCTTCAGACAAGATATAATAATTCTTTTTTGACATTTTAAAAAACACCTCTATGAAAAACAAAACTCAAAATAAGCACATTTACTGCAAATTCTTTTCTTTTTAGGTTTTGGCATCGAACTATCAACAATATTTTTGATATTGTCAATTATTTCAAATAAATCTCGTTCTTTTTCTTTTGTTAAAGTAATTTTCTTCTTTTTACGACTATCAGGATAATTTAAAAAACCCACAACATTTTTTATATCCTTTTCATGTTTTAAATAAAACATATAATATAAAAGTTGATATTCATTAGCTAAATTCATTTTTTGGGACTTTTTTACTTCATGAATTTCAACAGAATCAGTTATTTTAATAAAATCTACATTAATTAAGTTATCAATAAGAAAATCTTTTTCTCTTTTAAAACTAGTTTCATGTAAAAATTTACCTAACTTGACATTCTCATGCTCATCTTCTAATTGAATATTATGAGAAAATAACCATAATTTAGTTTTGCATATGAAGTAGTAATTAATTTGAGTTCCATTAATTTTAGAAATCATGAAATCTCCACAATCTCTGGATGATAATTAAAACCTCTTTTTTCAGAATATAATGCATACTCATCATCACCTATATATTCAATAGGTAAAATTCTAAAATATCCAAATTTCTTAAAACTATCCAATTTTTGTTCAATTTCTTCATTATTAATAGAAATATTAATAATAAATTTATTTAAAATTGATGAAAACTCCTTTTCGATTATTTTAACACCATTAAAATCAAATTTTATAAAATTATTTATAAATTCCATATAAAATTTAATTAATTCACATCCATTAATCAAATTATTTTCAATAAAAACATGGCTGGAGTATTTTTGTTTATCTTTAAGAAATTTTAACTCATTAAAAGAAAATATAAAATTATCTTTGTTATTTTCATGAAATTCTTTCAAATCTAACATATTATACTCTTCAAAATTAAATATATTATTTAATCCAAAAAATATTTTCATTTTAATTGGGACAAATACAGAATATTGATTTAATTGATTATTAATAATGTGGATTCCATCATTTTTATCTTGTAATTTTGAATATTCTAAATTATTCCAATTTTTAATATTATCTCGATCATTGAACAAAAAATTATCTTCTTTTTTATCTTCTAAATTATTAATATTTTTAGAAACATTATCATAATACTCTAAAATATCTTTATAATTATAATCCAAATTCTTTTTCAAAACTTTCTTTGTTTCTAAGATTCTAGAATTTATTTCAGGAGTATCATAAATATACTCATGAAGGTATTTCCTATTATTTTTTAAATTGATTAAATAAACCCTTCCTTTCCTATTAGAACCATCTTTATTTAATTCCCTACTTCTATTACACCTTCCTCTAATTTGTTCTATAGAATCTAAAATAGAAAAATCTCTAATAACAAAATCAAAACTAACATCCACTCCCGCTTCAATACTCTGAGTACTTACAAGAATATACCTTGAATTATCAATCCCCATATTATTAATCTTATAAATTATTTCTTGTTTAACATTGGACAATAAACTAGAATTTAATAAATCTACCTCAAATCCATCAGAACAATCACATAACAAATCATAAATAAATTTAGAAGAATTAATTGTATTTAAAACTATTAAACCTTTTGTATAACCTTCTTCAAAATTTGGTTTAATAATTTTATTTAATAAATAATCCTTAATAACTAACTCATCATCTATTGATAATTCCATGATTTTCCCTTTTATTTCTGTTCTATCAAAAATAAAATGATTAAAATAATGTTCAGGTCTAACAATTAAAGAATTTGCAGATATATGGTTAAGATTATTGTTATAATCTAATTTTAATTTATCAAATTGAGGTAAAGTTGCACTCATTATTATAAAATAAATATTATATTTTTCAGCCATTTCCGTGATTAAAAAATACAAACTATTCCAATTTACCAAAGGTAAAGATTGTATTTCATCTAAAATTACAACAGAATTAGCTAAAGCTGAAATTTTATATTTATATCTTTTTTTATTATTTATAATTCCATCAAAAAATGTTGAAAAAGTAGTACATATAACAGGATAATTAAAAAAACTATCTTTTAAAATTATTTTAGATTTAAACTCATCATCTTTCTCATCAAAAATCGTTTCAGTAGCCGAATAAATTTTTCTAATCTCGCCACAATCTTCACTTAAACTAAAATTATCTTTTATAACATTATAATTTTGCTCTATAATATTAATAAAAGGCATTGCATAGATTATACGATTTACTGAAGAATCATCTATTAAATCTAAAGCTAACTTCATAGAAGTATTTGTTTTTCCCCCACCAGTAGGAATATTAAGAAAAAAAACATGACTATCTAAATGATTTTTTAAATTATTTGATGCTTCTAAAAGCATATTCCTTCTCAATAAATTAATATCATCAATATATTTTACATCGTATTCATATTGAACACTATCCAAATCTTGATTATATTTAACATTATAAAAAGATTTTACCATTTTATCTTTTAAATTACTATCAATTCGATTATCAAAATCAACCTTTTCAACATCATCAAAACTTTTTTCATATTCTTTACTTGCCAATACATCAGCAGAAATTAATAATGAATAAATATAATTATAAAAAAAAGAAAAAACACTATCTTGTGAATCTTTAATATTTACGCCATCGTTTTGCATTTTTTGAAAAATAGATGTGCTAAATTCACCATCGTAAATTTGATTATAACTTGCAATATTCAAAAATAACAATAAACAATATAATGTATTATACTCTTTATCTTTTTCATTTCCTCTAAAATGATTATAAATAAAACCTTCCTCAAATAACAAATCTTTTAAATAAGTATGATGACTATAAATAGAATAAGCCAGTACAAGAATAAATAGTTTATTTTCATTGAATAAATCCTTATATTTTGAAATAAAAATTAAAGCTCCTGAAAACGAATGTTTCCATTCTAACATATCAATATAGTTATTCAGATGATTTTTATTTAAAATATTTTTTTGTTCTTCTTTAATTGAAAAATTATTTTTATTTAATCTATTAATTTGAAAGTTAAATGATAGTTTACCAATATCATGAAAACAAACAAAATTATGAATTATCTCTTTAAATTCATTGTAAGAAATATTAATATAACCTTTTTTTAAAAAATCATTATAAAAATTTAATACAACATCCTCATCAATTAAACATGAAAAAATATGGAGAGTTTTAAGAATATGATCATGTAACAATTCATTTTCATGAGCATAAATTTTAAAATTTCCATAATCAGTTAAAAAACTAGAAGAATCAACATTATATCTTAAATCATAGATATCCATTCATTTTCACCTATTTTAGTTAATTCTACCCCTTGATTTTCATCTAAATCATCTTTTAATATTAAATTTGAAAAATAGCAATCTTTTAAATTGTCAGCTGAATAAAATGAAATATCAGAATATGTAAAATCTACAAAATTTGTTCTTTTTATTGGATATTCTCTTATAACATATTCATAAAATGATTTAAGGCAAATATCATTTTTATCCATATTGAAAATTAAACCATCACCATCCATTGAATCAATTGATTTTAACTCAGTATCTTTAATAAATTTCCGATTTAATGAACCATATATTTTTACATTATCATTCTTAAAAAATTCATCAATATTATTCTTATTCAAAAAAACAGAATCATAATTAAAAATATTACATAATTTATAAGATAATGGAAATTCATTTCTCCCCATGTACAAATTATATATTGTTTGATGATTTTTAATCCTATCTAAAAATAATTTTTCTTCATTTTTTAAATCATCTGGAAAAGAAATAAAAAGTTTATAATAAGGATTAATTAAAACATCCTGATGAATATTTATTATCTCTGTTTTATTAATATTACCAGAAACTCTATTAAATGTTACTCGTTTAGATTTAAAATCAAACAAAGGTTGAATTGAAACTTTAATTTCAAAAAGATCTTCAATTAAATATTTTTTAATATTTCCTTTTTCTTCAAAATCATCAAATTCATATCCTAAAATAGAACCAATAATCCCTATAATAGATGTTTTAGGAGGAATTAAATAAGATAGCATTCCTCCAGTAGTTGAAAAAGATTTGTTAAAACATCCAAAATTGCTCCAAATATCAATTTCAATAATATTAGAAAATTTCATGTTAATTACCTAAATCAACTCATTTGGCTCAATTTTATGTATAAGTTTATCATCATCAAAAAAGTTAATTAATTTTATTTCATCAGTATCATAAATTAACTCAATGACTTCGATGTATTTTTTATATTTTTCTAATTTATTTTTTAATTTGGTGCAATCCAATTCAATAATTTCATCACCATTAACCCTATTTTTTTTATTAGCAATGAAAACTAATCTATTTAATTCACCAATACTCAAAGAAGTAACTTTATCATTTGATGAATCATTTTTAAATTTAACAAACATTAAAAATTTAGAATCGGTTTTCTTACTAGTTGATTTTCTTAAGTTTGTTCCAAACCACAAAGCTTTTTTAAATAAAACTAAATCATCATTTAATAATAACTTACAATGATTATTTGGATTTATACTTATATCATAAGAAATTATAGCATCATCAACAACAGATTCAGACCCGTTAGTTTTTTGTTTACCTGACTGAGTAGCAAAAGGTGCACCAATTTGAAGTCTTTTTATTTGTGCCTCATTAATATCAACACCATAACTTATTTGAATAGGGCCATAAATTTGCTTTGAATCCTTGTCAAAAGAAAAAGTACCTCCAAACATACGAACATCAGGAGAATTTTCTTTTAATACTTCAAAATCACCATTAAACAAATTTTTATAAGCTTCATCTCTTGTTTGAAACTTATTTTCTCCTTTTTTAGCATCATCAACTAAACGTGGAAAAAAGAAAATGATATTCTCATTATTTTCAATATCTTCAATAGTATCATGCATATATTTCCTAACATTATATTTTATACATTTATCAGTCGTAAACACATTACCATCAAAATTACGTGGAGAGTTATCCACAAAATCCCCATTTGGATTTCCCATAACAGTTTCAGTTAAATAAATTCCTTGATAGTAATTTTCTACAAAATCTTCTTTACTCAAATTAATTCCTCCTTAAATTCATAATTATTTATTAATATATTTTGAGTATAATAACCTGTAAACAATAATAATATATAATCTTCATAATCAAAATCATTTGATTCATCAAACAAATTATTAGTATTCATTTCTAAAATTTTAAACACAAATTTACCCTTTTTACCAAATTTATTAATATAAAAATTATTTTTTTGTAAAATTTCAGTGACAAAAATTTTTTTAATATTATTCCTAGTAACATTATCTATAAAATTAGAAAAAACATTATTATTTTTACCATTCCGTTTCTTCATTATATCAATATATGCAATAAATTGACCTAATAAATAATATTTCAATGCTATGTCTTTATTAATCAACTTTTCAATATTAAATTCATCTTCATTACTAAGCATGATACTATTTTCATCATCATTTTTTCTTCCAAAAATTCTTTTTAATTGAATTACATTTCCATTTTCTAACATATTATCTCCCAAAAATTCTTTTTTAAGCATGAAATAGTAATTTAATCTTTTTAATATATCAAATTTAAAATTTTTTTCATTAAAACTATTATTCTGAATCTTAATTAATGAATTTAAAACAATTTCATTAATCATATCTTTATTTAAACTATCTAAATTAACATTATAAATAAACTCAAATATACTTTCAGCATATTGAGAAAAAATAGCTACAGTTTGTGAACTAAAATTATTAAATATTCCTCCAGATCCAGTTAAATCCTTAGTATAAATTTCATAAAAATTATATAAATTAGGAAATTTCCACCCTTTTTTACCATCAATTTCATAAAAAAATTCCTTAAAAATATTTTCAAACGCAAAAGTATTATTTAAATAATTTTTTTTATCTTTAATAACTTCTTCATTAAATAAATAATGTGTCCTATTATTATGATATAAGTGTAATTTTTCAAATTGAACTAAAAATGCTTTATAATTCTCGATATATTTCTTTATAATACGAGTATTGTTTTTTTTATCATTACTGACAATTAATAAATCAAAATTAAACTCTGGACAATCTTTCAAAAATTTATTTAATTTTTCAAATGACCCCATCTCCTGATTAGCTATTTTTAAAAATTCTGTAAAATTATAAGTATTTCTAACTTTTGGAATAATTAAAATAGAGTCCATTTTAATAATATTATTTAATTTATCATCAGCATATCTTATAAAAGAACTACAATTTTTACATAATTTCAATTTAGAATTTTTAACATTACCTACAAAATTAAAAGAAACAGTAGGACGAATAGAATAATAAGGTAATGGAGGATAAGTTGTTGTTTTATTACCGCAAATTGAACATACTCCATCAACATCATCATCATAACTATTATTTCGTGATTTTAGAAATTTAGAAAAATTATAAAAAAAATCATTCAATAAATCTTTTGAATCTGAAAATATGCATGCTAAATAAAAGTTTCCTTTTTTATTAGTGTAATTATCTGATTTTTTAAAATTGATTATATCATCAACAAGAGTTTTATAATTATTACATAAAAATGTATAATACTTCAAAATTAAATCAACCACATCTTTAGAATCATTTTCAATAAAAACTAACTCCATATCCCTTCTTTGATTTTCATTAAATGGACATTTATCTAAAAATGACTTATTAAAATAATCATTAACAATTTTAACAAATTCTTTATTATTTCTATTTGCATTTAAAGAACGTTCTATTTTATCTTTAAATTTTTTAATTAAATTCTCATTTAATTTTCCATTTTTCAAAAATTCATGGTCTAATTTAATAAAAAATGGAGAAAACCCTAATAAATTACGTTTAGACGGAATAATAATTGTTTGGTCAGTTGAATGAAAAAGATTATCATCAAAACAAGATTTTTCAAAATAATTTAAATTACATTCACTTTTTTGAACTATTGAATTTATCAAAAATTTTCCATTTTCAAACAAAATAGTGAAAATAAAATCATCATCTTTAACATTTTTACCAAAATCCACTTGATTATTTTCATTTAACCATTTTCCCAATTCTTGCAAATCTTTTATCAAATACTCACCTCACATTATACACATATTAGTGACAAACTAAAATTATAAAAATATTGTTGTATAATTTATATATAAACTATTACTATATATAATTTATCAAATTTTTGATGAAATAATTAAAATATATGACAATGTTTAAAATAAATAACCATTATCTAATCAAAATATAAAAAATAACACAATATGAAAACAAAAATTATTTTAACCACAATCCATAAACAAAGTATTAATGAGACTCGAAATTATCTTAAAAGGAAAAAACAACTTTAAAGTTCCATTTAATTACAATCATATTTTATCAGCAATTATTTACAATAAAATAGCTGATTTAAATTTTGCCAATGAATTGCACTCCTCAAAATCATTTAAATTTTTTACTTTTTCTCAAATTTATATTCCTAAAAGAAGAATCGTTAAAGATGGAATAATAGCTAAAGACGGAGTTATTAGTTTTTATATATCTTCACCTAATGATTTTTTAATTAAAAGTCTTGTTGACGGATTTCTTGAAGATTTAGAAATAAGCTTTCAAAACCAAAAATTAACAATTCAAAAAATTGAAGCATTAAAAACCCCTGAATTTTCATCTAAAAGTGAATTTAAAACCTTGGCACCAATAATTGTCAGAACTAAAAAAGAAATTGATGGTGAACTTAAAATTTGGGATCTTGCACCTTCAGATAAGTTTTTCAAATCATTGGAAAATAATTTAATAAAAAAATATATTAAATTTAATAATTTAACAAAAACTGATAAAAAAATCAATATATATTCAGATATGAATTTTGTAAAAAGAAAACGAATTTCAATAAATAAAGGCAATGCTACAACTCATCACAGGGCTTATATGATGGATCTTATTTTAGAGGGTGACCTCGACCTGATTGAATTTGCTTATGATGTCGGAATAGGTGAGAAAAATTCAATGGGTTTTGGAATGGTTAAGTTATTGGAATAAGTTAATAAAAATAAAAAAAGAGTTAAGAGAATATTTTTCCTAACTGATTGTAATTTTATTTCCAATTTGATAACTGTTCCATATTGAAGTGATGATATATTCTCCCCTGAGAAGTCGGATATTTAAACTTGCAACACCATCATCTGCTGTTGTTTTATTGTAAAATACTCCGTTTATATTGAATATCACTGTCTGATTAGCTAAGGGTTTTCCCTGACCGTCAAGAACAGTTGCATTAAACTTACTGCCGTCCTTAAACTTCATGGACAAATCATCAGTAAGCAGAACACTTTTAACAACCACATTATTTCCCACATCGTATCCTTCATATATTGCAGTTACAATATATTTTCCGGGATTCAAATTGATGTTTAGTGTTACTGTACCATTTTCATCAACTGTCCTTTTATAGAATACCCCGTTTATGTTGAATGTTACATTTTTACCAATAGCTAAACTTCCGTCTTTATCATAGACTTTTGCTGTGTATTGTGTGCTGTTTTTATAATATTTAACTATATCATGGTTTTCACAGATAAGAGCTTTGACAGTTATGTTGAAACCTTTTTTCTCATTGTTTACAGGATTGTATGCCGTTAAAATGTAGGTTCCAGGTCTTAAGTTAATGTTTAATTTTGCATAACCTGAATCATCAGTGTTTCTTGTATAAAACACACCATTGATATTGAATGTAACTGCCCTTTTAGCTAAAGAGTTTCCTGAACTATCAATGAATTTTGCATAAAACTGGGTTTCATTTCTGAACATTTTTACAATATCATTTCCTGAGATAGTTTCATATACTTTTACATTGGCTTTTTTGGAATCACTGCCAAAACGCCCATTATAACTTACTTTGGCAAGATATTCACCAGAATCCAGATTAATGGCCAGTGAAGCAGTGCCCTTATCATCACTAACTTTTTTATAATCAACACCATTGATATTAATAATAACATTTTCACCAACAATAGGATTGCCATTAACATCCTTTAAGCATATGCTAAACCTTTCAGGACCTCTATAATATTTGTTTACATCATCTGCACAAAGTACAGCACCATAATCATTTGCAAATAATTTATCGCTTCCGACAAAATTGTTATCCAGTGAATGGTATAAATCAAACTGTCCTGATTTAAGTGCCTTAAGAGAAATTGTGATGTAATTATTCATATCACAGTCATTTAAATTCCAAACTACAATACGGCCAGAATCCAATCTGTAATTTCCCCTAGATACACTTGCATTATTAAAATCAAATCCTTCAGGAAGAGCAAACTGAACTACAGGGCTTGAATGAGCAATATAGTTAACCTGATATTTCAGCTCAATACTATCGCCAACAGGACATGAGCTGACAGGAGTCAGTAATCTGAAAACTTCAATACTGTTTTCAAAAACATGAGTTCCCAAAAATAGTTTATCTCTGGCTAAGGGAAGGGAATTTCTTGAATGGACATTACTGAAGTAATAAACATTATCTGCCATATGGGATGTTGATCGGCCAACACCTCTACCGTCATCATTTGATGCATAGGAATCTACTCCATAGGACAGTCCATTAGAAGAAGCAGTCAGCTTCCAGTGATAAGTCATTATATTTCTCCTATTGACACCATAGCTGTCAGTATAAACTTTTTTAATGGCTGCATCAACCGGATTCAGACTGCTGTCATAACTGCCTTTTTGAGACATGGAATAAACATTAGGACATAAAACATACTGTCCAGGCTGCAGTTTAGAAACATGATACAAATTACTGAAAACAACACCATATGTTCCGTCAGCTGCCTTAATTACAAAATGACCTAAAGAATATCTGGACATTATCTTATAAATTCTTGAAAGATAATCATTTGTAATCTAATTGGTGACAACCATTTCAGAAGCTATGCTTTCAATCTGGCGAAATACAGAACCGTCTGTTACACCGCCATTACCAATAAGCCAGCCATTGGATGTGACAATTGCATGTGAAAAATAACCCCCGCTGGTTTTATATTGCTTCAGATAACCAATATCTCCCCAGCTGCCGCTTTCAATATAAATATCAGCGGCATTTGCAGCATCACGCCTGACACAAATAACTCCTTCATTATCACTTACCTGAAGAACAGCTGAACTGCATTCACTTAAATTAATCAAATCATCAGCAGTCTGACCTGTGTCCTGTCTTACTCCACCGTCTGCATAGTGTTCTGCATCAGTGTTAGTATCCAACACCACATTATCATTAAATGACAATTCATTTAAATCCTGACTAGCTACAGCATCATCCTGCGCACTGACTGAAGTTATAGCTATCAGAAAAACAAAAAAAACTAAAATAAAATACTTTTTATTGAACATGAATTCACCTACAATCAATATTAATAGTTATAGTAATGATTGTATTAAAATATATGACATTTTTATGAAATTCAGATGTGTTTTTAGAAATCCAAATCAGCATATGGATTCAACTAAAAAAACAGAAAATATCCGAAAACTAAAAAATTCAACCATGGTTTGTTTTATAATTTCATATGTAAAAATAGCTTTTTTAATGATCATTAAATAAGATTTAAAAATAATAATTGCGATTTAGCGGATTTGATGATGAATGGAATGAAGATTATTTTATTAATTTTTATTATTTTTCTAACTATAATTGTATCAATTTTGATTTCAATTATCGTTATTATTAAATATAGAAATAAGGATATTGGTATTCAAATTTCCGCTTTGATTCTAATTTCAGTAGCTAGTCAATTTGTATCAGGAAATGCTCCGTCTTCAATAATGTTTTATCCAGAATATCCCGGCAGATACTGGATAATTTTCAATGGAATTTTAATGATTATAATAGGATTACTGATTTATGATTTATTGGAAAACTGGGAATTTTCAATAAATAAACTTCAAAAGTAATGCATATCTAAAACAAAATATTATATTTTTTAGTTTTAAAAGATTTAACAGGTTAATATGACTAGCCTATTACCACAACAATACCCAAATTATTTTTAATATTTGTTGTGCTCTTTATATACAAGTTACTGTTAATTTCCAAGAAAATAATAAAAGCAATCCATTAATAGCAATGAAAAAATAGCTAATCTTAAAAAATAAAAAAAGCTGATTTGAGTAGTCAAACCCAAACCACAAATAAATTTATAATTTTCTTTTTCTAGATCCGACGAATATTACACTTAAAATACATAAGAGCAACATTACAAGTGGATTTCCTGTATTCGGTAAGTTTACAGATCCTTTACCTTCATTATCTGAAGATGAACCCTCTGGATGAACCGGTTTATCCGGATCGATTGGAGCTGCTTTTTTAAGGACTTTAACAGTTACATTGTCGTAGTTGTTTTCCAGAATTACTTCGAAGGTTTCGCTTGTTACATTGACATATACTGTTGAATTGCCTTCGTTTAATGCTTTAGCTACAAATGTTAATACGACTTTTTCACCATTTGTTAAGTTTCCTATAGACCAGTTGCCGGAAGTTATGTCAAATGTTCCTTTTGTTGCATTATATGAGAGAATGCTTAATGCATTTGGTATTAATATATTAGCAATAGTATTTATTGCATCGCTTGGTCCATTATTTATGACAGTAACTGTGTAGACAATATTGTCTCCAACATATATTTCGGATTTGTCAGCAACTATGTGTATTTCCAGATCAACAATATCTCCGGATTCGATAGTGCAGTTGGAAGTTTCGTTTCCAACATTTACAGTATTTGTAATATTTCCTGATTTGTTTACACATACATCAACAGTCAAATCAACAGTTGAATTAGCTGTGATGTTTAAAATCCATGTAATAATTCCAGTAACAGGGTCATATACTCCTCCGTTTGAAGCATTGATGAATTTTAATCCTTCAGGAAGAATATCTCTAATTACAACATTTGTTGCATTGATTTTTCCAGAGTTGGAAACTGTAATAGTGTAGGTTATTTCATCTCCAATATGAATATCAGATGAATTAACTTCTTTTACAGTGATTATTTCAGGAACTGTAATGTTTCTGACAGCTGTTTTATTACCAACAACAACAGTGTTAGATAAAACACCATAACCTAAAACAGTAACATTTACATTGAATGTTTTGGTTTCGCCTTTAGCCAAATCAACAGTCCAGGTAATTGTGCCTGTTTTTTCATCATATGTGAAGTTTCCAGTTGCATTTAAGAATTTCAATCCTTTATCTAAAACATCTGTAATAACTACATTGTTAGCATCACCAATTCCGTCATTAGTAACTGTTACAGTGTAGGTTACATTATCTCCGAAATTAGGAATTCCGTTGTCAACTGTTTTGTCAGGATTGATTTCAGAAACAGTCACATTAACACCAGTTGTTTTATTACCAACAACTAAAGAGTTAGTAACATTTCC
>UMKW01027717.1_pt1 | contig 31026 bp, 20 predicted proteins | sample 1966391 | NCBI WGS metagenome assembly UMKW01 (sample SAMEA4836183, study PRJEB28245) | human gut metagenome | biome: gut microbiome; material: fecal sample | place: Denmark | collected 2008
GGTCAGGAACGTAGGACACGTTTCTTCCTTCCGAAACAGACGCTTGCGTTTTCCGGCCAACGGGTCCAGTTCCAGCCATCCGTTTTCCCGGGCCAGTCCGAGAAATTTGCGGAAACAGCTCATATACTTGGTCAGGGTATTCTGGGAAAGCTTGCGTACCGTTCTCAGATGCATCTCAAACCGGTCGATAAACTCCCCACTCAGTTCATGAAATGTAATGTCCTCTTTCTTGTAGAAATCCTTGATGACTGTCTGCAACGATTCATAACAGTTGTTATAACGTGAAATGGTGGAGGGCTGGTACTCCGTACCAATCAGGGAAGTCCAGTCATCGATACATTTCCGCATGGTCTGCAAAACCAGATGCCGTTCCTCTTTAAAGAATAACTTTATCAGAAGATTCTTTGGGGTAATCAGGGCTTCCCGACAGAGAAGTTCTTTGTGAATCTGATACAGCCTTACTTTTAAGGCCTCAATATAGCTGTTCAGCTCCGTTGAACTCCGGTCTTTTCCTTTGCTGCGTTCCTTCACATTGTCCCATAACTTCAACGGAACAGAACGTTGAATCCGGACTTCATCCAATTGTCCGTTAATTGTCACCCGCAGAAAAATCGGTGCCTCACCGTTTTTCTTTAGTCTGCTCTTACGGATAAAGAACAGAATTTTCATTGATTCCTGTTTCATACCACTTTATTTACGTTGTAAAATTAGAAAATGAGGAACAGGAAAATCCTATGCAAAAACATGATAATCAATGAAGTATTATACATTTCAGGTGCTTTTTTATTGTCCCTAAAAAAGGACCCTGAATTTGTACCTGACAAACTTCGTAGAAACACTATATTCTGCATCCTTCCGAAAACGAAAAAAGCCTGATTCTGTTGTGAATCAGAGCTTTTCCTAATTTTGCTTTGTAAGCTTGCGGTGCGTACGGGACTCGAACCCGTGACCCCATGCGTGACAGGCATGTATTCTAACCAACTGAACTAACGCACCATTAAGTTTTTTCGTTGCTATCTCTCTCGATTGCGATGCAAAGGTAGTGCTTTTTTTTGAATCTGCAATAGCTTTCCGAAAAAATATTCAAAAAAGTTTTACGCCTCATTTTTTAGAAAGCCACGCATAGGAGCTTCTTACAAAAACCTTGTCAGAAAACCACCATCACAGACAAACTTTTTGTCGCTTTTATTAGGAAATTGTTTATAATTCGTTACTTTTGCAAAAACTATTTTTCTACAAAAAAACAGCACTGAATGAAAATTGCAATCATAAAATACAATGCAGGCAACCTCTTTTCGGTGGATTGTGCACTGAAGCGACTGGGTGTGGAACCTGTCATCACCAACGACAAGGAGACACTGCTCAGTGCCGATAAGGTAATTTTTCCGGGAGTGGGCGAAGCACGTACCACCATGGATTACCTGAAAGCTTGCCACATGGACCTTCTCATCAAAGAGCTCAAACAACCAGTATTAGGAATTTGCCTGGGGATGCAGTTGCTCTGCCGACATTCGGAAGAAGGTGATGTGGACTGTCTGGGAATCTTCGATGCGGAAGTCAAGCGATTCCAGTCGACCAATCCTGAAGAGAAAGTTCCTCACATGGGATGGAATACATTGTCACATCTCCACAGCCCGCTCTTTCAAAGCATGAAAGAAGAAGAGTTCGTGTATTTCGTGCATAGTTTCTATGTGCCGGTCAATGAATTTACAGCGGCTACCACCGACTACATCACCCCTTTCAGTGCGGCCTTGCACAAGGATAACTTCTATGCCACCCAGTTTCATCCGGAAAAAAGCGGAAAGGTGGGAGAATGTATCCTGCGCAACTTTTTGAATCTCTAATCACGAAACATTATATAAAATATGATAGAACTTATACCAGCCATCGATGTCATCGACGGGAAGTGTGTACGACTTTCTCAAGGCGACTATCAGTCGAAAAAGGTTTACAACGAGAATCCAGTGGAAGTGGCCAAGATGTTTGAAGCGCATGGTATCCATCGCCTGCATGTGGTCGACCTGGACGGAGCGGCTTCCAAGCATGTGGTAAACTATAAGGTACTGGAAGCACTGGCCGGACAGACTTCGCTGGTCATTGACTTTGGCGGAGGCATCAAAAGCGATGAAGACTTGTACATTGCCTTCGAAAGCGGAGCACAGATGGTAACGCTGGGCAGCATCGCCGTAAAGGAGCCGGATACATTCAACCGATGGATGGAGGTATATGGCAGTGAACGGATTATTTTAGGAGCGGATGCCAAAGACGGGAAAATAGCTGTCAACGGATGGCTGGAGTGCAGCCGTCTGGAGCTGATGCCATTCTTGGATGACTATATAAAGAAAGGTGTCGCAAAGGTACTCTGCACGGACATCTCTCGCGACGGGATGCTCAACGGGCCGTCTTTGGAGCTATACAAGCAAATCATGGAGGCGCACCCCGACCTGCATCTGATAGCCAGCGGAGGCATCAGCGGCATGAAGGACATTGAAGCACTGAACGAAGCAGGTATTCCGGCAGTGGTATTCGGCAAGGCTTTCTATGAAGGGCGTATCACCCTGCAGGACTTGAAAGCTTTTCTTCCTTAACTCTTAACTCAAGAAACTGATTATGTTAGCAAAAAGAATCATACCCTGCCTTGACATCAAAGACGGACAAACGGTGAAAGGTACCAACTTCGTCAATCTGCGACAAGCGGGCGACCCGGTGGAGCTCGGAAAGGCTTACAGCGAACAAGGAGCCGACGAGTTGGTGTACCTTGATATCACAGCCAGCCACGAAGGACGGAAAACGTTTACAGAGCTGGTGAAACGCATTTCTGCGGAAATCAACATTCCTTTCACCGTGGGAGGAGGTATTCATGAACTGAGCGATGTGGAACGTCTGCTGAATGCCGGAGCCGACAAGGTGTCTATCAACTCTTCGGCCATCCGGAACCCGCAGCTCATCGATGACATCGCCCGCCATTTCGGTTCGCAGGTATGTGTGGTGGCCATTGATGCCCGACAAACCCCGCAAGGCTGGAAATGTTACCTCAACGGAGGAAGACTCGAGACTGACCGTTTCCTTATGGAATGGGCGGAAGAAGCCAACAGCCGCGGAGCCGGGGAAATTTTGTTTACCAGTATGGACCACGACGGGGTAAAGGAAGGATATGCCAACGAAGCACTGGCCGAACTGGCTGACCGGCTTACCATTCCGATCATTGCTTCCGGAGGAGCTGGCAAGAAAGAGGATTTCCGTGACGCATTTACGTTAGGAAAAGCTAACGCCGCCCTGGCAGCCAGTGTTTTTCACTTCGGTGAAATTCCAATTCCCGAATTAAAAGATTACCTTTGCAAAGAAGGTATCGCCGTGCGCAGATAACTGTTTAAACTAACTATATTATATAAAGTAAGATTATGGAACTGGATTTTGAAAAAATGAATGGCTTGATTCCGGCCATTATCCAAGATAACTATACGCAAAAAGTATTGATGCTGGGATTCATGAACAAGGAAGCCTACAAGAAAACCATGGAAACGGGTAAGGTGACTTTCTTCAGCCGTACCAAAAACCGTCTGTGGACCAAAGGAGAAGAAAGCGGAAACTTTCTGCACGTGGTTTCGGTAAAGGCTGACTGTGACAACGACACACTGCTCATCATGGTACATCCGGAAGGCCCTGTCTGCCACAAGGGCACAGATACTTGCTGGGGAGACAAAAACGAGCAGGACATCATGTTCCTGAAAGAGTTGCAGGATTTCATTGACCGTCGCCGTCAGGAAATGCCGGAGAAATCGTACACCACCAGCCTGTTCAATTCGGGAGTAAACAAGATGGCACAAAAGGTAGGCGAAGAAGCCGTGGAAACCATCCTCGAAGCCTGCAACGGAACCGACGAACGCCTGATTTACGAAGGAGCCGACCTGCTTTACCACTTGATTGTACTGCTTACGTACAAAGGCTACCGCATTGAAGACTTAGCCCGTGAATTGAAAGAGCGTCACAGCGCCACCTGGAAAAAACACTAATCACTATATATGGAAGAACAACCACTCATTTCTTACCAGCACGTAAACGTGAGCTTGCAAGGACAGGAGATTCTTTCTGACGTAAACCTGGAACTCCGGAAAGGCGAATTTGTCTATCTCATCGGAAAAGTGGGCAGCGGAAAGTCTACTCTCCTGAAAACCATCTACGGTGAGGTGGAGATTGATGCCGGAGAAGCATGGGTGCTGGGAAATGCCATGCGCACCCTGAAACGGAAGGACTTCCCTACCCTGCGCCGGAAACTCGGCATCGTGTTTCAGGATTTCCAGCTACTGACCGACCGTACCGTGCACGAAAACCTGAAATTCGTGCTTAAAGCTACCGGCTGGAAAAACCGTACCGAAATAGAACGGCGAATTGAAGAAGTGCTACAGCAGGTTGGCATGGAAAACAAGGGGTACAAAATGCCCAACGAACTTTCCGGTGGAGAACAGCAGCGCATCGTCATCGCCCGGGCCATACTGAACAAACCGGAAATCATCCTGGCCGATGAACCGACCGGCAATCTGGACGTGGAAACCGGACGGCGCATCGTGGAATTATTGCAGGACATCTGCCGTCAGGGCTCAGCCATTCTGATGACCACGCACAACCTGAACTTGCTTTCGGAATATCCCGGAAAAGTGTACAAATGCGAACATCACCGGCTCACGGAAACGGCAAATTCATAAAAAAGACAAAGGAGTAAAAGGATTTTTGCCAAAATGACCCCAAAATAGGGTTTTTATTATTACATTTGCTCCCGAAATTAATTAATTATAGAACATTTAAAATTCGAAACGTAAAATGAAAGTTTTAAAGTTTGGAGGTACATCTGTGGGTTCTGCACAAAGAATGAAGGATGTGGCCAAATTAATCACTGACGGCGAACAGAAAATTGTAGTCCTGTCTGCCATGTCAGGTACGACTAACACATTGGTTGAAATTTCGGATTATCTGTACAAGAAAAATCCAGAAGGTGCAAATGAAATCATCAATAGACTGGAAGCGAAATATAAACAGCACATTGATGAGTTGTATTCTACCAAAGAATATAAACAGAAAACACTGGATTTCGTAAAATCTGTATTCGATTACATTCGTTCTTACACGAAAGACATATTTACTTTATTTGAAGAAAAAGTCATCCTGGCTCAGGGAGAAATCATCTCTACCAACATGGTGACTAACTATTTGTGCGAGCAGGGCGTAAACGCGACATTGATTCCGGCACTGGAATACATGCGCACTGACAAGAACAGCGAACCGGACCTGACTTACATCCGCGAAAAGCTGTCGGCACAACTGGAAGCAAACCCGGGTTATGAAATCTATATCACTCAGGGATTCATCTGCCGCAACGCATACGGTGAAATCGACAACCTGCAGCGTGGAGGAAGTGACTATACGGCTTCTCTGATTGGAGCGGCCATCAATGCTTCTGAAATCCAGATCTGGACAGACATCGACGGTATGCACGACAACGACCCGCGCGTGGTAGACAAGACTTCTCCGGTACGTCAGCTTCACTTTGAAGAAGCAGCTGAACTGGCTTACTTCGGTGCGAAAATTCTACACCCGACTTGTATCCAGCCGGCTAAATATGCCAACATTCCGGTACGTTTGCTGAACACCATGGAACCGACTGCACCGGGTACACTGATTTCTAACGATACGGAAAAAGGCAAAATCAAGGCGGTAGCTGCCAAAGACAACATCACCGCTATCAAGATTAAGTCAAGCCGTATGCTGCTGGCTCACGGTTTCCTCCGCAAGGTATTTGAAATCTTTGAAAGCTACCAGACTCCGATTGATATGGTATGTACTTCAGAAGTGGGTGTATCTATGTCGATTGACAATACAAAACACCTGAACGAAATCGTAAACGACCTGAAGAAGTACGGTACAGTAACGGTAGACCATGACATGTGTATCGTCTGTGTAGTGGGCGACCTGGAATGGGAAAACGTAGGTTTCGAAGCAAAGGCACTGGATGCAATGCGTGAAATTCCGGTACGTATGATTTCATTCGGTGGAAGTAACTACAACATCTCTTTCCTGATTCGTGAATCAGATAAGAAGCAGGCGTTGCAGTCATTGAGCAACGTGCTTTTCAACGGTAAAGAAAAATAAAAGCAACCTTTTATAAAAGCTAAAGGCGGAGGATACGGTCAGTAAAAACCGCATCACCGCCTTTTTTTATTCTTCTAAGATAACAACAATCACAACTAAACCATTTTATGAAAGCTAATTTTCCAATAGAGCAGTTCCGAAAACTGGAAACGCCATTTTATTATTATGACACAAATCTGCTTCGTGAAACTTTGAATAAAATCAAGGAGGAAGCAGGAAAATACAATAAATTCTGTGTGCACTATGCGGTGAAAGCCAATGCCAACCCTAAAATATTAGGCATCATCCGTGAAAGCGGACTGGGAGCTGACTGCGTAAGCGGCGGAGAAATCAAAGCTGCCATCAAGGCCGGATTCCCTGCTAGCAAGATTGTATATGCTGGAGTAGGAAAAACAGACAAGGAAATCAATCTGGGACTGGATTATGACATTTTTTGTTTTAACGTTGAGTCTATTCCAGAACTGGAAGTCATCAACGAACTGGCTGCAGCAAAGAACAAGATTGCCCACGTAGCTTTCCGTATCAATCCGGATGTAGGTGCACATACACATGCCAACATCACTACCGGACTGGCAGAGAACAAATTCGGTATCAGCATACAGGACATGGACCGTGTGATTGACCTGGCACTGGAGATGAAAAACGTGAAGTTCGTAGGATTACACTTCCACATCGGCTCACAGATTCTGGATATGGGCGACTTCGTGGCACTTTGTAACCGTGTAAACGAATTACAGGAAAAACTTTTTGCCCGTCAGATTATCGTGGAACATATCAACGTGGGAGGTGGTTTAGGCATTGACTATGCACACCCCAACCGCCAGCCGATTCCTGACTTCGCAGAATATTTTGCTACTTATCACAAGCACCTGCGCCTGCGTCCGCAGCAAACGCTTCACTTTGAATTGGGACGCTCTGTGGTAGGTCAGTGCGGTAACCTTATCACTAAAGTCATTTACGTGAAACAAGGTACCAACAAACAGTTTGCCATCGTAGATGGAGGAATGACCGACCTGATTCGCCCGGCTTTGTATCAGGCTTATCACAAGATTGAGAACCTTACTTCGGAAGAACCTGCAGAAGCATACGATGTAGTAGGTCCTATCTGTGAATCATCGGATGTATTCGGAAAAGCCATCGACCTGAACAAGGTACACCGCGGTGACCTGATTGCACTTCGTTCTGCCGGAGCCTACGGTGAAATCATGGCTTCTGGATATAACTGTCGTCCACTTCCGCAAGGATATACTTCGGACGAGTTAGTATAAGCAACTATTTTTATTTGTTGAATAATTCGAAGGTAAATTTACATCCCACGGAGGTAAATTTACCTTTTTCATTTCCGATAAAGACACCCGCATCGAACAAGTGGGTCGCAAATCCGTAACCGAATTCCAGATAAGGATTCAAGTGCGGCATGAAAAGAACACCTGCATAAATGCGTTCCTTCTGTACGAATGATAACAAACGGGTGACCGGATATAAGAGGATGAAAGGTGCCTCAAAGGTCAGATTACCTCGTATGTAATGACTGGAAGCATTGTACCAGCGTCCGTCCAGCATCTGGAACGTACCTCCAATATCGTCATTCCAACCCTGGGGAAGATTCAAGTTGGCAAAATGCGCATAATCCACAAAATACATATCCGACTGATTGGTGAACATACCGGCTCCCACATGATAAGCCAATGAACGCACATTCTTCAAACGAATGATTTGTTCCACAGAACCTTCGATTCGTTCATAGGTACCGGAATTCTTTAAAACTTTGATACCCCGTTCGTAATCCAGCATAAAGGTAGGAAAGAAAGAGCCGACATTTATCTTTCGGTTGCCGTTCATATAATAATACATGCCCGGTGTCCATTCCAGGCGAATACGAGGAGCGAAACTGTTATAATTAGAACGTACACGCGCTTCCACTTCCGGCGTACTCTTAGTATAACGCCAATGCATAGCCAAACCTGTGCCTAACTTTAGTCCGTTACACAACTCAATGTTATGCGATATATCTACGTATACATCCTTAAAATAATCCAACTCCAGCCCATCAAACGTAAACGCACTATCCGGAATCTGCTCCAGCTGGTCGAGTACCACACTACTGTAAATTCGGTTACCATTTCCTCCATGTACTTCAATGGAGCCCAATTTCCGAGGATTGTAGATATATTCCATATCCGCCTTGGCATAAAACTCTTTCTTTGTAAAGTTATAACCAATCTGAGGAACAATACGCAGCAAACGCCCGTCATGGAAAAGCTTGTTGTACTTAAATACCTGCCGATAGGATATTCCGTTCCGGTGGCTATAACTCACTAATAAGGGATTGATAATCGGAGAGCAGTTGATGCTTCCCACTTTAGAGATGTCAATGTCATAGCTGCTAATCAAGGCGTCTCCCAGCTGGCCCAAGAATACCATGTTCTTCTTCAGTTTCGTAGGCTCTGCCTTTATCGTATCGGCCTCCCGCTTCAATCGCCGCTCATCCGCCGAACGGTAAAGCGAATCCTCATAAGCAGACAAAGGAATCGGACGGATACGGTTGAACGAGTCACGCTCCACCACAAGCCGGCTGGTATCACACGACAAAGTGTAAGAATTAGACAGATTATGGTCGTTCGTTTTCTTGACAATCCATTCCTCCCCCGGCTTACGGTAAACGACCGATGAATACTTCATCCACCCCGTGTACTTCATCTCCAGATGATTCTTCAGGAACTTAAAGTTCAAATCAAGATTCAGTAAAACAGGAAGATATTTCGTATCTTCCTCCTCGCCCATCTGCATGCTCAGTTGGAACCTTACCAGGTCATAACGTCCCTTGAGATTCATTCTTCGGATAGTCCAGTCGGCTGATGAAAGCCACAGAAAACCTTCCACCAACTGCGTACTCCGATAACGGGGCACAACACGAATACAATACAATTCTCCTCCCAACCGGTGTTCCACCCTTTCAAGCAAATAATGATAATGCACCTGAGCCTTTCTGTTCAACGGCGAAAGTATCCTGTTGCCCATCAGCGAAGGAGCATAAATATTGAACTTCATGTAGTCCATAATGTCGAATATCTGCCCCCTGGTGCTGGGGAAGGTCGTAGATATTGCCCTGACCTTCCGGTCGTAAATGGCAGGGGCCGTATATTGCAGCTCACTGATAGACTCATGAAAATAATCATTTATACCCTTTTCCAGACGAAACATGGAAGGCACATACTTGATAATCCGGTTCTGCTTATGTACTTTCAGATGACCTTTCAGATACAAATCGCCCTTGTACCCTTTCACCTCACGTGAATAAATAGACGCAGAATGAAACATGTAATCCAAAATAGAATCGGCCACGACAGGCTTTTTCGGAAGGTACGGAGCATTGTCGCGCGCCACCCCTCGCAGTGGGAAACAGCACAGCAAGCACAATGCCAGCACTCCCCACAAAGCCTCATATAAGCCTTTCAGTTTTCGCATATTCACAGCAAATATATAACAAAGCCCTTATCTGAGGCCATTTTTATGATGAAAAAAAAGAATATTTTCAATTTTTCTTCGTACCTTTGTGCTTAATAACATGGTTTTGGAACATTTTATGGTAAAAAAGGAATTAACAGAAGCTGAGATTGCCGAAAGTATACCAGATTTATGGCAACCATTAACACAGCAACAACGCGAACTGCTGGCACAGAATTTTACGATTCAGAAATACAAAAAGAACGAAACGATTTATTGTGAAGGTGAAACACCGGAGAATTTGATGTGCCTGCTGAACGGAAAGGTAAAGATTTACAAGGACGGTGTAGGGGGACGCAGCCAGATTATCCGAGTAATAAAGGACAAAGAATACTTTGCCTATCGTGCCTATTTTGCCGAAGAAAATTTCGTGACCGCTGCTGCTGCCTTTGAGTCATGTACCATGTGCCTGATTCCCATGCCCGTCATCGTACAGCTAATTATGGAAAATACGGAGCTTGCCATGTTTTTCATCAAACAGTTGTCGAAAGACCTGGGTATCTCCGACGAAAGAACAGTCAACCTGACTCAGAAACACATTCGGGGACGTCTGGCTGAATCATTGCTCTTCCTGAAAGATACCTACGGTGTGGAAGAAGACCAGTGTACTCTAAGCATCTATCTTTCCAGAGAAGACCTGGCCAACCTCTCCAACATGACCACATCCAATGCCATCCGAACCCTGTCTAATTTCGCCGCCGAAAAACTGATTATTATTGACGGACGAAAAATCAAGCTCATTGACGAAGAAAAATTAAAGAAGATAAGCAAGATTGGATAAACTTGCGGGTGAAAGACCTCCTGTTTGTTCATTCACCGAGTGATATTGTTTCTGTGAGACATGCTTCAAGAGAAACAATATCACTTTTTTATTTCCTTAAATCCGAATACCAGCATTTTCAATTCCCCGCAGAAAAACTTGCTAAATTCATTTTGCAAACGTACTTTTGTTTCAAAATATCATTTATATTACATTTCTACTGACATGGGAAATACCACACACAAAGAAGAAACCCACAAGACTCCTTTCGCCCGGATGCAGCAAAGACTGAAAGAACGAAAGCGCCGGGTAATGCGCCTCATCGAGTTGAAACGCCTCCGGAGAATACGTAAAAAGACCGTACCCGGGTACACCTATTGCAAGAATTGCGGTACTAAGCTAGAGGGTATGTATTGCCATTGCTGCGGACAATATGCCCTCGACATCTACCAGCCCTTCTGGAAATACCTCAGACAATACATTGAAAATGTCTATCAGTTTGATAGCAAAATCTGGCAAACCTTGTGGCTGATGTTCACTCGTCCCGGATTCCTGACCAACGAATTCAATGCCGGAAAAATCAATTCCTACGTACATCCTTTCCGGCTTTATATGTGTATCTCCGTCGTGTTCTTTACCCTCTTCTTTATGATAGCTTCCGACAAAGCCAATCAGGCATTGCAGGCCGTAAGCTCCCTCAATATCAACGATGAAATCGTAGCACAGCTCAAATCGTCTGCTGCCCTGCCCGATACATGCGTGTATGTATACCAAGGCCCCGAGTTAGTGAAAGCTTTTCAGGAAAGAGGAGTAGAAAAGGCCGAGGAACTTTTCAAGGTACAACAACTGGACGACCGCTTCTCTCTTTCCTACGTACGAATGCCCCGAATCGTGGCCGACTCCTGCCTGCATGAAACCACTCTCCGACAAAAAGACCTGAATACCATTCTGAGTCTCAAAAAAGTAAAAGGTGAGTACCTGGATAACCTGGTCGAGGAAGATGAGATTACTTCTGAATCCCTGCAAGCTGCACGCCACTTTCAGGTAGACTCCACCGGTACCGCCCTTACTCCCGTATACGAATGGAAAGAAGACCAAAGCGATGAAGCACAACAACTTCGTCAGGAGTCATTTCTCAACCAGTTTTTTGGAGATCTGTCCAAATGGACTCCGCTCTACATGATGTTCCTTCTGCCCTTGTTTGCCTGGCTTCTACAAGGAATGTTCCGGAAAGCCAAATTCCCCTACATGTGGCATTTCGTACATGCCATCCACCTGAACACCGTGTTTCTGATACTGATTCCAATTCCACTGGTACCCGTGCTGACAAGTGACACTTTTATGGAATCGTTTAAAGGAAATATGCCGATGTATACCCTACTTATCTTCATAACAGGCATGTTTGTGTACACCTACATTTCCCTGCACACGGTATACCGCCGGGGATGGATACGTACATTTGTCAAGACAACCGTTTTCCTGGCTGTCTTTACCTTCATTTCACTGGCCATTGCAGCTGTGCTGCTCATTATGCTACTATCCTCGCTCTCAGAGACACTTTAACACTTTAAATAAGACTTGTAGCCCCGCTGTGATTCTTGTGGGGCTACATTTTTATTCTCTCGTCTTCACATACTCAGACGGAAGACAACCCATATACTTCTTGAAGCTCGTTGCAAAATAAGACGGTGTATTGAAACCTACCATTTCACTAATTTCCGTCACGTTGTAACGCCCTTCCTTCAACAGTTTACAAGCTTCTCCAAAGCGAATTTTCCGAATAAAATCCATTGTGCTTTCTCCGGTTACAGCCTTCATTTTCAAGTGTAGGGTCGAGCGTGACATATTCATTTCACTGGCAAAAGCATCGGCAGAGAAAGAGATGTCATCCAGGTGACGCTTCACAGCCTCCATCGCCTTGCGCAAGAACTCTTCATCCAAAGGATTCAATGCCACCTTTTCCGGTTCAATCTCCATGGATTTCGAATAATGTTCCACGGCCTGCCGGTATGTACGGAGCAGGTTACGGACCTTGGCAACCACCATTTCCAGCAAGAAAGGCTTCGGTATGTAATCATCCGCACCTGTCTGCAAACCTTCCAACTGGTCTTTCACATCCGATTTGGCAGAAAGCATGATGAGAGGAATATGACAATACTTCAAGTTTCGCTTTACCTGTCTGCACAACTTTATTCCATCCATCACTGGCATCATGACATCCGAAAGAATCAGATTGACTTCCTCATTTTCTTCCAATATTTCCAATGCTTCCTTCCCGTTATTGGCCCGCAATACCCGGAAATACGCGGAGAGTCCTTCAGACAAATATTCCTGAATGTCGGCATTATCCTCCACCAGCAACACACACGACTTCTTCCCTTCCTCCACTTCTTCCGGTTCCACTGATTCTCCGGCCTCTATCCTATCACCCCCGGCATCCATCAGATACATCTCCGATGTATTTGTTGAGTAATGGTAAGTTTCCGAACCTTCCTGAGCCACGTTCTCTATTTCTTCCGATGCATAAGCCGTTTCCAAAGCAGGCAATACAATAGAAAAGACACATCCTTCGCCCGGTTTGCTCTCCAGTTCAATCGTACCGTGATGCAATTCTACCAGACGCTTCACCAGCGACAGACCGATTCCACTACCCACATGTTCCTGATCCACCTGATAAAAACGTTCGAAAATCAGCCGTTGTTTTTCTACCGGAATGCCCACTCCTGTATCCTGTACTTCCAGCAGAAGATTTCCCGATGTTTCACGGGCCCGAAGCACAATGCAATCACCGGCAGAAGTGTATTTGAAGGCATTCGAAAGCAAATTATTCAAAATCAGTTCAATGTATTTTTCATCACACCACACGTCTCTCCCTTCCAAGTCCGAATCCAGCCGATAACCTATCTGTTTGGATTCTGCCAGTCCGGCATATACCTGATATATGTTCTGAAGCACCGCATGCAACATAATCTTTTTTACCTTCAGACGAAAGACTCCCAACTCAGCCCGGCGGTAATCCATCAGTTGATTAACCAGGTGCAGCAGCCGGTTGGCGCTGTCACTGACATATTTCAACTTCGACAAGATTTTCTTGTCTGTGATTCTTCCTATCACCTCCTGCAGCGGAGCTACAATAAGAGTCAGCGGAGTACGCAGCTCATGCGATATATTGATAAAAAAGCGAAGCTTCATTTCATTCACCTCTTTCATTCGTTCTTTGTCAAGACGTTCCATCTCCAACTGCACCCTCATGCTTTTACGAATCCATAAATAGCGGAAAATCAATGCTACGACTCCCAAAAACAATAATACGAAACACAGTCTCGCCCACCAGGTGGCATACCATGCTGGTAATACCACAATCCGAAGCTGAGTAGGTACCTCATTCCACAAACCATCTCGATTGGCCGCCTTCACCATAAAACAATAATCGCCCGGAGGAAGATTGGAATAAGAAACCCCGCGGTTCATGTGGTCGGTATATATCCACTCCTCTTCATACCCTTCCAGCCGGTAAGCAAACTTGTTGTGCATGCCCGAAATATAATCGGCCACCGAGAACTGCAATGAGAAGGTAGACTGTCCGGCAGGTAATTCAATCTGTTTCGTTTCGCTGATGTGGCGGGACAGAATTCCCGTAACATCTCCCGGACGAACCTGCCGGTTCAGCACAGACAGTTCCGTAATCACCACCGAAGGGATATAAGGATTTTCCGGGAACACAGCCGGATTAAACACGGTAATCCCGTTCACTCCTCCAAAATACATCTGCCCGTCTTTCCCTTTGCAATAGGCATAAGACGTAAACTGATTGCTCTGAATGCCGTCAATATCCGTAAAATTACGGAACTCGCCGGAAGACGGAGAGTAGCATGACAACCCGCGCTCCGTACTGAACCATAGATGACCTTCCGCATCCTCCAGTATACCGTGTACGACATTATCCGGAAGTCCCTGATTTACGGAAAGATGACGCAGTTCTTTCTTCTGCTCGTTGAAGCAATAAACCCCGTTACGGGTTCCTATCCAGAAGATTCCGTCCGTTCCCTCATGAATCACATTGACCGAGGTATATTCCAACCCTTTGCCCACCGGTAAAGTCAGACAAACCGACAATACATCACCTTTCCGTTCATACACACGTACCCCTTCCTGCGTACCAATCCATATACGGTTGCGCGAATCACGAAACAAAGTGATAATGCGCTTCTCCAACAACCTGCCGTCTGAAAATGACAGCCGGCGGAATTTACCCGTGCCGGGAACAAAAGCCACCATACTTCCGGTTACAGCTCCTAAGAGCAGTTCTCCGTCTGTTTCTGGAAGAATGCCATAAAAACCTCTTCCCGTCTGCAAGCCTTCCTCCGGCAAAAAGCTAAGGATACGCCCCGTCTTCAAGTCAAGCACATTCAGCCCACCCGAAGCGTGAGCTCCCACATACACTCTCTTCGCTTGCTCATCTACATAAATCACCTTGACGTCGTTCGACAGCAGTCCGTCTGCCACCGTATAAGAAGTAAACCATTCTTTCCCGAGGTCATACCGGTTTAATCCCCCATTGTTCGTTCCAATCCAGATATTCCGTTCATCATCCTCCACAATACAGCTCACCACATTATCACTCAGCGAATTATGATAGGGTACATTCCGAATGTTATGAAAACGCTGACGAAGCGGATGGTAATAATTCAGCCCACCAAAATAGGTTCCTATCCACATACCTCCCTGCGTATCCTTATACAGGCTCCGGACAGAGGTCTGCGACAAGCTTCCCTCTTTCATCGGGTTGCTGTCATATACCACGAAACGGTCTGTTTTTTCGTCGTACACATTCAGTGAGGTCAATGTCCCCACCCACAGATTTCCTGACATATCCAGAGCCAGCGAACGAATGTAATTGGAGCTCAGCCCCCCTCGTCCGTCCTTGTATTTCCTACATTCTCCTGTCACCGGATTCAGGCAGTACAGTCCCTCTCCTTCCGTGCCTACCCACAAGCGGTTATCCTTTTCCTTCAGAATTGCCAGTATGAGCGACAAACTGTAGTCTCCCGTGAAAAGAGTACGCACCACTTCTTCTTTCAATGAATAGACAAACAAGCCCTGGTAAGAGCCTATATATACTTCATCCCCGTATCTGGTCAATGTTCTGGGACGTATTTTCTGCAATTCTGTCGGAATCTGCGTACTGTTAAACACGCCGCTGCGACTGTCAAAATACAGCAGTCCGGCATCTGTAGCCACCAGCAAATTCCCTTCCTCCAGGCAAGCCACATCCAGCACCTGCTGTTTCTTCCCTTCGCACACACACGAATAATTATAGAAGATGTCCAGTTCAGGATTATATAAAGATAGTCCGGCTCCCGTTCCAATCCATATTTTTCCAGACTCATCCAATGCCAAGGAACGAATGACATCACTAGCAATGCTCGACGTGTCGGCATCGTTGTGATGATAGACCGTAAAATCGTAACCGTCATAACGGTTTAATCCGTTATGCGTTGCAATCCACATGTTTTCCCGCTTATCCTGAATAATGTCTACCACCGTACTTTGAGAAAGTCCCTGCTCCAGTCCGATATGGAAGAAGTTGATTCTATCTGCAGCCCTCAGCCCGGCCATCGTCAGCAAAAAAACAATCAAGGAAATAATGATTCTCATAGTTTTACTTCTTATATTTACAGATACAAAAATAAGCGTTTCGCTCATCCCGAAAGGTCACTTCTGTGGAATATATTATCAAATCTGTCTCATTTTCCATGAAAAACACGGATTTGGTATATTTTAAAACAGAAACGAAAGTCCGTACACTTAGGTAGAAGCTATTTTTGCAAACACATCTAAAACCTAAACAGTAGTTATCAAAATGAAAAAACACTCTTTACTTATTCATGGAATGGCGTTTATCCTATGCCTCTCCATTTTGTACGGACCGGATAAAATCCAGGCACAAAAAACATCTCTTGTGCGAGTGCATGAGAATGTGCGCGAAACTCCTTATCCGCAGAAAGAGCATCAGGTGTACATAAACCCTACTCCCCTGCTTGTTCCCAAAAGCATGAAAACGGAGGCACTGATACAATTTGAGTTAAGCAATGACTCTACTTTTCCTGCCGGAAAAACAATGACAGACACTCCGAAGCCGTGGCTGATGTTCAACCCTCACCGCATACTGGAAAAAGGTACCTGGTACTGGCGAGTTCGCTCCGTGACAAACAAGGGAGAGAAAAAAGCATGGAGTCCAGTCTGGAAGTTCCAGATAAGCGGAGAAGAACCTCAGTTTGTAACACCTTCTTTCCAGGCTTTTTTCCAAAACCTGCCTAAGGGGTATCCGCGCTTATATTGCTTTTTAGAGAAGGACCTGAAAACGGCTCCTCAGCGAATCGCATCACATCCCGAATACAAGGACATGACAAGCCGTGCGGCCACTGCCATGAAATCAAATTTCGATACTGACCCCAATGTGTATCGCTACATCCGCAAATATAATCCATACGTCGCATGGCTTCAGACTGCCTGGCTGCTAACTCGCGACACACAATACGCACAGAAGATGGTATCCTACACCCGCCATCTGCTCCGTACAAAACCCGACAAGGCACTATGGAAGGATGACTTCTATTCCGGCGAGCTGATTGAAAGCCTGCTGTATGCGTACGATTCCTGTCATGACATGTTTACTCCACAAGAACTCCGGCAGATGGAACAAATGATTTTCGAAGTAGCCAAAGGCCATCACATGGTACAGCGTTCCGGCAATGAAGAGACGCACATCTTCAACAACCACTACTGGCAGCACTGCTTCCGTCAGATGCTGCAAATTGGTCTGATGTTTGCCGACCGGAATGAAACGGCACGCGAAATGCTGGAATACTGCTATGAGGTATGGACAGCACGTGCTCCGGCATCGGGCTTCAACCGCGACGGAGAATGGCATAACGGCACAGGATACTTCACTGCAAATACGCATACATTGTATTATGTACCCAGCTTGTTCTCTTACCTCACAGGCACAGACTTCTTGAAACACCCGTGGTATCAGAATGCCGGAAAAGCCTTGCTCTACACCTTCCCTGTAGGCACCATGAGCGCCGGATTCGGCGACGGGAACGAACGTCAGCCGGTACCCGACCGCCAGCGCCTGGCCTTTGCCGATTTTCTGGCCCGCGAAACAGGCAATCCGTATGCAGCCTGGTACGTCAACCACTGCCAAAGAGACCTGAGAAGAGACTTTGAGCTCCGTCTCTACCGCATGGCGCGTAGTGAAAAGACTTATTCCGACAGCAAGCAATTGCCCGAAGACCGAGGCAATGCCCTCTGGCTGGAAGACATTGGAGAAGTAGTGGCTCATTCTGCCCTTCAGAATACCAACCGGAATCTTTTCCTGAGCTTCCGTTCCAGCCCGTTCGGTTCGGGAAGCCACACCCTGGCCGACCAGAACAGCTTCAACCTGCACTTCAGAGGCGTACCGGTGTACCGTTCCACGGGTTATTACCTGAATTTCAGCGATGCACACAATCTGATGTCTTATCGTCATACAAGGGCACACAACAGCATCCTTGTGGACGGTATCGGACAGCCCTTTACCACACGCGCCTACGGAAAAATCACCCGCATGCTGAACGGTGAGACCATCACCTATGCAGTAGGCGATGCGTCCAATGCGTACTGCGGTGTCAGCGAATACCCCATGTGGATAGAAAACTTCAAGAAAGCCGGCATTACCCAGACACCTGAAAACGGATTCGGCGAAACTCCGCTGACCAAATACCGTCGCCACATCTTCCTGCTGCATCCGGACATCGTACTGATTTATGATGAACTGGAGGCATCCCGTCCGGTACGTTGGGACTGGCTGCTGCATAGTCCCGTACAGTTCCAGATTGACGAAAAAAATGCCACACTCACCACACGTTACGAGCAGAAACAATTCTCTTCCGTGGCACAACTGTTCAGCAATCAGCCGTGCGAAATCACACAGACCGACCAGTTTGTGTGTCCGCCCGACCCGAAAAAGATGAAAAAAGGGCAGGAAAGCAAATATGTCAACCAATGGCATCTCACGGCTACCTTCCAGCCAAGTGCCGCCAACCGCATCCTGACTGTGATTCGCATTCTTCCTGACGGACAGAAAATGTCGGAACTTATCCGAAAAGGAAACACCTTCACCTGTGGCCGATGGAAAATCCAGGCAGAACTGGACCCGACACAACCGGCTTCACTTCAGGTTGTCAATACCCGCAACAATGCCACATTCAGTCTGGGAAATAACGACGTACAGATTGGAGGTACCACCTACAAACGGCTGGAAAAAGGTTCTTCCGTATTATACGATAAAATTGACGGAGAATGGCTCGTACATGAAATGTCGGACTATGAACCTCAGTTTACCGGTGCAGGACCTGCCAAGTAACAAACACAACTCCATAAATAAAAGGCTTTAGGGAAATAGTTCCTCCCTAAAGTCTTTTATTTATGCAACAAATTGATTATCAAACAAATAATAAATTCCGAATTTATATACATAAAACGCAAGTGCGTTTGATGCAAAACGTACTTGCGTTTCAAGTTAAACGCACTTGCGTTTTAGTTCAAACGTACTTGCGTTTTGTTCAAAACTCTTTGGCATTTCATTTGAAACGTAAAAGCAGCTCCAGAGTCCGCTAAAATGGTGGCTTTTGCCCATAGTCAGATTGTGTCAGTTTAATGGGCCAGCCCATTTTCATATCACTTCTTCACAAAAGGAATTACCATATTCCAGCTGGCCGACATCTCTTTGAACGAACCAATTCCATCAGAAGTAGCAAAAAACATATAGGCGGGTTCTCCGTTTTCAAAAAGGATGAACGGACGTTCAAGCTGTCCCACCCTGCTGGTTACCCCGTCATCCCAGTTAAGCATCAGTGAATAAGCCTGCGGACATTTATCAATCACCCAGTTCACACCATCCTTCGAGTGAGCCAGCACACCACTTTCCTTTTCCCCCGTATATTTTCCCAACTGGTCCTTGAACACGATGTGATATCCTTCTTCATCTTTCCAGAAAAAAGGGTCTTCCGCTTCCCCATTCTCTTCCGAGCTAAGAATGGGGTTTCCATCGTTCAGCACTGTATAGGGACCTTCGATGGACGGAGCATACGCCACTCCGAGCGACATACCCGACCACTTATTCCCCACATAATGCCGTCCCTTGAATACCATCATCACCGAACCATCCTCCAGTATGCAAGGAGAAGGATTTGACGTAAAATAACTATAAAACGTACCCGGTTTCGCATCCAATATCGGTTTATCGAAACGCTTCCATGGTCCATAAGGCGAATCAGCAACCGCCAACCCAATGCGCTTGTTAGAACGTGCCACAATCATCCACGGACTGTTGAAAGTAAGTTCCTCCGGTGCAGGCTCCTCAAAAGGATGAGTGCTTCCCATATAAACGAGGTAATACTTTCCCTGATAATACAAGATACGCGGATTATGCGTACAACGCCCATCCCAGTATTCCGCTCCACGTGCGGGAAGTGCTACGTCACTGAATTTATAGGGTCCTTCCGGAGTATCGGAGACCACATGAACAACTTCCGACTTCAACGCCCAACTTGGATGAAATCGATATTCCTTCGGCCAGCGAGATACAAACATGTGATACTTCCCGTCGTGTCCTTTCACCACTGAACTTCCCCAAACCCAATAACCTTCACACGAAAAAGCCGGAGTCCTCCGTGCTTTTCCAAGATTTAGAGCGAACTGCTTGTCCGCCGCTTTTTTCAACACATTTTCCGGTTGCAGAGCAAACATTTCCACCAAACTCAAACAGAGCATCAGTAGATAAACTAATAGTCTTTTCATAAACAATGGTACTCAGCCCCTCCAAAAGAGATGTGTCATAATAAAATCTGATTACCCAACAATCATTTTAAGAGGGACTCGCTATATTAGAATTATTTTCAAATAATTTTTTTTTAAAAGTCTTCTTCCCGGAAGAAATGTACAGAAGGAAATTTACCCCCTCCTGCTCGACATAGGCGACCGATCTATCTGTTCCACGACCTGATATTGCCCGTCAATCTCATCGTACAACACGGAAGAGCCACGGAATTGTCGCAAATAGACTCCACTATCCGTATGTACATTGTCCGAGCCATAGCTGTAAACAACGGGAACGGAAGCATTCGTCACCTGCAGACATTCGGCAGACGAAGGGTCAAGGTTTACATATATCGTCCAATCGCCACAAGTAACACAACAGCCATCACGCGTAACCGGAAGCGCCTCCTCTTCCGAATTCTTTATTTGAACTACGGTTAAGATACGGCAAGCAGAATTGTTGCTGAATGCCGCCGTCAAATGCCATTGATTCGGATAACCTTCTCCTGGCGGTACGACAAACTGATCTGTTTGGGAAACTTCAAACGTCGCATCACTAAACATTTGGGCTACCGCTACACCGGTTTCTACATGGGAAGTAAACACATTTTTGTCAATGCCGAACTGAACCGGACTATGCAGCAACCAGTCCCATCGTACCGGGCGGGATGCCTCCAGCTCATCATAAATCAATACGATGTCCGGATAGAGCATGATCATCTGACGGCGATATTTGGTCAGCGGAGTTTCGCCGAATCCGTTTTCAGGTGTCTGCTCAATACCGGCTTTCTGAAAACTTTCTATCCACATAGGGTCTTCACTGATACCGCAATATGCATGCGATGCATCCCCCAGACAATAACCGATATGCTCTCCTCCGGCTGCACGTAACAACATGCCGTATCCTTCGGTGGAAAAAGGCTGTCCGATGCCATCTACAAGAATGCTGTTGTGTGCCCTTGTATGACGATAAGACATCAGGTTATGCGCATCGCTGAAATTCAGATAATATCCCGTGTGATAATATACCTCCTTCCCTCCATACAGCAGGTTAAAACTGTTCTGGTCGGCCAGCGTATGACTTCCCGAGCCGAACGTACTCGAACGGAAAGCAATACTGAGATTATTTTCCGTCGACGCCAAGTTACTGTGCATCACCACTTCACCGATGTCCTTATACCATTTCAGTTTCGGAGCAGAAGCAGGAAAGTCCGTCGCATACGTAGCTGGATTTACCATGCGATACAAGCGCAGTTCCACATCCTGCACGACGTCTTTCTGACATTCTCCGGCATACCATCCGGCATACGCATCGCCCGTTTCGCGAGCCAGAAAATCAGCAAAAGCAGCACGCTGTCTTCCTGGTTCCTCTCTCTTCTCGCTGCCATCTCCAAATCCGGCACTTTTCGAAGAAGGAGGCCAGCTATAAACCATCGACTGCCCTGCTTGCTGATACCAGGGATGTTGCAGAAAGTCGGCACGCGACACATACGAAAGTAACATGGGCATATAAAACAACGTACGGACATTTGCCTCAAAATATCCCGTTCCGTTAATCCAAGCTCCATCGCGATTGAATCCGGAAGCCGGAGCACGGGCTGTCCATAACTCATAATAGTACGTCAACATACGTAAAGCCTGTGCGGCATACTCACTCTTGTCATACAGGCAAAAAGCAATCTGAAACAATACACGCATATTCTGCTGCCAGAAATGGTTGTCGAAAATATGATTTTCCTGCATACCGCAATAAGCGTCAAAATAATACGTGGCCACCCGCCACAGCTGTTCTTCAACCCGACTACGTACATCCGTTCCCAACTTGTCATACAACATGTCATAGGGAGCCAGGAAACTATAGGCAATGTCCGTAGAAGCAAAATTCTCAGCAAATAACTCCGTATCCGTGAAAGGATGCTCCAGCAGCACATTCAGAATTTCTTCCATCTTCTGCGCATAGTCTTCACGCTGAGTCAGATGAAAGGCCTGATAAAGATATTCCACATTGGCTGCCACCGTTTCCATGTGGGAGGCGCTATACGGTGCAATCAACGACTCATAATCGGCTTGCAAGGCACTCTCCGCGCGATTTTTCAGTGCCTGATATTCTTCGTGGGATGTCACGTGACGACGAGCCTCATCTATCTTCGGATCGAGAAAACAATACAACCGAGGATGACGCAGAGGAAGTCCCTGACGAAAATCGTCAAATGCAGGAGTCACAAAAACTGGCGTTTCCTCCTTTACCTCAAATTCAATGGGTTCACTCCATGCTTCTTCTTTCCCATCTTCAGCCACATTCCGGTAACGCCAGAACCAGCGCCCCGAAGCAAGTTTCACATGAGGATTGAACATGCACCATTCCTGTTGCTCTGAAAGTTGCGTAGATGCTTCGGGAAAACTGGCATCCTGCGACAATGCGAACTGAAGGCAAGCACCTGTTTTCAGTGACTGAGGCACAATCAGCGGAGGTGGATTCAGATATAACTCATTGGAAAGTTTGGGATAAGGCTGCGTACGTGTCTTGTCATGCCAGGCCTCGGGCATTTCAATTTTCTGGGCTTCTTCTGGTGAAGCAGCGGGCACCTCCTCATCTGCACAAGCATACCCTAACAGACAAAAGCATCCCAATATCCAATATAAAAAATTCATCTTCATCATATCCTATAAAAATTCATTAAAAACAAAGAGTGCTTTCTCCTGTGCCGCCTGCCCCAAACAGAACACCACAACGAAAAAGCACTCCTGATGAATAATATTTATTTGAAGTGATACTATTTATTCTGCAGGTTTAAATATGGTAAGAACAGGACGGATGGTAAATGGAGATGCAGTAGAACTGGATACTGTCACTCCCAATAATTTTGCTATTACTTCATTATCGCCACTACTTGTTTGTACACATACAATCCTACCTCCTCTTATATAACTTGACATAATATTAGCCGCACTAGTATAATTTCCAAACCAAGATTTACCATCCTCTTTATCTGTATCAGCAGCAACAACAGCGGCTGCTACCTGTTCATTCTTAGAAACAGCATTCACGGTTTCCTTTGTAGTTTCATCAGTTCCACCCTCATAACCCAAAGAAAAGGCAATCAAGTCAAGTAACTGACGTGCAGAAGGAATATACCATTCTGAAACATTACCACCTGTCAAAGCATTCTCCTGTTTCCATGTATCAAAAACGCTCATCAGCTGCGATGAATATCCCTCCATAACAGAACGAAGATTCGTTGTATAAGTATATCCATTATAATCATCTAACTGCCAAGGAGCTTCACCATTCAAAGATTTCAAATCAGGGAAAGTCGGGTCATTCGCTTCATTTTGAATAGCCGTACGCATAGTGCTACTCAGCCCCATAGCATACCCCCAAATCTTCGTACCATCTGGTTGTCCGTAATTCGTTGCCACATCACCTCCTTTAGGACCTACGGCAAACACAATGGCAACAGAATTTTCCGCACTATATGTATCAGAGAAAGTACCGTCTTTCTGCATAAACTGGCCTACCTTAGGTGCATTAGGGTCATTATACTCGTCATCAATGTCTACATCCACATCTACATTGCCATCACCCGATGCAAAATCGATACTTGCCGTAATGTCGTAATTCTGAGTCAGCACCAGTGAGGCTGTTTTAATCGTCACATCGTCCTCACCTACCGTCATCAGAATATCACCAGGCAACTTATTCATATTTGCAGGAGCGAATACATAATTATAGAACCAAATATCGTTATCTTTATCGACTGGAGCTGATGCGGTCAGTTTGATTTCCTGATTGCTACTTCCAGAAACCGTGTTATCTTTCACACTGAAACCTGAAGGTACAGTATAAGTCACGCTCAGTGAAGAAGCATCCTGCACAGTTTCATGATTCTTGTCTTTAAAAGAAAGCTTCACAAACGGACGCTTCAACACGGCATTGGGAGAATCTGCCAGACTCTTGCCAAAGAAGGCATCGCAAGCAGGATTATTGAACAAGGTGTTGTCTGCAACCTTATAGGTCACGTTGGTCAAATCGGCCGTATTATAATATTTATCGGTATACTTACCATCCGACGCTGCTGTTCCTTCATCCACATAGTCAGCCCAGAAAAGACAGGTATAATCTTCTTCTGCCGGAGTAAAGGTAAAACGGAACTTCTCGTTGACCATCGTCTCTCCGGCTACCTGCTCCATACGCACATCTTCTGCCGTATTATAATCTACTACCATAATACAACGAAGCTGATGGCCTTCGGGAGCTGCAGGCAAAGTACGTGATTCACTACCTGACAACGCTCCGGGAACTTCTACAGACACCGTTACCGGAGTACCAGTTACAGTTTCCATATCCGACATATCTTCCTGATTACATGACAACAACCCTAAGCTCAGGGCCATTGCCGAAAACAATAAACTCTTTTTCATGATAATAATATTAAGATTTTTATAAATAGCTTGTTTGAATCATTTTATTCTACCGGTAGTTCAACTTCCTGATCTCCATCAAATCCAGGATTGAACCCGACTCCATCCTCCGGACTTGTTGTCAGGAAATCAAACTGAATGTCTTTATTCTCTCCCTGGGCACACGACAGGCGGAAGCTGGAACTGGCAAGAAGTGTCCCTTTATCCGCATCTTCCACCAGCAAAGTGACTGGCACGGAAGTATTTCCTTCCGAATCAGCAAATACATAATCGAACATCAAAGGAAGTGACGTAGCTCCGTCTTTCGGCAGGGATACCGTACGACTATACTGCAAATATTTAAACGCGTGTTTGGTAATCCCATCCAAGGCATTAAAGCCTTTGGGTAAATAATCGTCGTATTTTAACGTCAGACGAACTTTCGTCACCTCAGGATATTCCCGCAAAAACGACGTCACATCCGTGGCAGTCAGTTCATAGCGTGCTAGCGGACGTTCAGGAGTGACTTCCAATGGGAATTCTGCATTCCATTCGTCTTTATATCCCGTCAAATCAATCTCCTTACTGCTATAAAAAGCATCCTTATACTCCGTATTCCCCGTGTAACCCTCGCGACCAATAATACTGGCAAGTCCTTCCGGACCGTCTATGTCGTAAAACGGTTCTTCTCCTTCCTGCACATAATCGGCCCACACCACCAACTGGTAACGACGGGCATGCAAACGAAGACGCACCTCAGTCTGCAAGCGGCTGCTGGCAGAAAGGTCCTCATAAATCACCTCCTGCTGTACCAGCTGACGGTCTTCATACGCAGCTACCACAATGCGGTGACTATAAGCTGCTTCTTCATCCTCGGCACGCGCCAGCCGGCCTGTTTTCTGTGCAGCCAGACTTTTCAAGTCAATCAGAATCTTCGCTTTTACAGTCACGGATGTAGGGTCTACCCCCAGCTCACCATCTGCCGTCATTTCCGGATACTCCATCAGGCAACTGCTCATCAGTGCCGGAAAAGCCAGCAGCATTCCCCAGCGCAGGAGTTCTCTTTTCAGTCTATTCTTTTTCATGATATAATGCTTTTTCAGTGCTTAAAAACGGTAAACCAACGAAATGCCTAACCGGGTAATTCCCCAATAATTAAATGTGTCTGTACCCATCTTTGCTCCGTTGTCAATGTTATAAAAACGGTCGTACTTCATATTGGCGTAACCTGCTCCTATCAAGAACTCGGCTCCCCAATGTGCAGAGAATGGCAAAGAGTAGCCATACGTCACACCTGCTCCCAGCAACGGACGTCCGGCCGTCTGAAAACGATCGTCCTGCCACTTCACGTTGAACACTCCCACATGAGCATGTACACCCACAAAATGACCTTGTCCCACTCCTTTCATCCACCAGCGGGCTTCCGGCTGAAACAACACGAGACGAAGTCCATGTTCCTGCTCAATGTCCCACAGGCTCCAGTTCAACGGAAGCTCCAGTGACACATGCTCATGCAATTGTACCTCCGCCGACAAATTGGCTACGGCTCCTCCCCAATAAGCAGCATTAGTCTTTATTACTACATAGCGTGAAGCAGACTGTTCCTTACGAGGCGTTTCTTTCTTCGGCGATTTTTCAGGCTGTTTTTTCTTTGGAGCCGAAGTGGTCTCCACCGGCTGTATTTTCAAACGTGTCTTTACTCCCTTCTGTTTATGGGGAACCTGCAAGACTGTTTCCGGCAAGTTTTCCTCACCATTTGCAGACGCTGCAAAAGCAGCACAACCCCAAAAGGTGAACAACAGCAGAAGTGCTCCGACTGGATTACTTATTCTTTTCATCTTACATTCTATTATAAGTTTATTATTTTGTCTTTTCAATCTCTCTAGGCAGGTAGCGCAAATTCGGTCGACCTCCCACCGGATGATTCTCCATCCATTCCTTCAGCATGGCCCGATGGGCTTTCAGCACATCACTGTATCGTTGCTCGATGGCCAGATTACACATTTCCAGGCGGTCATTCTCCATATCATACAACTGCTCACGATAAAGTCCTTTGTCATACAGCACATACTTGTATTTTTTGCTGCGCACCATCCAGCCCTTTGTTCCTCCGGTTTCCGAAAATTCTGTTTCAGATACTACATACGAACGATGGGACAAGGTGGAATCTCCTTCTTCTGCCAACCGGGAAAAGCTCATCCCTTCTCGCCCAGCCGGCACTCGTACTCCAGCCCATTCACAAATGCTCGGAAGTAAATCGATTCCGTTGCTAATCAACTGAGGAAGTACCTTACCCGCATGCTTTCCTTCCGGCACACAAACAATCAAAGGTACATTGACCACCTCTTCGTATAACACGGTTTTCTGGTTCCAATGGTGTGCCCCCTGACCGTCACCGTGGTCGCTGGTAAACACAATCACTGTATTCTTCCACAAATCCTGCCGGTCTATTTCTGCCACAATTTTCCCAATCTCTGCATCGACGGTCTCCACCAGACGACAATAGGCATTACGATAGCGCCGCCAGTCATCTGCTGTATAATTACGTGTAGGATACAAACGATAGTTCAACGATTTTTCATAGTCCAGCACATCTGCATCGTAAGGAGATACATTAAAATTTGCCGGCAGATTCGGACATTCATCCAATTCCGGTTCTTGTATCTGTGCATAAGGCGTGGGCTGCTTACGGGCATATTCACATGCATTATGCGGATTGTCAAACGAAGCTACCAAAAAGAACGGAGCATCCGGTCGGTTGCGTAGAAAGTCAACACACGCCTCGGCCAACCCAAAATCGTTATGCCCATGCAAACGTTTGAAACCGAAAGCCTGCTCCTGAGGTAAGGAGTTGGTATGTACATGCCATTTTCCGGCATAGGCACACGTGTAACCGGCATTACTCAGCAAAGTACCCAATGTCTGCTGTGCAAGGGAGTCCGGCAGCGGAGTACCATTCCCGGTCATTCCCGTATCGCTTGGCATGAAGCCCGTAAACATGGAAGAACGCGAAGGTCCACTCAGAGGCAATGTGCAATAGGCATTCTCAAACCGCACCCCCATAGCGGCCAGACGATCCATATTGGGCGTATGCAGGTCGGCATTACCCGCACAACTCATGGCGTTGGCCGACTGCTGGTCGGTCATGATATAAATGATGTTCGGACGATGCTGACGCGCCCATGCTGCGAAAGGAACCATCGCCCCACAAATAAAAAGCAGTCTATAATTCATAGCAACTTAGTAATTAGGGTTATTCTTATTTTCCAGACAATAATTCACCTGTATTTCATCCAGTGGAATGGGAAAAAGCTCATGTTTGCCAGACACAAAGTTGAATCCGGCCATAAAAGCTTTTTCCGAAGACAGATTGACCGCCGTTTTTGAAGCCATCAACTGTAAGGCATCTCCCAGCACTCCCCAGCGCAACAAATCAAATCTGCGCTGTAATTCGAAAGCCAGCTCAAAGCCCCTTTCCCAATAAAGTGCAGTACGAAAACGTCCGGCCTCATCTCCATCCTCTATGAAAGGAAGATCGTATACCTTCGGCGACTTCATCAGGGAAGCATAGTTAGCAGAAGTTATCTCCGTTGCTCCGGCACGCTGACGTACCCGATTAAGCAACTTCCAGGCCTGTGCAGTTTCTCCCGTTTCGTTATAAGCCTCTGCCGCCATCAGTACCACATCGGCATAACGCAGGCTGCAATAATTGACATCGGTAATATTGGGGTCTTTGTATCCCAAAGGCATCCATTCCCTCCGCCATTTGCCAGGATACCAGTTTTTCTTATTCCCGATATTATCTTTCTTCACATGGTTGTATAGAGTTTTATCCCAATCATACTGATACGTACAAATCATTACATCCCGACGTACATCCGATTCTTCAAAGAAATCTCTCCATTCTGGAATTACACGAAACAAGGCATTGGCACGCCCCATAAACTTGTCTGTTTCCGTAGCCTCTATTCCTGGAGCTGCGACCAACGGACCGTTGTACGTTCCCCAATATCCCCTTGCTCCCGTACGGCCATCTACCGTATAAAAGGCCACTTCAAAGATACTCTCCTTCGAATGAAGTTCTCCAGCCGAAAACGACTTGAACAGTGCCTCATAACCTCCCTCATAGAAATCATGGTAACCATTTTCCTGGAAAGCCTCCCATTCATCTATCACCTTTGCAAAATAAGTCTGCCGTAATTCTTCTTCCGGACGAGTCATTGTACCGTCCATCTGCAAGGAATATCCGGCACGCTGAAGCAATACTCGCATCAGCAAAGCACGGGCTGCGCCTTGAGTGGCACGTTCTGGCGAAGAGGCCTCATTGGCCCAGCTCATATTTTCTTTGGCATCGTCCAAATCGTCCACAATCTGATCATAAATCACCTCACGCGAAGTACGGGGCTGATAAGCTTCCTCATAACTTCCGGTCGATGTAGTCTTATAAGGTACATCTCCCCAATACTTTACCAGATTAAATGAAAAAAACGCACGGAGAAATTTTGCCTCTGCCACCAGTGATTGCAGTTTCTCGTTTTCTGCAAAACCTTGCATCTCCTGAATACCTTCTATCATGTAGTTGGCACGTTCAATTCCCTGATAAGTGGCCTGCCAGACAGCTTCCACGTACTTATTGGTTGTAGACAACGTATAATGCGCAATGTCGCGCCGAGCGTTATCCGTATTGGTACCCGATGCGTAATACGTGTCGTCTGAAGCACCAAAAGCCATTTCATTGTCTCCATACAAGGTAGGCAATACATTATAAATGCCAATGATTCCCATCTCGGCATTCGCCTCGCTGGTGAAAAAATCTTCTTTATCATAATAGGAATCAGGATGCTCCGTCAACGTATCCTGACAGGCTGTCATCCAAAGAAGCGTTCCCACTCCCATCAAAAATATCTTCAAACTCTTTATCATGGCTACATTAATTATAAAGTTAAATTCAATCCGAACACAAACGAACGGCTACGTGGATATGCACCGAAATCAACTCCGGGAGTCAGGTTATTTCCCTTGGTAGACACTTCCGGATCAAAGCCGGTATAAGGAGTCCAGATAAACAGGTTACTGCCGGTGAAATATAATCTCAGTTTACTGATTCCCCATGGCTTTATCCACTTTCGAGGAAATGTATATCCCAAAGTAAGGTTACTCAATCGCAAGAATGAAGCATCTTCTACAGCCCAGGAGTGCACATAAAAATCACCGTACTCCAGGTCGGCTACCGAAGCAACCGTCTTACCGGAATTCAGTTTTGTCAACACATCCGGATCTGTCACCTCATTTCCATCAGAATCGATGGTCATCCAACGGTTAGAGCTATTTGCCACATCCAGTACGTTCTTATTGGTTGAACCCGCTAACGTATTACTTAGTTTTGTAGCATTCAGCACTTCAGCTCCATAGCTGAAAGTAAAGAAGACACTTAAATCGAAATTCCGATATGAGAAACTATTGTTCAATCCTCCATAGAAATCGGGATTGGCATTTCCAATCACCGTACGGTCATTGTCGTTTATAATGCCGTTTCCATCTACATCCTCAAACTTCCAGTAACCGGGTTGTACCCCTTCACGGTAAGGCACATTCTCTTTAAGCGTATAGGTCTGAGTGGAAGCATCATAATTAAAGTCATCCACCTGATACAAACCAATGGTCTTAAAGCCATAGAACTGCCCGACAGGATGACCTACCTCAATCTTATGGGTGTTCTGATTGAATCCGAACTGTGCTTCTTCCAGGAAATAATCTTCACCCGACAAAGCCTCAATGCGGTTCTTATTATACGACAAATTGAAGTCTGTGGACCAGGTAAAATTCTTTCGCTGAATATTTACCGAAGAAATGGTCAGGTCCATACCGATGTTCCGGGTCTTTCCCACGTTACGCAACATAGTCGTATAACCGGAAGAAGACGGAACTTTGGAGTTCAGCAGCAAATGAGAACTCTTGTTCAGATAGAATTCCGGAGAAACAATGAGGCGCTGCCCCCAGAAGCCCATATCCAGTCCCACGTTCAATGTTTTGTTTGACTCCCATTGCAGTTCTACACTTGGTATGCCCGAAGGTGCATAACCAGGCGATACAGTTTCTCCACTTGGATAGCTGGCCGATTTCAGAAGATTCAAAGAAGCATAACTCGCAATACGGTTATTTCCGGCCAATCCGTAACCGGCACGCAACTTCAAATCAGAAAACAAATTCAGTTTCTTGATAAACTCTTCTTCGCTCAACCGCCAGGCAGCCGATACGGAAGGAAAGAATCCCCATTTATGATTGGCACTAAATTTAGAAGAGCCATCGGCACGTATAGTAGCTGTCAGCAAATAACGCTCCCCCCAATT
>UMKW01056210.1_pt1 | contig 30334 bp, 24 predicted proteins | sample 1966391 | NCBI WGS metagenome assembly UMKW01 (sample SAMEA4836183, study PRJEB28245) | human gut metagenome | biome: gut microbiome; material: fecal sample | place: Denmark | collected 2008
GAGTTCAATAGCGGCACCCACATCTGGAATCTGCTGGCGGACGATGGTGAGCAGGCCAGTGACCCGCACGGGCGCATCCTGCCGCTCCTCTCCCCGCTGCTGCGGGAGCAGGCGGAGATCTGCGCCTCTGCCAAGGCGCTGCTGGAAAAGATCGACCCTGCCGGTCTGGAAGGCCTGACGCCCAACAGCTTCTCCCACCAGATCCGAAAAAGCGTTGACGCCCTAAGGCGAAGCGGCATTACCGTGTCCTTCCGAAAGAGCAACGGAGAGCGGCTCATCTGCCTGCGGAGGGCCGATGGTGTCGATGATCCCGCTACCGCAAAGAGCGTCCCCATCGACCCTGACGCCGATGCGCAACCGACTGAAGAGGGCACGGATAGGGCTGGGGCTAAGAATTCCTCCCATTTGGGAGGGCAAGCAGAGCCTTCGTCCGACTTTGTCGGACTTGGCGCCGCCGGAAACCGACGGATTCCGGGCGGAAGCCCGGACCCACTTTGAGAATGGAGGTGCTGCATGAAACAGAAAAAGGAAGTGCGGATCACGCTCCGGCTCACGCAGGAGCAGTATGACAGCATCGTGGCAAAAGCGGAAACGGCCCAGATGCCGGTGGGGACCTATGTGCGCGCGGCAGCTCTGCGGCACAGAGTGGTGGTAATCGACGGACTCAAAGAGATCACCCATGAGCTCAAAGGCATTGGGCGCAGCATCAACCAGCTGGTGGTGCTGTGCAACATGGGCAGGATCAAAGAAGTCCATCTGGAGGATGCATGGCAATCCCTCAGTCAGATCTATCTCAAACTGCGGGAGCTGGCGGAACAGGAGCGAACCTGATGGCAACTGTTACATTCATCAAATACCAGAAGCAGTCTGCCGGAGCGCTTCACGGTGTGGCGGGATATGTGTCCCAGAAGGAGAAAACCCAGCAGGAGAATGGCCAAAAGCTCATCAGCGGGCAGAACTGCACACCCCAACTGGCCGCTCAGGAGTTCCTTGCCACCCGGCAGATGCACCGGAAGGACAGCCCCGTCTGGTTCTATCACTACGTCCAGTCCTTTGCCCCGGACGAGAAGATCACCGGAGCGATGGCACACAGGCTGGCGAGGGAGTTCGCGGAGCAGGCGTGGCCGGACAGCGAGGTCCTCATCGCCACGCACACGGACGCTGAACACATCCACTCCCATTTCATTGTGAACGCGGTCTGCTATGCGTCCGGAAAGATGCTCCGCCAGGGGCCCAACACCTTGAACGGTCTGCGCGCACTTTCTGACGAGCTCTGCCTGAAACACGACCTTTCTATTTTGCCGAAGCAACAACAGAGGAAAGCAAACGGTATGAGTACCAGAGAATACCGCTCCGCCGCGAAAGGTGAGAGCTGGAAATTCCGCCTCATAAACACCATCGACCAGTGCATGCGGTACGCTTCCACCAGGGAGGAATTCATCTCTCTGATGGAGAGCGAGGGGTATCAGGTGCGCTGGACGAACAGCCGAAAGAATATCACCTACACCACGCCCGCAGGAATGAAGTGCCGGGACGATCGGCTCCACGATGAAAAGTACACCAAGGAGGTCATGGAATATGAATTCCGAATCCGGGCAGCGCTTGCCCATGGAGGAATTGAAGCGGAGGAACGCTCCGCAGCCGATACCAACCCAAACCTGTCTCAGCAAAGAGGAGTGGCAGGAGCTGTTCCGCCGGCTGGACGAGCTGGAGAGGCACACAGCAGCACACACAGCCCTTCTGCGGGAGATTTCCAGCCGGAGGGAGCCGTGCCCCGCCCAGGCGCAGATGGAGGCACTGACGCGGGATGTGGCGGAGATACAGGCGCTGCTGCGACAGGCTGGGAAGAGGAAAGAGATCTCTATCTCTCCGCCCAGCCTGGGGACCGCGATGTCAGTCGTGGTATGGCTGGCCCTGATCCTGCTGGGCACCATGGTGGCCATGGTGGTCTTGCAGGTGATCTGGTCCGGCTTGGCCGCTCTCTGGAGCATGATCAAACTGCTGATCCCGTGAGGGACGCCACTACCATGCACCAGCATACGGACCGCAAGGTGCTGCTCCGGGAGCGGGAGCTGAAGATCGCCATGGGCCACAGAGAGGACGATCACGAAGACGAACTTACTTGGAAACAACGCATGTAATCTCTGCATGCCAACACAGCCCGGATCGGGCGGAAAGGAGCCTATGGGAAAGAGAACGACAAAACCCGAACTATCCAGTGTCATGTATTCCTATGTGGGGAACGATACACAATTTGACGCATTTTTGAAAATGCTGATCCACGACTACCTTGCCGCGGACAGTCCCTACACAAAACCAGCGGCGCAGATTGGTGGTTTGGTAGAATCGAATCGGGCCTGAACTCTTTTCATGGCTATTCACAGATGTCTGTGATATGTTCTGTTTGTAAAATCATTCCCATGAGAGAGGAGGTGCCGTAAGTGAAGGTCTGGCTCTACTATCGTCTCTCCAGAGATGAGGACAAGGAACTCAATTCCCTCAGCAACCAGCGGAATATTATCTACCACTACGCCGTTACCAATGGACACGAAGTCGTGGGTGAATCCTTCGATGACAACGTCAGCGGGATGCATTTCAACCGGGCGGGAATCGATCAAATCTGCGAGGCGGTGGAAGCCGGACAGATCGAGGCCATTGTGGTAAAAGACCTCTCCCGTCTGGGGCGGCACCGTACCCAGACCGCTCTGTTCATCGACTATCTGCGGGAACACAATGTCCGGGTGCTCTCCGCCACGGAAAATATCGACACCTTCAATGAGGCAGACGATCTCATCATTGGATTCAAAGGACTGGTCAATGACTTCTACGCCCGGGACGGCAGCCGGCGAGTCCGCACAGGATATCGTCAGAAGCAAAAAGAGGGCATTGTCATGATTCCGCCCTTTGGATACTTCAAGGATAAGAACACCAAACAGGTTGTCGTTGTGGAAAAAGCCGCTGAAACAGTCCGGATGATTTTCACAGCCTACATCGGCGGTCATGGCCTCAAGACGATCGCCAAAATGCTCAATGAGCAAAAGCGGAAAACCCCGGCACTGACGCAGCTGGGACTGCTGAATAAGCACACGCCCAATACCCAGGACGGCATCTTGAAAAGGTATCTCTGGGATGGGAGAATGGTGAGCCGCATTCTGCAAGATGAGAGTTATATCGGTACGCTGATCTGCCATAAAAGCGAGCGCAACAAGATCAACAAAACTTTCCGCTTCACCGAGCCTGAGGAGCAGTTCCGGCACGAGAACTTCTTCCCACCCATTGTCTCCCGAGAGATCTGGGAGCAGGCGCAGGTACTGCTGGCGGAACGAAAGGAGCGAAATGTCCGGGCCGGATCTAATCAGGGTATCCTGCGGTATGGAGGCCTCCTGCGCTGTGAGGACTGCGGCCGCTCCTTTGTGGGAAAACGCATCCATCTAAAAAGTGGAGAGCGGGTGGAGTACCACTGCGATACCTATCACAGGTATGGGAAGGAATACTGCTCCTCCCACACGGTTGATGAGCGTATCCTGGATGAACTCATCACCAAGGAGCTGATGCAAACCAAGGAAATGTATGAGGAAAACTTCCAGGCTATGGAGAAGCTGATTGACCAATGGCAGCCAAAGGCCAGTGCCGCCACCACGCAGATTAAAAAGCAGCAGGAACGAATTGCCATGCTGGAGGAAGAAATGGAGGCCATCTTGATGGAGCGGATTCGGGACAAAGCCAATGTCGAGCGCTATGACCGGATGATCCAGAAGCGGGAAGCAGAGATTGCAGCTGCCCGAAAGCAGATTGAAGAACTGCAGAATATCGAGGCAACTCTGCGCAGCCGGCAGGCCAAGCTGAAGCGAGATATCACTATGATGGATGACATCCTGAAAGAGGGGCATCTGACCGAAGCCCATCTGCGTCTGCTGGTGGATAAAATCTATGTCCACGAGGAAGATGGAAAACTCTCGCTGACCATCTGCCTGAAGGCTCCCTTCCGGGATCATCTGGATATCTACGAAAATGGGGAGCAAACAGACTGTTATCTCTCTCAAAACTACGACTTCGAGCGGCTGGGCCGCATCATTATGAGTGACTTCTGGGAAAACGGGGGAGAAGAATGAGAGTGTGGATTTATTCCAGGTTATCCAATGACGACGACTGCGAGATGAATTCCCTGCTGAATCAGCAGGAGATCTGCCGAGCCTTTGCGGAGCGGCAGGGGCACCAAATCATAGGATTATCCTCTGATGATAATGTTAGCGGTATGAATTTCAGCCGCCGTGGGCTAAATGAGCTCACGGCGGCTGTGGATACTGGCAGGCTGGACGCTGTCCTCGTCAAGGATCTCTCCCGTCTGGGGCGGCACAGGACGCAGACGGCCCTTTTCATCGACTACCTGCGGGAACGCGGTGTTCGGGTGATCTCTGTCACGGAAGGGCTGGACACCACCTCAGATGAGGATGATCTGGTCATCGGCGTCCGTGGCCTGATGAATGACTACTACGCCAAGGATATTGGAAAGAAGATCCGCACTGGTTACCGACAGAAGCAGCGAGCAGGCATTGTGATTACTCCTCCCTTTGGCTACTGGAAAGATCGCAACACCAACATGGTTAATTTCCACCCAGAGGCAGCAGAAACCGTACGGATGATCTATTCTCTGTACTTACATGGCTTTGGACAGAAGGAGATCGCCCGCAGGCTCAATGATTTGGGACGAAAGACCCCGGCGCAGCTACGGGCTGAACAATGCGGACGAGAAGTGCGGGCTGCGTATAAAACCAGAGATAATCGCTATCTCTGGACATATGCCAGTGTAAAAAATGTGCTTACCGAAGAGGCCTATACTGGTGTTCTTATCAACCATCGGTCCGAGACCCATGGTGGCAAGGCGAAGCGATTGGAGCAGGCGGAATGGTACCGCCATGAAAACTTCTTCCCGGTCATCGTGGAGCCGGATATATGGAAACTGGTTCAGCAACAGCTGAAAGGCCGGGCCCGGCCAGCCAACGGAAACCGCTCCAAGCACCGCTATGCCGGGCTGCTCCGGTGCCAGGAGTGCGGCAATGTCTTCGTCCCAATGATTCGGTATTGGAACAGCAAGCGGCGTGTGGAGTATGTCTGTAAGGGCTACCACCGGAGTGGAAAAAGCTATTGCAGCTCCCACCGTATCCACGAGGAAACGCTGGACGACATGGTGTGGGAGTATCTCACGGCGGTTCGGGATAGTCGTATTAAAGAGTGGGAGAAACTTGTAAAACTGCAAAAAATGTGGGCGTTGAGGAAACCGGTCCTCGACGCCCACATTTTGTCATTACAGGAGAAAGTGACGGAACTGGAGCAGGAAATAGATGGGATTGTGATGGAGAAGATGTCTGCTTCTATGCCAGTCCGGCCTATTTCTCCTCGCTTTCCATCAGAGAAATAGACCTCTTGCTGACATAGCCTGTATAACAATTCCCAGAGGACTCATCATGTATCTCAACCTCATAGTAATAGGGAGCGTCTCCTATCACCACAACTCTTTCCTTTAGTTCAATATGATACACTACCTGAGAAGAAGAGTGTGGCTCTTCATATATATTAGCTGAGGATAAAGCTTGCCCTATTGCAGACGAGGCTATATTGGCAATAATACTAATTAAAATTGGGAGAAACACATACACAAGTACCCATACAATAGATGGATGGGTCTGAGAAAGAATCTTCATTCGTTCTGCGAAACGCTGATCCCAATTTTTCCCCGAATGAAGAATTTCTTCTACCTCTCCTGCCACAAGTTCTTGTTCACCTTCGGACAGGATACCAGACTCATCCCTAAAATCTCTGGTATATTCTTCTGCCAGTGACGACAGTCTGGTTAGTTCCGCTATTCTTGCCTCAGTTAAAGGCTCGATTTGACACGGAATAACTTTTGACACAACACGAGACCATTCTTCAAGCCGCATGCTGAGCTGCGTCTGAAAGTCTTTTGGCATAAAAGAGTCGATAGTAGCCTGGTACTGCCTAAGGGCAGCCACCATTCCAGAAGTGTCGATCTTTTCTATAATTTCCTGGGTACGGTATAGAGCTGACATGGACTGACTATCAAACGCCTTACACATTCTATTGATGTTTTGGATTGCAGGTGAATCTAACACGGCAGAGAGATTTCTTGTCAATGCCGCATAATTCTGTTGTATATTCAGTAAAGGCTGGGTCATCGAATCTATCTGCCGCTGAATACGATTCCATGCTTCTAAGTATGGAGGGTCTTCATAAAATGCTGCCATAGTTTTCGACATATCCTAATCGCTCCTTGTAACCTACTACAGTGATAAAGTATATCATAGATACAGCATATTTACAAGCAAAGAATTCAATATATAGTATATATTTTACGAATACATGCTATATATTGTGCGATTGCCCGCTGCACCTTATTGTTACAGGATATGCAAAGTTATAATTTTATTTCTAAAAAGCTTCAGAGCAAGAATTTCCCATAGGAAATCTTGCTCTAAAGTTATGTGTTAGGACGTCAAAATCGGATATCGTTACCCTCATTTTCGCGCTATATTATATATAGACACGCCTGCATCAGCTTTCAACTAATAGTGATACTGATAATTCAACTCACACCAATTGTTATCAATAACTTAAACAACATCAATTCTATAATACCTAATAAATACCGATTAAAAGCCTTAAAAAGTGGTTATGGAGAAATACAGAGAATAACAGAGATAACAAAAAATGGGGGGTTCGTTCCCCTCTTTTCTTAAGTTTTACAAACTATTTTTTCACTTCCCTCATTCAGGACTCCAATCATATACCTCTGTTAATTGGAGATAGGGGATTCAAATCGCATAAGGTAGTTCACGGTTTGTCGCAGGTGGTAATCAATATGCTATAATGTAGAGGTATGGCAAGCAGAATATTAGACCCAGAAAGTGAACGATTGGAGTTCAAAAGTGCCAATCACGGACAATTGCCAGAGAATGCCTGGATGTCGATTAGCGCTTTTTCAAATACCGATGGCGGAAAGATTCTATTTGGTGTGAAAGATGACGGCGAAGAAACCGGCCTTTCAAGCAAAGAATTGGACTCTCTACAGAAGAATTTTGTTAGCTTGTGTAATACGGGCTTTAATCATAAAATTGTACCGATAATAAGTATTGAAGAGAATCATGTAGCTGTAATTATTGATCCACTTCCAGCCATTATGCGTCCACTTTATTCAAAGAGAAGAGGAGTCAGGGACGGTACCTATATTCGGGTAGGATCCACAAATATCAAGGCGACCGACGAAGATATTATGCGGTTTGCAGTAGCAGCACAAGGCGGAGCAGAAACTTTTACTTATGAAGTGGATTATCATGAGGTTTTGGACGATCGTAAAATCAAAGAATATATCGACTTACTGAATTCAAGAAATAATAACGTTTATCAACGTTTTTCTGAAGAAGAAATTTTACAGAAACAAAAGGTAGTCGTTGACGGAAAAGTTACGCTATTCGGGCTCTTGGCCTTCGGGAATAAATTGGCTCTAAAAGAAGTAGTCGCGCCGACAATGAATATTGCAGTAACTCAATATCCGGATATAGATAAAGTCGTTGGTGATGCCAGTCTCACCTATACAGATAGTCGAGAGTTTGACGGGTGTGTAATAGACCAGTTTGAAAGTGCCTTTTCGTTCATAAAGAGTAAGCTTCCGGTACGTGGAATGATTGGACCAGACGGTAAACGTCAGGATTATTTAGTTATCCCAGAGATCGCAATTCGTGAGGCGCTCGCCAACGCAATTGTCCATAGAGATTATGCTACGAATAGCTCACGCATACAAGTTGACATTTATGCGAATAGAATCGAGATAATCAATCCAGGCAGAAGTCTAATGCCAATAGACGAGCTTGAAAGTACCCAGTCAGTCACACGCAACCCATTAGTGATGAATTTCTTTAAGGAAAATGGATATACGGAGCAAAAGGCTCGCGGGATTAGGACTATCAAACAAACAATTCGCGAAGCTGGCCTTCAGGCTCCCATGTTCGAGAATATTTCTGGGCAATCCTTCAAAGCTACGCTTTTTACGTCTGCCTTTATTTCGGCGGACGACAAAGAGTGGCTCAAACGCTTCTGGGAATATAATCTAAAAGATCGTCAACTCAACTGTTTGGTTTACCTGCGGCATCATAATAAAGATGGCATTAACAATAGCACCTATCGTGAGCTGAACGGAATGAACTCTGTCGGTGATAATAAAATGGCAAATCGCGAATTGGTAGGTATGGTAAGCATGAAGATACTTAAAGCTGACGGCATTGGACGATATCGAAAATACTATCTATATTCCGCTGAATAATAGTTCTATCGGACAAAAATTCGATTCTATCGGACAAGCTTACGCTTACTTCACCCCTGTTAAAAAGTCTTTGACGAACGTTCTATCGGACATCCTATCGAATAGAACATAGCAACATAGAAAAATAATACCGCCCATTGGTGCAACCTCAACGAAACGGGATTATTATAGCAAAACGTTCCACCAGTTCTCGGTAGCGTCACAGTAAAATCGTACTAAAAGTAGGTCCAACCCCCTCCGGATGTACCAAAAAATAACCACACCGAAAGGTGTAGTTATTTTTTGATAATGGGGGAGGGAAAACCGGCTTGATGGGGCTGAATTCTCCCTGGGTTCCGAATTCTGATGTGGATTTATGAGAAGGAAACACCGCCTGGATTGGACAGGACAAAATCAACATCTCCGACGACGCGGAAATTTGGAATGTCCACCGGGAAAAACAGTTCTTTGGCTTGGCTGACTTCCATGGAGCCCCCGTCCCAAATCAGGGTGCCTTTGCCAGACTCTACAATCGCAATTTGGGGATATCCCGTGTGATAAAATGCTGCCTCACCGTGTACGGACAGCCTTGTGACGGAAAAATACTGTGTATGATCCGGCCCGATCAGAATGATTTCTTCACCCCATGGACCCTTGCGGAAACACGTTTTCTTGGAGGCCCATTTTTTCAGGTTGTCAGCATAGCTGCGCCCTTCGTAGATATATGCCCCGAGGAGGCGCCGATCAAACACGTCTTCCGGCACGTCGTCATCGCGAATGGTCTCTGCATAAAATGGCCGGGCCCCCAGGGTTAAATCGGACGGCTCCTGGACTTCGATCAATAGACAGCCTGCTCCGACTGCGTGCGGGCAGCCTCCTCCTACGAAGAAGGCGTCGCCTGGCTTGACAGGGATTTTGTGGCAGAGGTTTTCCAGGGCTGCGGTATCATCCTTGCGATAGTATTTTTCCCAGAGTTCGGGAGTGATCCCCTCCTTGAACCCCAGCAAAATGTATGCGGGTTCCCGGGTGTCCTCACGTGTGCTGATGATGTACCAGCTCTCCTCTTTCCCGAAATCACTGTTCCACATCTTCTTGGCCCAAGGCCGGGTGGGGTGGCATTGAAGGCGGTATTGCACCTGCGCATCCAGGAATTTCACCAGAACGCCTAAGCCCGTTCCGTATTGTGCGATATGTTTTTCCCCCAGAACTTCTTGAGGCGCCATGGCGATTGCCTGGAATAAATAGAGGACTTGGCCATCCGGCAAAATCACCTGGCTGCATCCCTTGTATGGCTGATCAGCAGGAGGCGCTTGAACGGTGTTGACGGCCCCGACCCAGCACTCAGATCCATCCGCACAATCTACTGCGGCGGGGTCTCCGCGAAATCTTCCAATTTCGCGGCCTCCTTTTCCACGGACATGGCTGGGAATGAGTTCCCATGGTTGATGAAACAGATCCATACGGCATGCCTCCTATATAACTTTTTATAACTGCATTATATACCAATATATAACACTTTTCAACTATAATTTAAAAAGATCAGGAGATTATCACGATTGCAAGAGACAGTACAGATATGTACATATTAAAAAGCAAAATTTCAAAATGAAATATTTTTCGCTGATTTTCAAAATTATATATGCAACAAAGCAGCGACCCTGACAGGAGCTCCCTGCGGGGAAAAAGAGTCTCATCTGTTTTCAGCACAACGGGCTTTCTAACAGATGAGACTCAAAAATTTAACATTCAATTGGTGCCGGAACGGGAATACCTCTTTTGCGTAGACAAAAATTCCTCCAGCCAGGCCCTTCGCTCCTGTTCCTCGTAACCATCTTTTGGAAAAAACACCTTTACGTGATGTTTCCCCATCTCTTCCATGACGTTTTGTGGAAGCTCTTCATCCGTAATCAAGACATCGATGTCGTTGGGACGGCCGAAAGTAAACGGCTGGACTTTTCCGATTTTGCCTTTATCCATCAGCATGATCACGCAGGAAGAGGCTTTTTCAATGACGCGTTTTTTCAAATGCGCTTCACTGAGATATCCGCTGGCGAATCCGTTTTCCAGGGAAAAACCAGATGTGGACAGCACCGCTACATCAACATTCATGCTGCCGAGCATGTCCTCTGCCTGAGGCCCTGAACAAGCCAGGGTCGTGCCGATCACCTGGCCGCCCAGTAAATTTACGTTGTATCCATTTCGCTGGGAGAGCTCTACCGCGATATTGGCTCCGCTGGTGATGATGGTAAAATGCCCGTCCGGCAGCCGTTTGGCCAACGAATACGTTGTGCTTCCGCCGTCCAGGTAGAGGGCGTGGTAGGAATTCAGCAATCCCACGGCAATCCTTGAAATCTCTTCTTTTTCGTAGACATTTTTTTTCAGCCGGTAGAAAAAGGACTGCTCCTGTTCTGTAAACTGGTTTCGGATTGCGGAAGCGCCTCCGCGGTAACGGCGGATGTAACCCAGTTCCTCTAATTTGGCCAAGTCACGCCATAGCGTCATGGGCGTATAGTCCGACACAAGCTCCTGCAGCTCCTTGATCTGCACGCTGCCCTTGCTCTCAATGAAATATAAAATTTTAGACTGTCTCTCATTCATACTCGTCTATCCCTTATTGCTTGGCCTTGATTAGAATTTTTAATCCGTTACATAATGAATTTCTGGCGGCTGGTTTTCCCGGATAAATGCCTGCAGCTGCGCGTAGGAACACATGCCCGTGTTGGCGCCCACGGCCTGTATCACCTGCGCTGACGCTGCTGTTGCGGTCAATACGCATTCCTCCGGAGAGCAGTTGCGCACAAGAGCGGTCAGGAACCCCGCGCAGAAGGCGTCTCCCGCGCCGGTGGTTTCTACCACGGGGACGTGATACGTTCCGCAGAAAAACGCCTTGTTCCCCGACTGGTAGAAGCTGCCCTCGGCGCCCAGCTTGATCGCCACGTGTTTAACGCCGCGGTCCAGGAAGAAAGCCGCGATATCCCTGGGGTCCTGGTATCCGCTGATGAGCTTGGCCTGGTCGATGCTGGGGAGGAAGTAGTCCAAATGGGGATAGCACGGGGAAATAATTTCATTCCACCGTCCGGTGAAATCATTTGTAACGTCCATAGACGTCAATACCCCGGCCTTTTGGGCGGCTTGAAACAATTCTGCGGCGCCCGCCCCGTCGAATGCCGGCAAGTGGAACGTGCCGCCCACCTGTAAAATTTTGCACGAGGACAACAGGGCAGGGTCCACATCAGATGCGGAAAATTCCCGGCTGGTTCCTCCGTAATAGAAAAAAGCCCGGTTGCCGTCAGGCTTGATTAAGAGATTCACTTTCGCATGGGGGCAATCGGTGCGCACTACGTGGGAGACATCTACGCCTGCGTTCTGGAGCGCTCCCAGAACAAACTCCCCGCCGGCGTCCAATCCGATTCGGCCAACATAACAAACCTGATTTCCCAGCTTGGCAAGGTCCACGGCGTTGTTTAAGGCATCTCCGCCCGACTGAATTGAAATGCTCTCCACCGGGCTGCAGACATTGGAAAAAAGACACTCGGACACCGGTTTGCAGATAATATCAACGGCTGTTTCTCCAATACATAAAATGTCAAACATACGTTACCCCTCTGCCTTGAGCAAACTCCTGAACATAACAAAAATGTTAACACAAAAGCCGCTCAACCGTCAAATGAAATTTTCACAATTTTGTAAATTTTAGCAGTTGTTTTTCTTGCAATGGTGAGCAAAGCCTCCGGCGTGGACCGGGGGCTTTGCTCTTTGGGCGATGATTACGGTTTGCTGATAAAGTCCTTTATCTTTGCTCCGGGACCCCAGGTGGCCTCCCAACCATTGAGGAAGTCTCTGGTGGTGGTCACGGACGGCTCGTTCTGCATCCACTCAGTGATGTTATCGGCATTGAGATTGATTGCCTGGCAGCCGCAGCCGGCGCAGTCGCTGAACTGCTGGTGGCTGCGGACACCGACGCCCATGAGTTTCCCGTGGCAGCCGCTCTCGCGAATATAGGCGGCAATGTCCTTCAGCGTCTTTGAGGCGTCATAGCCCGCGTTTACCATATAATTGTACAAAACCGCCACGTAATCCGCACCGGCCTGCAGCGCCATCATCGCCTGAATGGTGGTGAAGCAAAGCGTTCCCAAAGTGTGGTAGCCCTGTTCATGCAGGGTTTTCAGCGCTTTGATGCCCACTTCGTTTGCGGGGACCTTGATGTAGGTGTTCCGGCCTGCGATGGAGCAGATGTATTCCGCCTCAAGCAGAATGTCCTCATACGTCTCGGCGGTGACCTGCGTGAACAGCTTCTTGCCGCCCACGACCTTCCGCAGGTTCCGCAGGGTTTCCTCGTAGGGAACTTTTCCCAGGCTTCCGATCATTTTGGGATTGGTGGTGATTCCGTCGATGGGGTAGAGATCCAGGTATTTTGCAATGACGTCTGCCCGTTCTTCATTTAAGTACAGTTCCATAGTGCGCTCCTTTGAGTGAGAGTAGTAGTTTTTATAGCCCCTCTCCAAGGGCTGCATTGCCTGTGAAAGACTGCATACCTTGACGGATGCGGCTCAGAGCGCGGAAAGCGATCCGCCCTCCGCTTGCCGCAAGGCTTCCTTCCCGCGGACGAGACCGGCCGCTGGGCGGTTAGATGCCCAGACGGTTCTCCCGGATCTGCTCCAGTTCCGTGAAGTTGCGGGTGCAGACATGGCCGGGCAGCGGCAGAATCCGCTGGTGGATCGCATCGACAATCCACTCGGGCTGGGGGAAGAACGCCTTTTCCAGTTCGTGGGCCGGCGTGATCCAGTTTTTGGAGCCGACCACCACGGGCGGCGCGTCCAGATCATCAAAGGCCAGTTCCGCGATGTTGGAGGCCAAGTTCCGCATGAAGGAATTCCGCTCGCAGGCGTCTCCCGTAATTACGATTCGGCCGGTCTTATGGATGGAGGCGATGACGGGATCATAGTCAAAGGGAACCAGGGAGCGGGCGTCGATGACCTCGGCGGAGACCCCGTACTGCTCCTGGAGGATTTTGGCGGCGTCCATGGCCCGGTAGAGGGTGGCGCCGATGGAGAGGATCGTGACATCAGAGCCGACCCGCTTCACGTCCGGCTCGCCCAGGGGGATCTCGTACTCCTCCTCAGGCACGCCCTCCGGATGGAACTGCTCCCCAATGTCGTAAATCCGCTGGCTCTCCAGGAAGATGACCGGGTCGGTGCCGTTCAGGGCGGATTGCATCATGCCCTTGGCATCATACGGTGTTGCCGGGAACACCACCTTCAGCCCCGGGATGTGGGCGCACAGCGCGGACCAGTCCTGGGAGTGCTGGGCGCCGTATTTGGACCCCACGCTCATGCGCACGATGACGGGCATTTTCAGTTCTCCCGCGCTCATGCTCTGCCATTTGGAGAGCTGATTGAACAGCTCATCGCCGGCCCGCCCCAGGAAGTCGCAGTACATGATCTCGGCAACGGCCCGGCCGCCGCTCATGGCGTAGCCGATAGCGGCGCCCACAATGCCCGCTTCCGCGATGGCGGTGTTGAAGAAGCGGTGGTAGGGGATGGCCTCCGTGAAGCCGCGGGTCACGGCATAGGAACCGCCCCAGTCCCGCACATCCTCTCCGAAGAGGACCATGGTGGGGTCCTCGTAGAATTTCTTGAGCATGGGCTCGGCAATGGCGTCGCGCATCTGAAAGACCTTGTTCTTGGAGACGGGCTTGCCGTCCGCGTCCAGGCCCTTCCGCTCTTTTTTGGCAAAGGCAATGGCCCGGGGGCCCTCTTCATAGGGGAGGGTGACGTCAGCGGGACGGGTGGTGTCCATGCTGCGGATGTGCTGGTTGGAGAACATCAGATCGCCAATGGCGTTGCGCTCCGTTCCAAATACATCCAGCCTGGGAGAGATGGTCTCGTCGATACCCAGTTTCATATTGCGCAGCATGTCGGCCCGCACCATCTCCCAAATGGCATCCAGGTCTTTCTGCGCGCAGATACCGGCGTCGATCAGCTGCCGGCCGTATTCCTTGATGGAGTCCTCGGCCTCCCAGAGGGCGATTTCCTCTTTGGTGCGGTAGCTGCTGGAGTCGGAGGGGGAGTGGCCGGAGATGCGGTAGGTGACCACCTCCAGGAGGACGGGGCCGTCCTTCTTGGCGACTTCCTTTTTGCGGCGGTACGCGTCGATGACGGCCAGGGGATTGTAGCCGTCCACCCGCTCAGCGTGCATCTGCAGGGGATTGAGCGCCGCGCCGATCCGGGCGGGCATTTGATAGCCCATGGTTTCGCCGTTGGTCTGGCCGCCCATGCCGTAGCTGTTGTTCCAGATGTTGAAGATGATGGGCATGCCGCCGCCGTCCTTGCCCCACAGGGTGCGGTACTGGTCCATGCTGCTGAATACCATGCCCTCCCAGACGGGGCCGCAGGCCGTGGCCGCGTCGCCGATGTTGCAGACCACGATGCCGGGCTTTTTGTTGCTCAGCTTGTACAGGGCCGCGCCCGGGGCAATGGAGCCGGAGCCGCCCACGATGGCGTTGTTGGGGTAGATGCCGAAGGGGGTGAAGAAGGCGTGCATGCTGCCGCCCAGGCCGCTGTTGAAGCCGTTTTTACGGCCGAAGGTCTCACAGATCATGCCGTAGAGCAGGAAGTCCCGGCCCAAAGTGCGCAGGTCCTTCTTTCCGTCATCCACCACGTTGCGGATTCTTCCGCCGGCGAAGGTGGTCATGATTTTGTCCAGTTTGCCCGCGTCCATGGTCTCTACCGCGTGGAGTCCTCTGGCGAGAATTTCGCCGTGGCTGCGGTGAGAGCCGAAGCTGAAGTCATCTTCATTGAGGCAGAAAGCCTGGCCGACGTAGGCGGCTTCCTGACCGATTCCCAGGTGCGCGGGGCCCGGGTGCGTATAGGCGACACCCTGATACTCGCTGGTGGTCTTGATCAGGTTGAGCATGGTTTCGAACTCCCGGATGTAGCACATGTCCCGGTAGATGTTCATAAACTGGCTCTTGGTAAAATTCCCAACTTCGTCCTTTACTTCTTTTTTGTACTGGTTGACTGGAATATCGTCAAAATGAATTGTCCCGGAAGCGCGCAGAACGCGAGGATCAATCAGAATTTGCTTGGACATGGCCGTATTTTCCTTTCCCTTTCTTCAAACTTAATTAAACTGACAAGCGGCTTCTCGGATGATCTCTGCTACAGTGGGATGCGGGAAAACCTGCTTTTTCACCAAGTCTATTGGAACAGCCAACTCAATAAACACGCCGATGATTGCGATGAATTCGGAGGAATAATTGGCGAAAGCCTGCGCGCCTACGATTGTACGCAGTTTCCGGTCAATTACCAGCTTAAAAATGCCGTCTCCCTTTTCGTTCTCCGCCACATAGCGGCCGCTGTATGCCATGGGGATTTTGACAACCGCCACATCCAGGCCCTGCGCCTTTGCTTCTTCTTCGGTCAGACCCACGCTGGAGAGCTCGGGGACTGTGTAGAGAACGCTGGGGATGGCCCGGTAACTCATGGTGTCCTTTTCGCCCAAGATGGTGTGGACGGCGACTTCTGCTTCCCGATAGGCGGTGTGGGCAAGCATATATTTTCCGTTTACATCGCCCACGGCATAGACGCCCGGGAGATTGGTGCGCATTTGGTTGTCCGTCCGCACGGCACCGTGTTCCACAAAGACGCCGATATTTTCCAGCCCGATACCGGAGCTGTTTGGCCGCCGTCCCAGAGCCACCAAAACCAAGTCGGCCTCCAATTCAAAGGTCTCTTCCCCGCGCTGACATACGACTTTTCCATCTTTGATGGCGTTGACGCGGGCATTCAGCTCGAATTTCATGCCGTCCCGGACGTAGTTCTTCTGCAACAGCTGGACCAGATCCTTGTCGCAGGGACCGGCAATATGATCCAGCATTTCCACCACCGTGACGTCGCTGCCTGTCATCTGGTAGTAGGAGGCCATCTCCAGGCCGATGACGCCTCCGCCTACCACCACCAGCCGCTTCGGCGCTTGCTTGGTCGAGAGCAGTTCCCGGTTCGTAACGGCAAATCCGGACGCCAAAGACTCCTGCAGCCCTTCGATGGGGGGAGATACGCTGACAGAGCCTGTGGCAATGATCAAGTTCTTGGCGGTGAACCGGCTCTGATCGACTTGAACTTCGTACCCTTCCGGAACGGCGCCTGTAATTACGCCGCGACCGGACACCACTTCCACTTTGCAGGCTTTCATCGCGGAGCGCACTCCGCTGACCAGGGTCTGGATCACCCGCTCCTTGCGCTCAATGACGGCGCTGTGGTCCACCTGAACGTGTTCGGCGGAGACGCCGTAACAGGCGCTGCCCACCGCGTGGGCATATAACTTTGCGCTGTGCAGCATGGCCTTGGTGGGAATGCAGCCCTCGTTGAGGCAGGTGCCGCCCATGTGCTGATCCTCGATGCAAAGGGTTTTTAACCCGGCTTGCCCGGCTCTCTCCGCCGCCAAATATCCGCCTGGGCCGCCGCCCAGCACGATTAGATCGTAATACACGTCTATCCTCCCCTTTTATTTTGCCAGCAGCTCTGTGAACTGCTCCAGGACCGTCTTCAGCTCCTTGAGGAAACGAGACGCAGGAGCGCCGTCCAGAGCACGGTGGTCATATGTCAGAGACAATCCCATGGCCGGATACGCGGTAATCTGGCCGTCCACAACCCGGACGCGGTCTGTGATGCAGTCCACGCCCAAAATCCCCGTTTGCGGCGGGTTGATGATCGGCGTGAACATCTCGATATCCAGGGTCCCCAAATTGGACACCGTGAAGCTGGCGCCTGTGAGGAGGTCGGGATTGATGGAGCCGCTCTGCGCTGACGCGGCCAGCTCCTTGCTCTCTTTTGCGATTTCGCTGAGAGATTTGCAGTCGGCATTAAAAATCGTGGGCACGATCAGGCCGCGGGGCGTGTCCACCGCCATGCCCAGGTGCACGTGGTCGAAATACCGGATTTTGTCCCCCAGGAAGTGGGCGTTGAGCGCGGGATGATTTTTCAGAACCCGGGAAACCGCAAAAAGGACCATATCATTGTATGTAATAGACGGCAGGCCCAGCGTTTCCTGCGCACCCTTGAGCTTCTTGCGGTACGCAATGATCTCACTGGCATCAAAAGATGTGTGATGCGTCAGCTGAGCCGATGTGCTAAGCGATTTCTGCATGGATGAGGCAATCAGCTTGCGGATGTTGGGCAGGGGCTCATCGCGGTAACCTGCGGAAGGAACTTCCGCGGCCGTTTGGACGGGCTCCGGCTCACAGGAGCCAGTGCGGGGCGCCATCAGGATATCGCGCTCCAAAATCCTTCCGTGGGGCCCGGTGGGTACGGCCGCGGCGGGATCTACGTGAATCCTCTCTGCGGTTGCCCGCGCGCGGGGAGAAATACCGGTTATGGAAGAGGCGGCCGATTGGCGTTCGGGCGTGGCTGCGGAGGCAGGCGTTGCCGGCGGGGGGGCAGGGGAATTTTGCGCTTGCGAAGAATCCGCTTCTTTTTTGTTTAAAAATGCGGAGATATCTTCCCCCTGCTCGCCGATTACCGCGACGGTATCCAAGCAGGGAATATCATCTCCGGGTTCGCACAGCGTTGCCAGGAGAATGCCCGCTGTTTTTGCTTCTTCCTCAAAGGTGGCCTTGTCCGTCTCGTAAGAGAACAATACGTCCCCGATTTCGACGGGATCACCAACTGCCTTTTTCCATTCGCCAAACAGACAGCTCTCTACGGACTGCCCTTGCCTTGGCATAATGACTGCTGTCGCCATGTTTTAGCCTCCATTTACCACAGTGATTAACATTATAACTATTACGTGTTATAAATGTTATATAAAACGTTATCATTTAAGAAATGAAAAGTCAAGCGTTTTTAAAGAAGTTTTTTCAATGTTACTACTTTTTGCATAATATTTGGCGCTTTTTACAAAAAATTTTTTAAAAATTTATCAGAGAAAGCAGAACGCAAAAAGGATATTTTCCTTGACCTTTTTTATGTTCTATGATATCAATATTATAACGAACGTTATGATTGTTTTCATTTATAACATCTTAATGTTATAGATATGTGTTTGAAATCCAATCAATAGGAAAGAGGGATTGCTGACATGATTGGTTGCTTACCTGAACGCCCCACGGAACGTGTCAAACAGTTAAAGGATGAATTTCTCTCTTTAACTCCGGAGATGTGCTGTGAGCGCGCGGTCATTTATACAAAGGTCTATCAAGAAAATGAGTCTTTACCCACCGTTTTGAAACGGGCCAAGGCCCTGCGGAAGACCCTGGAGGAAATGAGCATCTTCATTCAGGACGGAGAGGTGATTGTAGGACATCCCGCCTCCCGGCCACGGTCTGCGGAAGTGTTTCCGGAAGTGAACATCGAGTTCATGAAGGAAATCGATTTGTTTGAAACGCGGGAATATAACCGTTTGAAGGTTTCCCCTGAGGTAAAGGCGACGCTCCTGGAGCTGGAGCCCTATTGGCAGGGGAAGTGCCCGCACGATTATCTGATGCAGCGGCGCAGCGAAGCCATCCGGCAGGGTTTTGCCATGGGGCTGCTCTCAGACCCCCACGAGTGGAGCGGATTTGCCCATGTCGCTATGGATTACCGCAAGCTTCTGACGTGCGGCGTGGAAGGAATGCAGGCCCAAATCGCGGCTGCGAAGGGTTCTCTGAAGCCGGAAGACCCGATGTATGAAGACAAGCTGGCCTTTTACCAGGCGGAGGAAGAGATCTGCCAGGGGATGCTGGCCATCGCCAGAAGATATGCCGCTTTGTCCAGAGAGAAGGCCCTGCAGGAGAGGAATCCGGAGCGCCGTCAGGAATTGCTGACGATGGCAGAGGTTCTGGATCATGTCCCTGCGAAACCTGCCGCCACTTACCAGGAGGCACTCCAGACCGTTTGGCTGATGCAGGTGATCCCCCAGATTGAATCCAATGGTTTTTCCATTACACCGGGCAGATTTGATCAATACTGCAATTCTTACCTGGAAAAGGATCTCCAAGCGGGGACCATCTCCCTGGAGTACGCACAGGAGCTGACGGACCTGTTTTTCCTGAAGTTCTGCGAAATTCTGCGGGTTGACAGCAAGGGAGCCGCGGAGGTAAATGCCGGTTATGCCTCCGGACAGAATTTGGTGGTAGGCGGCGTAGACGCCGACGGCAATGACGCCACCAATCTCCTGTCCTATGTATGCCTGATGGCCAATCGCCATATTCGTCTGAATCAGCCGAATTTTACAGTCCGGCTGCATGAAAACACACCGGAAGAGTTTCTGGCCAAAGTGGTTGAGAGCATCGGAAGCGGCAACGGAATGCCGCAGGTTTTGAATGACAACTGCATCATTCCCTCTTTGGTGGAACACGGCATCCCGCTGCGGGAGGCGCGGGATTACATACCGGTGGGCTGCGATGAAATCAGTGTGCACCGGCACTGGGCCAGGTGCAACGGCGGGTATATCAACCTTGCCAAGCTGCTGGAAATCGCCATGAATCACGGAACGGATATTAAATACGGAATTTCTCTTCTGGAGCTGGATAAGGAACAGCCCGCCACCTTTGAGGATTTCTATCAGCGCTATCTGCATTGCCTCAAAGTGGGGGAGCAGCTTCAGATTGAAGAGTCCCTCCTAAGCGACCAGATCCACCGGGAGATTCTGCCGCTTCCCTTTGTCAGCCTCTTCTTGGATGACTGCGTCGCCAGAGGTTTGGATTGTACCAACGGAGGCGCCGTGTACAACACCACCGGCCTTGTGGCTGTGGGAACCGCCACGGTTGCGGATTCTTTGTATGCCATCAAGCGGCTCGTTTACGATGAAAAGAAGATGACGTTGGATTCACTGACCGAGATTTTGCGCAGCAATTTCGCGGGTCAGGAATATCTGCGGCAGTTCATTATGAACCGCTTCCCCAAATTCGGAAATGACGAAGACTGCGTGGATCGTCTGGCTGTCGGGATCACGGATGCATTTGCGGATGAATTGGAGAAACACCGCAACGGCCGGGGCGGGGCGTTCTGGGGAGCGCTGTACTCCGTAAGCGCGCAGGTGGGCCTTGGCAATGTCTGCAGCGCTACCCCGGATGGCCGGCTGGAGGGGTTGCCGCTGTCTGACGGCCTCACCCCCATGTATGGAATGGACCGCAGCGGACCGACGGCTGTCCTGGCGACGCTTGCCAAGATCCATCAAAAGCGGTTCCCCAATGGCATCATTGTCAACCAGCGGATGAACGGCACCCTGTTTAAGACGCCGGAAGGGCGGCGGAAAATGGCACAGCTGCTGCGGGCGTTTGTGGCCTCCGGGTCTTTCCACTGGCAGTTCAATATTGTAGACAACCGCGTTTTGCTGGCCGCGCAGGAAAATCCCGATGAATATCGGAGCTTGGTCGTCCGGGTTGCTGGATACAGCGCCATTTTTGTGGAACTGTCCCTCAAAGCCCAAAATTCGATTATCGAGCGTTACGAAGCGGATCTGGCATAATGTGAGGTATCTATGGGGGTTATTTTTGATATCCAGCGTTTCTGTATTCACGACGGCCCGGGTATTCGGACAACGGTATTCCTGAAGGGATGCCCTCTGCACTGTATCTGGTGCTCAAACCCGGAATCCCAGCAGGCGGGTCCGCAGCTGATGTTCAGCAAGGACCGCTGCATGGCCTGCGGCGCATGCGTCAGTGTTTGCCCGCAGCATCAGCCGCCCTCCTGCGAAACCTACCAGCCGGATCTGTGCTGCCTTTGCGGAAAGTGTGAAGCGGTCTGTCCCAAAACCGCCATTGTGCAAAAGGGCCGCAGCCTTTCTGCGGCAGAATTGGTGGAAGAGGTCCTCAAGGACCGCACGGTTTTCCAATCCACCTGCGGCGGCGTCACATTCTCCGGGGGAGAGCCCTTCGCGCAGCCGGAGTTTTTGCATGAGTGCCTCACCCTATGCAAGCAGGCGGGGTTGGATACCTGCATTGAGACCACGTGCTATGCGCCCTGGAAAGCCATTGCTGCTTGTGCCCCGTACATCGATCACTTTTTGTGCGATGTAAAAAATCCGCGCAGCGACCGGCATCAGGAATTCACTGGGGTTCCCTGTGAAATGATTTTGGAAAATGTGTCGCGCCTGATTGCGACACAGGCGGATGTCACAGTCCGGATTCCCGTGATTCCCGGCTTCAATACGGATCAGGAGAGCATATCCGCATTTATTACGTTTTTCCGCGCCTGCCAGCCCCAACAGATTGAGCTGCTTCCCTACCATTCCTTTGGAGAGAAAAAGTATGAACTGCTCCGGCGCTCATACCCAGGAGCTGCGATTCCGGGCGAACAGGCCCAGGATTGCGCGCAAGAACTCCAACAGGCACTGCAAGTGGCAGGATTCTCTGTTTGCATCAGCGGATGATCTCTGCTTTTGGCAGATGTCCGTCTGCAACGATTTTCTTAAAAACCCAAAAAAGGAAAGGTGATTTGCTATGAAATTCTTTTTGGACACCGCGAATCTGGACGAGATTCAACAGGCTTTTGAGCTGGGCATTATGGATGGTGTGACGACCAATCCGGCGCTGCTGTCCAAGCAGTCTGGCTCTTACAAGGAAGGCGTTCAAAATATCGTCTCTCTGACGGGCGGGGCCATTGTTTTTGCGGAGGTGCTGGCCACGCAGCCCGCTGAGATGATCCGGGAAGCGAAGGAGATTTCCTCCTGGGGCCCCCAGATGATTGTCAAGCTGCCGATGACGCCCGCGGGCATTCAGGCTTGCGCCGCCTTGTCCAAAGACGGCATCAACTGCGCCATTACTCTGGTTTATTCCGAGCCCCAGGCCATTGTTGCCGCTAAGGCCGGCGCCAAGTACATTGCGCCCTTCATCGCCCGCGCCAACGAGGTGGGTATGGACGGAACCAAAACGATTTCCAAGATTGCCCAATCGTATAATTCCCACAATATTCCAACGGAAATTCTGGCGGCTTCTGTGCGGAACGGGTACGATGCAGCCAAGGCGCTTCGCTGCGGCGCCACTTCCGTGACACTTCCGTACGGCGTCCTGATGGGCATGATGAAGAACCCTGTTACCGATATGACCCTCAACAGCTTTTTGGACCTTTGGAGCAATAAGAACGTCGGGGGCGTCTTTTAACAAGCAGATACAGTCCATTTCGTAAATAAGCCGCTTTGGTTTATTTAAATAAAAAAGGAGAAAGGAACCTTATCATGAAAAGAAAGCTCTTCGCATTGATGTTGGCTCTGGCTATGATCTTCACCATGTCCGCTTGCGGCGATTCCTCCACATCTTCGGACACTTCCACTGATACGGATTCGTCTGAAGAGACTGCTGCGTGGACCCCGACTGAAAATATCACGGTTGTCGTTCCCTATGGAGCAGGCGGTACGACAGACCTGAGCACCCGCGCACTCTTGGATATCGCGGGCAAGTCCCTTCCCAGCGGAGTGAACTTCGTCGTGGAAAACGTCGCCGGCAGCGGCGGTATGGTTGGCTGCGAGCAGGTGGCAACCGCCAAGGCTGACGGGTATACGCTGGTTGCAATGTCCTGCGACCTCCCGCTGAACCGTGCGCTGGGTGTTACCGACATGGTGGCCGAAGAGGCCTTCATTCCCCTCTGCCGCACGCAGAACGAGCCGTATGCCATCATTGTCCGCAGCGATTCTGAGATCCAGTCCCTGGAGGATATGGTGGAAGTAGCGCAGTCCGGCCCTGAGGCGCTGAGCATCGGCATTACTGGAATCGGAACCGGCAACGGCCTTGCCTGCCTGACCTTCCAGGATTACTTTGACTGCACCCTGAAGCTGGTTCCCTTTGACTCTGCCGCCGACGCCATGGTGGCTGTTGTCAACGGCCAGGTGGATATGACCATTAACTCCGCCGTTTCCGCCGCTGGCCAGGTTGAGGCCGGTGAGCTGAAGATCATCGGCGTGACCGCCAACGAGAAGTCTCCCACGATGCCTGAAGTGCCTGCTTTGGGCGAGGTGTTTGACGAGGCCGCTGAAATGGCCGTGTACTCTTGGATCACCATTGCTGCTCCTGCCGGGACTCCCGATGAGGTTGTGACCTATTTGAATGAGCTGCTGAACACCGCCTGCAAATCCGATGAGTATGCCGCCGCGGTGGAAGGGTTCTATATGACTCCCCAGCCTCTGGATACCATTGACGAGATGATCGATTACTGGAAGACCCAGTATGAATACTATGTGTATGCCCTGGGCGATCAGGCCGCGGGCTAAGCGATAGTCGGCTGATACCCTGCATCCAGCATTTCTTATGTGAGAGGAGAAAGGGCAGACGCTCTTTCTCCTCTCCAAGAAACGGAGGCTTCAAGTGAAAAAATATAATACCATTACGGGAATTATTTTCTTAATTATTTCCATTGGCGCCTACGCCATTGGCACGTCATTTGTGGCAAAACTTCCCACTGACCCTTTAGGACCCGCTTGGTGGCCTGAATGCCTTTCCATTGCTATGGGCATTTTCTCTGTACTTTTGATTTTGCAAGGAATCCTTACGCCCAAGGAGAAGGACAAACCCGCTCCCATTCAATTCAAATCAGAAGGCTTTCACCGTGTCATGAAGCTCAGCGGTGTTTTGATTATATTCGCCGTCATCACCTATGTGGTGGGTATCTACATCGGCCTGCTGCTGATGGTACCTACGGTCATGTATCTGTTGGGAGAACGTAAGAAACCGGTTATGGCCATCTTTTCGGTGGGTACGTGCGTGTTTGTGTATGTAGTTTTCAAGCTGCTGCTGATGGTACCTCTGCCCACGGGCCTGGTATTTAACTGAGAAAGGAGACTGACGTATGGAATATATCCTGCCTGCTTTGCAAATTGTCTGCACGCCGCACGGGCTGGCCGTCATTTTCCTGGGAGCGCTGTTTGGCATCCTCTGCGGCGCAATGCCAGGCTTGTCCTCCATTATGGCCATGACCATTTTGATGCCGTTTACTTTCTCCCTGGATGGCCTGTATGGAATTTTGATGCTGTTGGGCGTGTTTTGCGGTTCCGTGTATGGCGGATCGATTACCGCCATCCTCATCAATACGCCCGGCACGGCCAACGCGGCCGCCACTTGTTTGGACGGATATCCCATGGCGCAGAAGGGACAGCCGGACCGGGCCATTTCCATTTCCACCAGCGCTTCCTGCTTCGGCGGCCTGTTTGGCTCTTTCTGCCTCCTTTTCACTGCGCCGCTGCTGGCCTCCGTATCCATTAAATTCGGCGTCACGGAGTACTTTGCCCTGGGAATTTTCGGCCTGAGCATTGTCACCGGCGTCTCCTCCAAATCCGTCATCAAAGGCGTTTTGGGGGCGATTCTGGGCCTGCTTCTGGGCACCGTGGGAATTGATACCCTGTCCGCCACGTTCCGTTATACCTTTGATATTACATACCTGGTGGCGGGCGTCGCCTTTGTCCCTCTGCTGATCGGCCTGTATGCCCTGGCCCAGTGCTTCACCACTTCTGAGGGTGACCTGGATGAAATGACCCGGGGCAGAAACGTGAAGCTCAAGCAGATCCTGCCCAGCCGCCATGATATTAAGCGCTGCACCCCGGTGGTCCTGGGCTGCTCCGTTCTGGGCACCATCATTGGAGCAATCCCCGGCACAGGCGGTGATATCGCCTCCTGGGTGGGATATAACGAGGCCAAGCGCTGGGTGAAGAAGAACGAGGTCCCCTTTGGTGAAGGAACTCCGGAGGGCATTGCCGCTCCGGAATCCGCCAACAACGCCATTGTGGGCGGCGCGCTGATCCCGCTGCTCACTCTGGGCATTCCCGGAGATGCCGGCACTGCTTTGCTGCTGGGCGCCCTGATGCTGCAGGGAATCACCCCCGGACCGCTGCTGTTCACCAACCAGGGAGAAAAAGTCTACACCATTATTGTGGGCCTGTTTATGGCGAACATCGCCTTCGCAATTTTGGGATTCTGCGGAATTCGTATTTTCGCGAAGATCGGAAATTTGCCGCAAAAGTGGCTGACGCCCCTGATTTTCACCTTCTGCACAGTGGGTACGTTTGCCCTGAACAACAACTTTGGCGACGTTATTTTCATGCTGATTGCCGGCATTCTCGGCTATTTCCTGCTGAAGTTGGATTTCTCCATGCCGCCGATTATTTTGGGCCTGCTGCTGGGAGAGACCGTGGAGAGCAATCTCCGGCGAGCGATGACGCTTTCCGGAGGAGATTTGGGATATTTTTTGACTCGTCCCATCGCTATGGTACTGCTGGTTATTTCCGCGATTTCCCTGTTCTACCCCATCATCGTCCCTGCGATTTCACGGCATAACGCGAAGAGGGCCGCTCAAAAGCAAAACGCTCAGGCCGATCGGTAAGTGTCATGCATGAAAGTGGACAAGTGAACCGCTGAGCGATCACTTGTCCACTTCTTTTTGAACGATTATGGATTTATTTTGGCGTCCAATTAGCCTTTTTTCGATTATCCTCTTAACTAGTTATTTTAAGCGGCACGGCATTTTCCCGGAGGAGAGCGGCACCGTGATTACAAAGGTTGCGTTGAATTTTACAATTCCCGCAACCATTCTCTGTTCCTTTCAGGATTACTCCTCCAATATGCACTTTGCGTCGACGGCCCTGCTGTTTTTGACATTCACCCTGTTGTCTCTGGGGCTGTTTTCTCTGCTGTACCTGAAATCCGGAGAAGACCTGCGCATGTTTGCCATGATGAACACCACCGGCTACAACATCGGCAGCTTTGCGCTGCCCCTTATCCGCTGTTTTTACGGGGACAGCGGTGTAATTGTTGCATGCATGGCCGATTTGGGGAATTCTGTCATGGTAAACGGCGGGACGTATGCGTTAACTTGCTCGCTGCTGAATCGAAAGTCGGATTCCCGGGGCTTTTTAAGGGATCTCATCAAACACCTGATTTGCTCGCCGCCCTTTGTGGCGTACTTGATTCTCCTCCCTTTTTTGGCGTTCAAGTGGCATTTGCCAGCCATTGTGAACACCTTTTTGTCCCCGGTCGCGGATGCAAACAGCTTTGTTTGCATGGCGATGGTGGGCTTTTCCATGGAAGGGCGGCTTGATTGGGCTGAGATTCGAAAGATTGCACCTTTGCTGGTGCAGCGCTTTTGCTTCGGCGCGATCACAGCGGTCTGCACGTATTGTTTTTTGCCATTTGACCAGATGACCCGGCAGGTCTTGGCGCTGTTGTGTATTTCCCCGATCTCTGGACTGGTAATTGTCAATACCCGCCGTTATGGAGGAGATATCGCGCGGTCCGGACTTTTGGTAACCGCATCCATTTTCGCGGGTATGGTCGGGATGCTTATCCTGGCAAGTCTGTTTCAATTTTTTTGATTTGGAGGTCAGAAAACAATGATCATCGCTCCCAAAACACTTCTGCAGGACGCGCAGGAAAAAAACTATGCGGTTCCAGCATTCAATTTTTATAATTTGGACGGCCTCTTTGCGGTGTTGGAAGCTGCGGAAGAGGAAAAGGCTCCAGTCATCGTAGAACTCTATCATATGTACTATCCTTTCCTGCATCAGAAGGTCCTCTCCAGCGCTGTCCAGGAGGCCCTGCGCGCCGCTAAAATTCACGCTTATCTGCATCTGGACCATGCCACGGATCAGCAGGTGCTGACGGATGCCATCCAGGACGGATTTCAATCCGTTATGGTGGACGGTTCCCTGGCTCCGTTGGAGGAGAATATCGCCTTTACCCGGCAGATTGTGGATCTGGCGCATGCCCACGGGGTTTATACGGAAGCGGAAGTGGGGCATGTGGCGAAAGCGGGGGAGGCAGATGCCACAGGAGCGCTTGCGGCTGTGGATGACTGCGTGCGGTTGGTATCGGAGACGGGCGTAGACTCTTTGGCGGCGGCCGTTGGAACTGCCCACGGGATGTATCGGACACTGCCGCACATCGATTTTCGCCGGATTCAGGAAATTAAGGCGGCCGTGAAGATTCCCCTTGTCCTGCATGGAGGTTCGGGGACCCCTGATGAAGCCATCCAAGAGGCGATCCGCTGCGGGATCACAAAGATAAACATCGGCACGGAGTTAAAGTACGCTTGGTCCGCCGCCATGCTGAAGGGACTCTCGGAGGGAGAGAAAGAGCCCCGCATCCTTTCCGCCTACGCAAGGGAACAGGTCAAAGAAGTGGCCCGCCAGAAGATCCGGCTTTTGGGAGCCGCGGGGAAAGATGCGCTGCTGTGAGGATTCTCCGGTGAACCTGTGACTCCCCGCAAAAGCCTTCGCGTTTGCGGTCAGTGCGCGGAGGGGCGCAGGCATGGGCGCATAATAAGGTGTGCGCTCCCTAAAACTTCCCTGAGAAAGCTGCAAAGGAGCTGACGGCCCTTGAAAGGGCGCCAGCTCCTTTTTTACGCGGCAGATTGCAGGGCGCTTCCCCTGGAGCAGGAGCCGCAAACCCGCTGGGAACCGGCTCTCCCGCTTTTTCAGCGCTTACCCGGGTGCCTGTTCCGCGGTTACCGGTGGAGGGAAAAGCATGGGCGGATCTTGCCCACGGGAATGCCGTGATCGTTGAGGTTGTCCGGCTCAGAGAAGGCCTGCAGGGCAGTTCGTTCCTTCTCATCCAGCAGCTTCAGCTGGATCAAAACACTCATCACAGCCGGGTAGAGCGCGCGATAATTCCCGTCCTCGATTTTCACTGCGATCCCCAAGTCCTGCCCTGCCGCGCCGATGCAGTAAACCGCCTCGGCTCCCAGCTTGCCGCAGAATCGCCCGTGCGTATGCCGGAGAAACTCCGTGCAGAACCCGCCGGTTCCGGCAATCATTTCTGGATAGGCGGCCATGGCCGCGGTGATTCTCTTGGCGGCACTGCGATAGGGTTCTTCCAACTGTGCCGGAGCGGTGAGGCGGGCGTAGCCCATGGCCATGTTACGCAGCGGCATCGCGTGGACCGGAACGCCGCAGCCGTCAATTCCGATGGCAATCTCTGCCTCTGGAATGCTGCACATAGTGGAGACAATGTGCAGAAGTTCCTTCTGCATGGGGTGCTGCGGAGAGGTATAGTTCTCAATGGGATAGCCTTTCTTCCTGCAGACGGCGAGAAAGCCGCAGTGCTTTCCGGAACAGTCCGAATTAGTCTCATCAATGGGCAGATGCTCCCATAGCTGGCGGTCCCTGTATGCCGGGTTGATGGACAGCGGAGCTCCGCATAACAGGTCCTGGTGGGACAATCCCAGCTTCTTTAAAATTCCTTGGATGGTTTCCCGGTGAAAATCTTCTCCATAGTGGGAAGAGCACATAATGGCCAGCTCTTTCTCCGTAAAGCCAAACGCCTCCCATGCGCCGGAGAAGAGGATGTTCATCGCCTGAAAGGGCTTTGCCGCGGAGCGGATATAGGTGACAAAATCCGGGTTCCCCGCATAGGCAATCAGATCTCCCCTCCCATTTGTGACGGCGACAGATCCCCTGTGGCAGGATTCTACAATGCTCCCTCTGGTGACCTGTACGATAGCTTCGGACATAACCATGCCTCCTTGTGTAATATAAATTACGATTGTACTTAATAATATATATTTGTAATTTATATCTGTCAAGTGTATAATATATTAAACTGCATGAAACAGGGGAGGAGACTGCGTGAATCCGAATGAGATCTTGGGAATGAATCTAAAACGACTGCGAATGGCGCGGCAGCTCAGCCTGGGGCAATTATCCGCACTTTGCGGTGTCAGCAAGATCGTTTTATCCCAGATGGAGCGGGGCGAATCCAATCCCACCATGAATACCATTTGGAAAATCGCCGCTGGGCTGAATGTGCGCTATACGGAATTGATAGATCCGCACGAGCCGAATTTTAAAGTGGTCCGGAAAGAAAATGTGGTGGTCCAGGCGGAAAACCAGGGCAGCTATAAAAGCTACAGCTATTACAGCGCCTCTCCGGAGCGGTCCTTCGACCTCTTTGGGATTGAATTGGCGCCTCTGTCGTCCTATTCCTCATCCGGCCACCCCTCCGGCACGGAAGAATACATCTTGCTGACCAGCGGGTGTCTGGAAATAGAAATCGGGGGGATTACGTATCGATTGGAAGAGGGGGACGCCTTTCGCTTCGATGGGGAAAAGCCGCATATTTACCGCAATCCGGAGGCCGGACTGACCAAGGCGGTTTCTTTAATCCAATACTGATGCGGACCGTCAGAAGGGGCGCGGGGTGCCCCCTAGCAGGCCGGGCGCTATACTGCGCCCGGCCTGGGGCGGAAAACGCCGGACAGACGCTTCAGAAAAGAGCCCGGAGTATCCGTATGAAGCGGATACTCCGGGCTCTTCGTGTCTGTCAGGGAGCGGTTGGGATTTCGGCTGCGGTATGGCAGCTCTCATGCGGCGGGGATACGCGGTGCATTCCCCTGCCCCGCGGCCCCGTGTATAGCCGGCGGGACTGCGCAGGGCGCTGAGGACTCTGGGGGATTAGTCCAGGGCAGGCACTTTCGGCAGTTGGGAGAAGCTCTTTTCCAACTCCTCATCGGAGGGGATATAGTCGGTCATCTGGCCGTTGTGGAACTTCTCATAGGCCACCATGTCGAAGTAGCCGGTGCCGGTGAGGCCGAAGAGAATGGTCTTTTCCTCGCCGGTCTCCTTGCACTTCATGGCCTCGTCAATGGCCACCCGGATGGCGTGGCTGGACTCCGGGGCGGGCAGGATGCCCTCCACCCGGGCGAACTGTTCCGCGGCCTCAAAGACCTTGGTCTGTTCCACGGACACGGCCTCCATGTAGCCGTCGTGATAGAGCTGGGAGAGAACGGGGCTCATGCCGTGGTACCGCAGGCCGCCGGCGTGATTGGCGGAGGGGATGAAGTTGCTGCCCAGGGTGTACATCTTGGCCAGGGGGCAGACCATGCCGGTGTCGCAGAAGTCATAGGCGAACCTGCCCCGGGTGAGGCTGGGGCAGGAGGCGGGCTCCACGGCGATGAAGCGATAGTCCTTCTCACCCCGGAGCTTCTCGCCCATAAAGGGAGAGATCAATCCGCCCAGATTGCTGCCGCCGCCGGCACAGCCGATGATGATATCGGGGGTCACGTTGTACTTGCCCAGGGCTGCTTTGGCCTCCAGGCCGATGATGGACTGGTGCAGCAGCACCTG
>UMKW01072049.1_pt1 | contig 29506 bp, 44 predicted proteins | sample 1966391 | NCBI WGS metagenome assembly UMKW01 (sample SAMEA4836183, study PRJEB28245) | human gut metagenome | biome: gut microbiome; material: fecal sample | place: Denmark | collected 2008
CCCTCCGGCCTTTTTGCCATCTCCTCTAAACCGCTCCATGTTGTGATAAGGACTGTATTGAGGACCTGCGCTTCTATCCCACTCAGGCTGGCCAGGAAATTCTCAGCCGGGCTCAGTCGGTAAAGGGCGGCAAGGCAGAACTGCTTTATACGTACATCGACGTGGAACCTGTCGCCTTCCACCGCGGCTTTTACGCGGTCGACCTGCGCTTCTTTTACCGTGTGACCCTCACCGCTTTCTGGGCCGGGTCCCGCGGGGTGGAAGTGGAGGGCCTGTGCGTATTCGACAAGCGGGTGATCCTCTTTGGCGGCGAGGGCTCCGCCAAGGTGTTCTCCTCCAGGGTACGGCTGGACGCCATGGATCAGCAGATGCTCCAGCAGAGCAACATGCCTGTGGCCGTAGTAGAAACGATTGCCACACTGTTAGGCTGGAAAATAGTTCACATTTTCACTATTTTCTTGATATTTATGACAACCTTTTTGTCCGGGAAAACGGTGATGCTGTCGACCACTCTCCGCAGATCCATGTTGGTGATGGTTTCAAGCCGTAAGAAGCGCTCTATTTCTTCTTCGTACCTGCGTGCCAGCTCTTTCAGTTTTTCGCCTGAATCTGATGCATATCTATTTAGTTCAATCAGTTTTCTGGATATATTATCAGTCTCAGCATCCATTTTCATTAACATAGATTTTAATTGATCTATAGTGATCAAGTCGTTCAAATACATATCCCGAGCCTTTTCCTTTTTCCTTTCAAGGCCTTCTAACTTCTTCTCCATTGCTTCTGCATTACCTTGCGCTATCAGATCTGACCTCTGTTTTATAACTGTATCAACAATAGACTGTACGAATGATTCCTTGTCCTCTATGATGCTCGAAAAATACTCCAAAACGGCATCCAAAATGTCTCGCTCATCGATCTTTACGTTATTGGGGCACACTTTTTTAGTTTGTTGGTCATTGACTCTGCACTTCCAATACACCCTTGTGTTAGCGTAGGTATATGTTTTCCTTGCAAAACTACTGCCACAACAGCCGCATTTAATTAACGTGCTGAAAACATGTTTATTGCTGAATCTTGCATCCCGAAATGGTTCGCCGCTGTCATATTTTTTCCTGCGCATCGAAAGAATTTCCTGTGCTGCTTCCCATGTGTCTTTCGATATGATAGCTAACTCTGGCCGATCATGGTGCAGGTTTTCTTCTGCGGGTAACCTCACCTGCTTTCCGCTGAGGTAGTCTTTCACCTCGTATTTTCTGTTGACAAGGTCCCCGCTGTAAATGGGATTTGTCAGAATCCTTTTGATTCCGGTTGTATCCCAGTCATTTCCAAATTTCGTTTGTGCTCCTGCATCGTTGAGCATGATTGCTATTTTTCTGCACCCCATGCCTTCTGATACATATGCATCAAAGATTTTTCGAACAATTTCAGCTTCGATAGGGTTTATACTCAAAGTAAAGTTATCCACTTTATCATATCCAAAGATGACACGAGGAACCCTTCCCTTCTGAGAATTAATGAGCTTGCCGAACTTTACTCGTTTCGACAGGTTGGCACTCTCCTCCTGCGCCAAAGCTCCGAATATTGTCAGCGTAAACTCACTGTCTCCAAGGGTGCTCATATTGGACGTGACAAAGATTGTGTTGATTCCCATACTCTTGAGGGTACGGATACTCTGCAGGAAATCTACCGTATTCCTCGCCATCCGGCTGATGTCTTTTACAGCCACCAAATCAAATAGGCCAAGTTTTGCGTCTTCAATCAGCCTGTTAAACTCGTTCCTGCGGCGAAGAGATGTGCCGGTGATCCCTTCATCGGCATACAGTTTAACAAGAGTATGAGAATTTTTCTTAGCGAAGTCATTAAAAAACTTCTTTTGTGTCTCCAGACTCTGAAGCTGCTCTTCTTTGTCTGTAGAGACACGGCAATATGCCGCTAGCCTCATTTGCCATGCTCCTCTCTATATGGATGTATCAATATGGCGGTTATGGAGCAAGGCCTCAATAATAATCGTATGTAAATGTCTCCTCATGTCTTCTTTTGTGTTTGGGTCAATAATTTGTACTGATAACGGTACTTTGGTTTTGTTTTTATTTTTCGAAATAGTACCACCTCCTTAGGTTCATCTTATGAATTAGGGTGGGAGAATAGCTCTCCCACCCTAATTTTTACTTCTCCCCCGTTGAGCCAAACCCGCCACGGTTTGGGCTTGTGAGATGGCTTACAGTCTCAAATGTAACAGTAGGTTGCTTCTCCACAATTCTGAACTGACAGATGCGGGTTCCTTTTGGAATGTGAGTGTCCAGAAAAGCGATAGCCGGGAACATCCACTGGTCATTGTCACCGCAGTAGCTGTTGTCAATGACACCCATGTGGTTTGCTTGAATAATCGCGTACTTTTTATAAGTAGAACTCCTCGGAACGACATGTGCCTCATACCCATCCGGCAGTTCCATAGCTATGCCAAGCGGGATCATACAAAATTCTCCTGCCTCCATGGTCACATCTTCGGCAGTGCGCAGATCAAACCAATCTCCTCCTCTGATTTCCTTTATAGGATCAATGTCTGTAAAGTATTTAACCTTGATATTCATTGTAGACATTTTGCACACCTTCATCGAGAGAATCGTATCCGGATATCATCGATTACCCGGCCAACAATTTGATCTAACAGGTCGTCATCAATCTCAATCTCCGCTTCCTCAACCACATCAACATCTTCTTTAGTGGTAGTCGTAATAGTTCGGATGAGTTTACCGTCCTCGTTATATTCTTCTTCTCGCGTCATGATGTTCCTTTTAATCATCAACCTCGTTCTCCTTGATCCATTGTCTATATTCGCTCATGGCCACATTTGCATCGCTTTGTGTCCAAATCCAAAGTTCACCTTTCGGAACATAGCTTACGCCAACCGGTGCATAACACAGCCAATCCATCGCTACGGCGTTATGAAGAGCGTATTCGCTCCAATACCTGTACTTCTTTTGTCGTTTAAGGTTATTCTCGACAATATCTTCAAGCCCCAAGCACTCATCCTTGTTCATCCAAATCTGTTTTACATCTGTTATGGTTTTTTCCTTTACAAGTGTTAATATTCCAGTGTTTTTATAGAGGTCATCCATGGAACAGATGCCAGAGACCATCTCTTGTGTATAGATGATCGTTAAATGAGGAATGGAGTGGGAAGGGGCACAAGCCCCTTCCCTCATGCCTCCATCTCCGTTGTTTCTGTATGTCTCACGTCCCACACTATCTTGCAAATGTCCATTGCTAAGTAGGCAATGGCAGAGATGGCGACCCCTGCTGTCAGCCAGATGGGCCGCTGCATCTTCTTTGTGATGATATACTTACTCATCCGCACTTACTCCATCCGCAGGCTTTGCAGATGTTGCACCCTCCTTCAAATGAGATTTTCTCGCCGCACTCAGGGCATCTAGGTATTTCTTCTTGGATACTTTGCTGTGTTGACGGTGGAGTTTGATCCTCACTGGGAGCTTCTTCAGTGGGGTCATCATCCAAAATGTCCTGATAGATTTCCTCCTGCATTTCTTTTAGTGCAATAGCGATAGCGGTTGCGCAGCTACTTCCAGGAGATGTATCGCGCTTTGTCGCGCGTCGTGACTGATAGGCACCGCATCCACCACAGCTTTCCAGTTGGTCCAGCACACAGTCGAATGGAACGCCTCCACGCAGCGCGACTGAGATAAGTCTAGTCATAGCTGTCAGATTCTTTTCACAACCACCGCTGGAACCTCGTCCCACAAAGGTTTCCATGATATCTCCTGTCTCTGGATCGTACCACGCCATCAGGTGCATGGACCCACAGCCAGTCATCAACTTCCGCTTCATTCCTACTAGAGAGTCGTCACAGCAAACGATATCGCCTCTGCCCAACTCTGGCGGCTCTATTTTTTCAGATCTTTCCTCTGCCGTGCTTAGCAGCACACCTTGCCGCAGCGCATTAGGGCGGAAGATGGTACAGCCCTTTATTCCACTTGACCAGCACTTTCGATAAATTTCTTTGCATTTATCGAACGGATAGTCTGTAGGTACATTGATCGTTTTGGAAACGGACATGTCCACATTTGCGGCAATAGCAGCCAACATTTCAATATGGTCACTAACGTCCATTTCCAATGCTGTGACAAATGGAGGATCTTCTACAATTTTTCTCCCAACCGCCTTCATGTGTTGATAGAGACCATAAGCAAAGTCCTGCATCTGAACGACCTTGATATTCACGTCATCTTGACCGCCCATTTTAATCTTTCTTTCATATTCGAGAGAAAATATGGGTTCAATTCCGCTTGAACAGTTATTCCCATATACCAAGGACATAGTTCCTGTTGGTGCTACAGAAAGAAGCTTTCCGTTACGGATACCGTCTTCAAGTATTCTGTCCGCAATGGAACGCCATCCGTCCGAATAGTTTCCAGCTGAGATGTGCCGCTGCAAGAATCCAGAGCTTATGTATTTTTGTTTATCTAATCCTGGGAAACTTCCTTTTTCTTTTGCTAAGTCAACCGAGGCTTCGTAAGCAGCGAGGGCAATTAGTTCCGTCAGATCGTTTACATACTGTCTTGCTTCTTCGCTATCATATTTGAATCCAAGCATTACAAGAGCATCTGCCAACCCTGTATAGCCAAGCCCAATCGTGCGATATCGTTTCTGATAGTTTTCATAAATCCGATCTGGGAAAGAATTTATGTCAATGATGTTATCCAGCATGCGCACAGCTGTACGCACAGCTTCTACAAGATCATCTTCATCCAATGTCGCTCGTTCAGTAAATGGGTCTTTTACAAACTTGTGAAGCATTAGAGAACCTAGATTACAGGCTCCACCATACTGGCTGGATGGAAGTTCACTGCCATATACAGTGCCACTGAGATACTCGGCACAAGGGTTAGAGCTGACAATAGTCTCTTCGTACCACAAAGGATTGTCGCGGTTCATATTGTTATAGAAAAAGACTCCAGGCTCCCCATTGTCGTAAGCTCTTGATGTAATGGCATCCCACAGGACACCAGCATTGACCACCTTTTTGATCTTCCATTTTGATGGATCTATGATGATACGGCCAGCCTCATCATACACAGGCCAGTGAAGGGTGATGTCTCTTCGCTGCAATGCTGCGTCCATGAACGTATCGTCAACCATTACGCTTAGGTTGAAATATTTTAGTGTGGCAGAATCATGCGATTTTGCATCTATGAACTCCCAAATGTCTGGGTGGTAGACATTAAGAACACCCATATTTGCACCACGTCTGTTCCCTTGCAAAATTGTAGCTGTCTGTGCGTTGAACACGTTAGCAAATGACACTGGACCAGATGCAATAGCATCATTGCTTGTTGGAGTACCGGACGGACGGAGCTGGCTGAAGTCGTACCCGATACCTCCTCCTCTCTGATGTGTAAGCGCACCAAGTTTGACAGCGTCAAAGATGGAGGACAAATCATCTCTGATAGACGGCGATGTGTAGCAGTTATTTAATCCAAGCCGTGTTCCAATTCCGCTATTTGACATGGTGCGACCACCAGGGAAGAACTTTCCGGAAAGCATCAGTTCATAGAAGTCTTGCTCCTCCTGAGCATTGGAGGCACAAAATTTCGCTACCCTGTGGAGATTTCCCTCATAGGACTCTCCTTCTTTTCTGTATCTCTCTGCCCAGATATTCTCAAGAACCTCGTTCACAAAATGTGAAATAGTCATCACTCCTCATCTAAAAGGTCTGCCATGGCTGCTGTTTCACTTCTCTCTGATTTGATGAGCTTCACATATCCAAAACGCGGATGCCCTTTCAATTTCTCCACCGCTGTGAGTAGCCCATTATTGCTGGCAAACACATCCATATCCACCTGCTTGAAATCTCCGTTGAGCCAGAGAGAGGACCCTTCCCCTACTCTTCCAATCAAAAGCTGAATGTGTTCCTTTGTCATATTTTCACACTCAGAACAGAGAATAATGGCCTTTTTGATATCTCTGCCTCGTATAAAGCCCAGGTGTACAATTTCAATTCTCCCTTGGTTGCACAACATCTCCAGCCCCTCGATACCACCCAGATGATCGGCCAGGGGCATCGCGAAAGGAAGGAGCTTGTCCCGATCACCCCCCGGCAGGTGACCAATTGGTTTGGAATTCTTGACCTCGATGTTGTTTCGGACCCAAATGATCTTTTCAAATCTGTTTCGCTCCAGAAGATCAATCGCTGCTGAACACATGAGAAAATCTTTCCCCGTTCCAAAGCGCCCAGTCACTACCTTGATAGTGATATCCGGCTGATAGAGCATATCAATGACCAGCTGTTGCTGCGGATTCTTTGCCTTGACTTTACCTGAGAATTTATTGTTGATCTGCTTATAAGGGACGTGCGTGAGCATATCCCCCGTCCAACGAAACGAGTCCACTACTGTTTCCCCGTCAAGCACCAAAAGGTACTCGTTGGTTAGAAGCTGCATGTCGGCTGGACATTTACCTTCCTGGATTCCTGGATAGGTCGTTGGATCGTATAGGATAGTCTGGTATCCTGTATATTCATTCACCCGAACTGTCCCCCATGATCTTCTCAATCATTGCCGTAGTTTCCATAGGCGATGCGGCCTGAGGAAAGGTGTATGTATTCTCAATCCCCAAGAGGGAAGCCAGCTTTCCTTCCATACCATCAAAAGCAATGCGGTCGGTAATCAGCCTCTCTTCAATTGCTTCCTGTGAGTCACCTCGATTGGCCATTCTTTCCCGTGCCTGACTCTCCTGCAGAGGCATGCAGAATGCAACCAGACGCTTATTCCCTTTATAGTTTTGGACAAGGCTTTCTACTCCAGGGATATCCACTACATAGACATCGCTGTCTTCAATCTGTTGTCTGGTGGCACCGTAGCGGTATCCGTTATACTCGGTATAAGCCATCAAGTCTTTCAATCTCATGAAAGCTTCTTCGGATATAAAAGTGTGGCTGCTTTCCTCCGGGGAGCGCCTTGGACGTGTTGTATAGGATATGAGCTGGCGCCATCCGTTTCTCATCTCAAGCATGGAAGCAACGGTGCTCTTCCCAGATCCTGATGGACCGACTAGGAGAATCAAAGTATTGTTGCTCTTTTTTTCTAGGACTTCTTTGGTCTCTGGCATTCCATCGATACACAGTTCCTTAAACATGGGCAGCGTCAATACCCACGAACAAAATTCCCTCCATTCTGGGAGACGATGGTCTTTGCGCTGCTGATAGATTGTCTTGAGCTGGCAATAGTTTGTGGTCATACCGGCTGTTAATCTGAAACCACACGGGTTACTATAGAGGCAGCGCAAATAGTCCTCTGGATCGTTTGTATCTCGGTATGTATCAACGATTTCCTTCATGATGGTCACGATTCTGGGGTCCACATGGGGATCGTACTGTAGGTCCAAATCAAAAAACGCGATACGGTGCATCGTAGATTGACTGGAGACAAATTCCAGGAAGTGATATCTCTCTGCCTCTGTCCATGCCTTCACGGCGAATGTCAGATCAAACTGCACTATAATCCCTTTTAGGAAATTATCGTGGCCTGTTCCGGTGGGACAGCTTCCAAGCTTGTAGGTTGTTTTAACAGGAGTGGTATCGCACAACATCGTGTCAACAGCCATGGGATACTTTGACCTCCGAATGGACTCGTCCAGACCGTAAATCCGAACGTCAGACACCAGTGAACAGCCCGGGTTGGTATACTCGCTCAAAGGCATTCCTCCTCAGATCTCATAGAAATAGTGGTTTCCAATTTGCACATAGCTTTTCGCGTTTGAAGGAAGCGAAGTCCCAAAATAGAGATAGGTCTCGGGAAGCACGTATTCCGTCTCCTCCAACACCTGATGTAACACGTCAAATGCCCTAGTGAGGCAGGCCGGCTCACGAACCGCTACTGTGGTCAATGCATCAGCACAGGCGAACTGATTGGGCTGGTAAATAACCTCCTTTGCCGTACCAGGGTAGAGATCGCTGAGAATTCGGTTACACAAGACCTCCGCCACAGCTCTCTGCCCCTCTTCCGGCTCACCACGTGATTCGTGGTAGATCATTAATGCTGATAGGGCGCGATCTTCGTCAGTGATCTGTTCCTGAATGGTTTCATATCTCCCGACTGTTGCCACTTCTGGGACAGATACATCTGGTGGGATCTGCACCTCAAGGACACAGGGATCTACCTGTACCATTTCCACACACTGTTTTTCATCTTCATTTTTTTGCTTCCGTTCATTCTCAAAGCACCTTCCTAAGACAAAGGCGGTGCTCCCTCCAATCAGAAAGAGCACCGCCACAAAAATGCAGATAAGTTGCCGCATATGCAGTTTGATCTAAAATCGCCTCCTATGTATCAGTACAACCCACCGCCCTCCCGCAGTACAGTCGTGATGTCAGTTGATCACAAATCTATCAGGCGCCGACCTCATCGAAGTACTGCCCGATGAGCTCATGTGGCAGGTATTGGAGATTGATTGTGCCACCATCCTCCTCGCCGATGCGCTTGCAGAGGTAGAGCTTGCCATCTTCAGGGTCGCTGTAATACTTACCATAGACATAGTCCATGCCTCTTGCAGCGGGGATGGGGTCCTCGGCGGTGCCGGCGTGGGTAACATCCACCACGGCCCACAGGGCAGGCGTCTTGTCTGGGGTCCAGTTCTCCTGAGTGGTGTGGCCCTGGCCATCCCGGACCTTGTAGAGGAGACCGGTGGGGGCATAGTAGCGGCGATCGCCGGGTTCCACTTCCTCGCCAACGGTCCAAGCCTGGGACAGGGAGGGTGTCTGGGCTGCCGATTCATCAGGCAGGGAGACAACGGCAGTCTCGATTGTCATGCGCATAACCCTGGCCTCGCCACCGTCAGTTACTGCTTTGCCAGCCAGGATTGCCACGTTTTCCTGGGCCTGCGCTGCGTCTGCCTGGGCGGATTCCAAGCTACTCTCCAGCACAGTGACCTGGGCCTGCGCTGCAGCGGCAGCGCTTTCTGCCTGCTGTGCCTGCGCCTGAGCGGCAGCCTTTTCCGCCTGCGTTGTTGCCAGGGAGCTCTCCAAATCAGAAATTTCAGCCTGATACCCAGACACATCTCCGAGGTACTGTTCCTGTACCTTCAGAAGGACCACAAATTTGTTGTCACGATACAGATATGAGATGTTCTCTACCTCATAACCATAATGGCTGGGGAGATTGTCTCCCGCATTCTCTAACACAGGGTGTTCCCAATCGATGGCTTCAACCTGCTCAAGAGTAGTATCCGCCTTATCAAAGCGGACAATATAGTGACCATTGTCACCAATGACTCTTCCGGGGTTACAGGGGATTCCATTTACTGTCGGTTTGTTGTTCATCATCTGTCTCCTCTCTGCGCCCATATGGGACGCTATGAATGAGTTGTATATTGCTTTGGGAACTCACTTTCCCAATGGGGACGATATCAATAAGCCGGTCACCATCCAACACGGGAAGAAAATCCGGATAATAGATTTTGCAACGTCTTGCCAAACTGGTTCTGTCGTCCAGTTCCCACCAATCTGATGGGTCAAGTTCCGGGAAATCTTTTATTCTTAAGCCCTTTTTCCAGCATTGCTGGTTTCCACGGAAGATAGATATCTCCCAGAGAACGCTGCAGGTGCTCCTATGGATCAGCACGGGAGGCCACCTCCATCATCCGCTGGTAGGTCCTGGCATCTATGCTGTCTCCTATGGATGGTCCAGGTACACGATTACGGCTTAACAAACTGCGAAGATCTGAATGTGCCCTCTGTCGTGGAGCAGGGGTATATGGAACTGGCTCGGGGAAAGAAGATACATCTAGGTGCTGATACCGTTTCCGGTATGCCCTTACGGTATTCTCACTTAGTCCAAGTTGGCGGGCAACCTCAGATACCGGTAAACCTTTCAGCCGCAGAATTTCATAGGCCAATCGAGGAATACCTTGAACCATCTGACCTCTGCATATATACCTATAATAAACGGATGGGGAGATACCTAACATTGCGGCAATCTCCCCCTCCGGGACGTTTATCCATTCCTCTCGTTTGATTCTGGAAGCGTTGGGGCGTTCAGGCAAACCAGCTGTTACTGCAGAGAGTCTTTCTGTTATTCTTCTGCTTCCCCTTGAGACAGTGGATGTATTTGTCCGAAGGTAGCGGGCAATTTCTCCCATGGTAGCACCGTCCGTGAGCAGGAAATAAAGATATTCGCGCTGCCGATCCGTCAACACATCAGTTGTTTCTGCGAATCCTAAAAAGTCAAATCCATCTTTTGTAACACACTCTCGAACCTGCATGGCAGCTATCACGCCTCGCTCCAGCTTATTAAGCGCTTGCTTCGCTACTCGGCATACAGTAGAACGGTTGACGTTTCTTTGTTTGGCGATCTCCTCCAAGCTCATCCCATCCTGATACCGGGACATGAGAACCTCAAATTGCATAGGCGTTAAAGCTTCCATAGAGCGGCGAAGTGCTTGTGTGAGAAAGTCAGCCTGGTGCGCAGTAGCCGTTTGCGCCTGCATACCAAGTTCAGACCATGTGGTACCTTCAATATCCGACCACACTGTCCCGCACCGTTCAAAAAAGTCAAACCCCACACCATCCGTGTGGACAACACGATGTTTTGGCGCCTTCTGTTTGCGATCTTGCGGTGGACGCAATGCATCCACCTGAGCACAGGCATCTCGATACATATCCCTAAGTATCCTTAGCCGGTCTGTCTGGCGAAGCCGCTCACCACCATCTTTGCAATTTTCCAGCAGCAACCGCACTTCCTTTATTCGGCCATATATTTTCTCTTTCTGGGCTATTGCCTCCGAAAGGTCCATTCCAGCACCCCCTTCTCCGTTATGTCAGAGCAGGGGAAACCGTCAGCTATTCGCAGCATAGGCAGTCAAAACCACGCATCCATCAAATGCGGCAGGAGAGTGGAGCGTAATGCTTCCGTCACTTTCTTTTGATGCGTATGTCTGAGCTGCCGCCCAGGTGTCCTTGACATAAACCCCATAATGCTGAGAGAGCACTTGATAATCAACCACATCCCCTGACAGCTCATGGGAGGACTCCGGAATGGACAGCGTCTTCTCAGACACGCCTGTTACCCAGTCCCCTACTGCAAACTGTTTGAAATAAGACGGGTTTGCCCCGCCAGAGGACTGCTGAGCGTTTGTTGATGGAAACAACGATAAGATAGACATTCATTCTCCTCCTTTTTATGGTGTGACAACTACTGCAATTGGGATATCTACCGTTGGCACTGTGCCCTTCGCGGTCACAGCAATCTGCCCTTCTGCTTGTCCTGTCACACGGAGGTTTGCTGCCGTTGCAGCTTGGAGTGCTTCGTCAGAAATATTGGTTGTGAGACATGTATATCCGTCCGCATCTGCGCTGAGGCCAGGAACAGCTACAGTCTGTGTGTTACCGGACCATCCTGACGCGGGCAGTATGCAGGAGATTGTCTTGTTCTTCGGGTTGATATGTATCCTCTTGGCTTCATCATTGATGGTTGCATCCACATAAAAACCACCATCGTTCGTTAAATAAACCCATCCATCGTGAAACGGTGTTACGTCTGTGGAGATGCGGGAGCTATCGCCCCTCGCTACCTTAAAAAGCGCCATAATATACTCCGTTCTACGGAAATATCGTGATACTTCCGTTTAGTTTTATAGTATTTAATTTTCGTGTGTGATCAGATCAAATCGTCGATGTGGATGTCGAACTCCTTATCCAGTCGGTCCTTCATCGCCTGGTACATGTTTTCTACCACGTGTAGCTTGTATGTCAGATATCCAATTTTCCCATTCAGATCGTCATTCATTTTAATGTACTCGCTCCGCATCTCATTATTTTGCTCTTCCGTTTTCTCAAGAGACATGATACATTCACCAAGAAAACCATCATGCAAAATGAAGATATTCCCTGACGAAGTATCGTAATACAGATTGCTTTCTGTCATATCAAATCACTGATGTCTATTTCATAGTTCTCCTGTAAGCGGCGATTGATTTCCCGGAGTGTGATTTTAAGGTGCTCAATGTCTTGCAGGATGTCCCTGATGGATTCCAAATACCAATGGTTCGGATCTGATGAGATAGAATACGTCTCATAATATGGGATTATCTGAAAGGGCTCTGTATCCCCAATCTGAATTTGATTAATAGACTTGTCAGCCTGAGTTGTGTTGATGGATTCATATGCTGTCAACAGAGTTCCGTCATCACAAACACTAAAATGGGGAACAACCATGCTGTTTTATCGCCTCCTTAGATATATTCATAATCCACAAGATGCCAATACCCTTTTTCGTCCTTATAAGGGTCCTTGGTACAGAGAATAATATCGCCAGCCCTCACCGGCTTTGCCCGATAGAGGCGGGGATCCAAGGTCAGACTCGCGGTTTTCCCAGAACCAATGGAAATGGTGTTGACTTTGTACTTCCACACGCCGCCGGTCTTTCCCCATCGATTCTCAATGGCGTAGCACTCCCGGATAAACAGCTTGCGACGGTCCTCCGGCTTCCCCGTGGTGAGGTCCACGTAACCCAGGATATCCAGCTGTTTCTGCGCCATCACCCGGTAATCCACCTCCTGCAGATCGTAGACATGGAGGACGGTGTGCTCGATATCCCGGAGCAGGCCTGGCATGTCGGTGATGGTATAGGTCTTCAGCTCTGTTCCCTTGGCGTTTCGGTCGGTGGCGTGGGCCTTGACCAGCTCCAGCATATCACCGGCCAGCTTGTCCTTTCGGATCTGCTTACTGGTCCCCTGTCCCAGCCAGTCCCAGATCAGCGTCAGCCGCAGTAGCTGGGTGGTGTTGCCGAACTCCTGGAAGTACCCGATCTTGATCAAGGGGATGACTTTGGCAGACTTGAAGGATCGCTGATCCAACCATCTGAGGACGCTGAAGAATCCATCATGATTCGCCTGCCCGCATTGGTAAAGCAGGTTGCAGGTGGAATTGCCAAATCCTTTGATAGACGAGAGTTTGTTGACGATCTGGTTTTTCTCAGGGACAGCGAGATAATGACGGTTATCCTGCCGAAAACGGAAGGGCGGGAACTGTATCTTAAAGTAGCGCTCCGCTTCCTCCTTCAGCTCGCTGAGCTTGTCCTTATCACCCTTCTGGTCGTACAGTGTCATGGCCACCTCGTAAAACTCCAGCGGATAGTGGGCTTTCAGCCACGCCCCATAGAGACTGTCCAGGGCAACACAGTAAGAGTGGGAGTTGGAGACCACCAGCCCGTTGTCGATCACGAAAGTGTGCGCCGGCGCAGCCATCTCCACATCGTAGGTCATAGTCTCCCCCATGGGAGTGATGGAAACAATCGGTTCCAGTTTGACGGGAATGCCCTTTTCAAATGTCTTTCTTCTGCCAACCGAATAGTGAATACGTTTATGACAGGACACACATAGCCACTGCAAGTTCTTCTCGTTATTATTTGTGCGGTCAAAATCGACATGGTGCGCCTCAAAACGCTTTCCTTTAGAAAATGGCTTGCCACAAATTTCACACGGGCATCGCTCCTGTTCCCTGTTCTTGCGAAACCGCTGGAACAGCACAGACGCTCCTTGGGGATTTCTCTGGAAGCCTTTCTCCCCTGGCTTGGGCAGATTTGGCTGAAAGTGACCATCTGTAAAAGGGTATTTTGTCCTATCGCTTTCATATTCGCCCCTTACATAAAGCAGATCACCAATGGCAAGCTCATTACAGCGTTTGATACCATCCGGAGTTGGAAATTTATGATTGTCAGTACAATCAACACTTTCCCCGCCAGCAGTTTCTACCCGGTAGACCGAACGAACTCCAGCTGGACGAATGTCAACGATGCTGTTTTTCCGAATCCGCCCATCATCAAATAGGGAGAGAGCGTTGCCATATCCTTTTCTGCGATACTTGTCTCGCAAAGAGAGATGACCGTTATTTTTGGCGTAGTCTCTGTCGTGCATGATGAGATACATTTCCTCGATAGACGGATCATACAACCCTGGGCTTTGCCCGGCCCTCTGGATGTGCGTATCTCCTGTCACACAGGCATTAAAACTATAGGCGGATGAATCCTCTACGATCTGCCACAGCTTCTGCGCCAGCGCTTCCGCCTCCTCTTCACTTTTCCCCTCCCGGAGGATCGCCTCCCGGAAGCCGGAGAGGAACTTCTCCTTGTAGGCCAGGACCTTGTCCGCGCGTTTCTTGGCGATGTTCTTGATGGCTGTATAGCACTCGTCGATGGGTATTCCTGCGAAGTGCAGGGCCGCCATTTCCATCTCCTGATAAAGGACAAAGCTGTATGGCATCTCCTCTGTCTGGATCAGATCGTCGAATGCCTTCACACCATATGAAAATGGTTTTCGTTCCTCAAAGGTTTTGTACATGGATTTGAAACCCGGGCGAATGGCTGCAATGAAGGCACACAGCTCAGAGATGTTGGTTGGATGGTACTTCCCCACCCTTGCAGACGTACCTGGCTGCGCTACCTGATTGAGACAGCATGTGGCTCCAATCCGGTACATAGACCAGCATGAGTCTGACGGAGGGCATGCCTTCAGCAAATCTGGGACCGTGTGCTTCTTGATGCCGATTCGTTTGTAAATGCGGTCAATGAGATCTACTACTTTTACGGTAAGAAGATCGTTCTTCAGGAAGTGACATGCTTCTGCCCAGTGCCCGTCCATAAGACAGCAGATGTTGTCCTTGATGCGGACCAGACCGATTTCCCTTCGGATACTTCCGCTGTAGAGCAGATAGGAGCAAGGAGCAATTGACCATGAATCGATAAGCGCCAAATATGAGGAACTGCCGAGATAGACATCATGGTACTGAGGGTCTATGTAATCGAGAGGATCAACAAGATCTCGCTCATCATCCTCCGCATTCTTCAGGGCGTTCTCATATCTTTTGATCTGGTTGGATACCTCATTGGCAATTTCAAACGGGATGCCCTGGCTCTTGGCGTACAACTTCCAGGCTTTGGATTTCTTCATGGTTCCATAGGCCAGCATAGGATATGCGTGGTCTTCCCCAAGGATCTCCTGTTGAGCCCGAGCAAAAGGTTCTGCGTCCGCTACGTTGAAGTCGATATCTGGTAAGCTTCCACTTTGCAGAATCCGAGCGGCACTCATAAACCGGTCGGGGTACATTTTGACAGAAGCAGAAATGCGGTCCACCTCGGTAAACCCCAAAAGCTTATTGGTGATCCAACTGACAGCAGAGCCTCTTCCGGTCGTGGTCAAGACTCCTCCATTCTCAACTCCCTTTTTAATGACAGAGTGATTGATGAGGAAGTAGTCAGCCATCTTGGTTGTCTCTACTACGCGGACTTCTTTCTCAATTTCATCCTCGTACTGTGTAATTTTTGATGATGAAATCTCAGTTTTATATTTGTCCCATCCAGCTTGAACTACGCGCCGATACTCTGCGTCCTTCTGCTCCTGTGTCCAGCCGGGGTACATGGACGGCATCTTAATTGATGAGTCGAAGATATGGCCGTCATACTCCATTACCTCCAGAAAACAGTTGGTATTCTCTATGGCAGCCATGATCTGTCCATGGGACAGCACGCCTTGCCGTGCAAACCTTTCGTAGGAAGTCTCTCCGTCGGGGTAGTCCATAAACCACCCATCTTCATCGGGATAGTGCATCCCTTTTGACAGGAGAAAATCTGATCGGATTTTTGCGTCCTGTTCCAGAATGTAATGGCTGTCGCAACCCATGATCAACGGGATTCCAGTCTGGATGTGAAGATTGATGATGTGTTGATTCAGTTCCGCTTGCCTGTCGGTGTTGTGGGGCTGAACCTCCAGAAAGAAATTACTTCCAAAATGGTCTGCCAGTGTTTTGGTGATGTCGTCAATGTCTGGATACTGCCAGTACGCAATACACGCTGTTGTAACCCACAAGTCGTCCCTGGGGAGAGACAATAGCAGAGGGATGTCCACACGAGGCCTGCTGTAAAACCCGGTAAGGTTCGCTTCTGAAAGCACATCATTCAGGGCTCTCCTGCCCTCTTCATTTTTGGCGAGCAGACAGATATGGGCATTTGTATTATCCTTTTCCTTTCTGTCTCTGACCCAGTAAGCCTCGGCGCCTATGAGCAGCTTCAGCTTGTATTCTCTTGCGATCTTCCAGCACTCATAATAATTTCCTTGCCAGCCATGTTCCACAGAGGAAAGAATTCCGTGACCAAAAGCGGCAGCCCGCTCCGCGTAATCGCGGATGCGGGCTGCGCTGTCAGCTATACGGGGATTCGTGTAGTCCTTATGGCAGTGATAGTTTTGGTAAATCATTCAGGCACCTCTCCAAATACTTCTTCGGCTGCCTCAAACTGCGGTATGCCAAAGGGGAGCGGAATGCCGGTATAATCATTACCATCCCATGCGTAGTGATGATCCAACGACTCTGCAGTATCAAAAAATCGTTTGGATGGCACGTCATAAAAAAGCCCCACCTCCTTACCGGCGGCGGAGCCAAAACGATCTTTCAATATATCGATGATTACATCGTAAGGAACCGGCTTCTTATACCAGGTTCCATTGCGCCCCATTTCTCCTTCCTTCTCCTTTTTAGAAACACGATATAACGAAAGTACACGGTGGGCCAGATTGATGGCGGCTGTAACGCCCTGAAGGTCAAAAAGGCCCATCCTTTGGACGGCCTGCATCTTCCTGGGATGGAGTACCACGATGCAACATACTTGCCATCGTTTTGAAAACTCTACCACATTACGGATGAATTCTTCCTGGCGAATATACTTGTCGTTGTCGTTGTTCTCAAGGTCTACCGAAGTCATGTTGTCAAAGATCAGAGTCTTGACACCATTTCTTCGGACGACGTTTTCCGCTGTCTGAAGAAGGTGGCTGACCTTGTGGTCGAATCCATCCCGGTAGAAGAACAGCATTCCTTTATAAGTCTCATTGATCTTTTTGAATACATCCGGCTTGATCCGGTAATAAGTCCCTCCGTTCACCTGAGACTGATAAGCGTTGATTCCCCGCTGTCCTGCATGTACAAAATCCACCCAGTTTTTAAGGGAGGGATTACTGAGTTCTCCACTGTAGACGAAACAAGGGAATTCCTGTTCTATGGACTTACAGATGAGGGTAGACAGGAATGATGACTTTCCGCTGCCGGGAATGCCTGTCAGGATTGTGGTGGTTCCCATATAGAACTTGTCCAGAGCCATGTCCAGCTCATAAAGCCCAGTAGTAAATCCCGGCACGTCGCTCATATCAAATCGCGTCACATCCGTGTAATCAATGATTGCCGGTATCTCAGCCGCGCTTGCGGAATTGATCGCTTCCCGTACCGCTTCCTTTCCTTGATAGTAGAGCAGTTCGTTGAGATCTTTTACTCTGACCTTCGTACCGTCCTCCAAGGTATGAGGTGTGGGTATGTCTACGATCTTAACGCGGTACTCACCCAAACGAGAGGTAACTTCTCTGGCAAACTTCCTACCGGCGTCATCGTTGTCATGCACCAAATAGATATCGCTGAATTGTTGGAGAAAATCCCAACATTCTGCGATCCACTGGGTATTGCCGTCTCCCATGTTAATGGAAACAGCATTGAAGAATCCGCACTCAATGCATGTGGCACAGTCCCCTTCCCCGCTGGTGATGATAAGAGGCTGTGTTGGCGTGACCTTTCCTATGTTATAGAGAACATGGGTTACATCACTTCCAGGGAGGCACCAGCACTTGTTTTCTCCCTTCTTTGCCGGAGCGGACTTGCGGACTTTGACTGTCACCAAGACATCGTTCATGTCCCAGTACTGGAACAGAGTATTTCCCTGGGTGTCCTCCTGGATACCTAGATAGTCAATCGTCTCCTTGGAGATACAGCGCTTTCCCCAGTAAGCATATACACGCTCCTTGTTTGGAGCGTATGCAGGCTTCGGATAGCGATACTCACGGCTGGTCCTGACTCCCTTCTCTGTAAAATCATAGTCTACGCCGGCCTCCGCAAACATTTTTTCACATGCCTCCAGAAAGGTACATTTATCGTGTATCATGAAGGCTGTGATCAGGTCTGCATCAAAACCACATCCCCAGCAGTGAAATTGATAGGACTTGGGCATGTAGGAACAGCTAGGATTATGGTCCTCATGGGCAGGGTTGGGACAACATCCAACCCGTCTGGTAGGATTATATTTTTCCATTTGGAGAAGCTCCTGGATCAACTCAGCATTCCTATCACCCAGTTTCTCCTTAGCTTCTCTGATCTTCTCCCGGTCGATGAGTATTAGACATCACCGTCCCCATAGTTGAACCCAATATTGACTTGGTATCCCGCAGCAGTTTTCTCTGAACACTGCAGTTTGTTGCTATCTCCTGATTCACTCCCATCTTTCCAGGGGACATAGATGGTTCGGTTCCCTTCATCTCCAATAATATCAATCGCAACAAGGTCCCCTTGTAGGAGACGATCTGCTGTGACATTTGGAACTTCTCTTCCAGAACCGACCCATACAAGAAGTGCGTCCGATGTTAAATGAAGCGACAGAGAACGGCATTCCAAGAAAGTACGTTCTTCATCGTGCCTGAATTGAAGACACTTGGTTATGCCGGAAATGGTTAACTCATCCACATAAGAAGGATCAACGGAAAAAGTCTCGCAATTTTCAAAATCAAAGATGTATCGAATAGTTCTCACAACATGCCTCCATCAATACAAAGTCCGCTGCGGGCACATCGGTGACGCACCCCACAGAGGCATCGGCAAAAGAAGTCAGGGTAACGATTTTCCGGTACAGGCATGCTCTTTCTGCTATAACGGAGTGTTACCTTGTCTTTGAAATCCTCATCCGCATAAATCAGGCTTACATTTTCCTCCAGCCAATCGCATGCTTTCTCCAGCCCTTCCATTGTAAAATGAATCTTCTCCTGAGTGCCGGCACGGAACATATTGAAGATCATCTCTTTTGGATATGCTCCATAGGTATGATAGACCCAAACCGCATAGAAATACATCTGGTAGCCATACTGCTCCAGCTCTTGGGCCGACTTAAATTTGGACTTGCTCTTGTGGTCCACAAGAATTAACATGCCGTCAGATCGATCCTGCACAAGGAGGTCAATAATCCCTCGAACACAATAACCACGAATGGTTACCTCGATCTCTATCTCGGAGCCAAGGATCACCCAGTTGTCGGGGAACCCGTCAAAAGTGTCAAAAAATTCCTTTCCCCTGTCGTAATACTGCGCATCCATGTCTGTCCATTTGTTTGTTGGAAAACGTTCTGTCATTACTTCAGGGTACATTCTGTCATATTCTTCGCTCAACTCAAAAGCTAGAAGTTCTCCCTTTGCATACCGGTCCAGAAGTTCATGGCAGAGGCTGCCCCACTGAGAAAAAGCAGAGTCCAGCAGAGTTTCTGTGTCGATGTACGTCAGATAGAACATTCTGGGACATTCAAAATAGCTTTTTACTCTGGAGTAGCTCCACACCATTGTGTCAATCTTATCTTGGAAAAGCGTCTCAGAAGGGCAGTTCATCATCGTTTGAGATGGGTTGAGCCTCATGTTCTGCGGTGTCCGAAGTAGCAACATCTCCATCAGCTGCTGGTACGCGAGAACGCTTATCCTCACTGCGTTTGCTCTCTACAAACTCAGTCGATTCCACCAGGATGTATGTCTGTGAACGCTTGTCTCCTTCACGATTCGTCCATTGGTCCACTCGAAGTTCACCAGATAGAGCAATCAGTTCCCCTTTTGAAAAATATTTGTGAACAAACTCCGCTGTTCTCCCGTAAATCTTAACACGGATAAAATCCGTCTCTTCCTCTGCATCCTTGCGCCGTGGGCGCGGGACTGCAACATTGAACTGGCAGGTTGCAACCCCTTTTGTTGTAGACTCCAGAGTAAAGTCACTTGCGATACGTCCACGAATCAGAGCCGTATTACTTGGTCTCATTCGGCACCTCCCAGTTTTTCAAGTGCGGAGAGCACTCTGGACAGCGCTCCGGCATCATCAACCTTCCGGTAATTGGCAGTTCCACAGGCGTTCTTGACTGCGATTCCGATGTCCTCCTTTGCAATCCCGGACTCTACCAGCTGTGAGACTGCTGCTGAAATCTTTGCATAGAGATCTTCCACAGAGTCATACACTACCGTTGGGGCCGAGACCGGCTTCTGACTCTTTGAAGACGCAGTACCGGAATTTGCCCACCGATAGAGCGCCTCACCATCCTTCTCCGTAAGAACTTCATACCGGTTCTCAAAGAGATGTGTGTTGTCCTTCATGACGGAAGCAACATGAGTGGATTGGTCAACGTTGAATGTGATGGTATATTCATACTCCGTGTTGTCCCGCTGCTTGTAACCCATACCAATTTTCTTGGGTGTTTGCTTACCGTTCTTCTCCTCCAGGGTGTATTCGTCTTTCCCTCGAACGGTGCAGATAATATGCATGGGTGACTGCAAGATCGTTTCCATGAACTTATCATGGCGGGGCGTCATCTTCCCCCAGTTCGTAAAACTGTTTCCAGGCATCTTGTTCACTGTTTCGCAGCAGTAATTCCACTCATGAGAGATGGAATCGATGAGCAGCACCTGGTATCCAGCATCTGTGGCAGCGTTAATCAGCTCAATATATGCTTCCGGCGTGAACTCCTCAAGCTGTGTATCGTCAAAATCGAACTCCTCCGCATAATAACGGAGGCGTCCAGCTTCTGTGTCGATGGCAGCGATTCGTGAGCCGCAGCAAGCGGCCAGACCGGTTGCCATCCGAAGGGCGGAGTAGGTCTTCCCAGACCCAGAGGGTCCGCCCATCAGGACTTTTGTCCATACCTTTTCTTTTTTTGCTTTCTGGAAAGGATTTGACAAGGCTATGTATCCTCCTCAACTGGTTCCTCGTTCTCTTCATCCTCTGCAGCATCCTCTTCCAGCTCATGGCCTGCGCACAACGGGGACAAAGAGCGAACGGCCGCATCAAAATCATCAAAACTTATCGCCCCGATGACTTCCGGTGATCCTGAGAGTTTTCCTTTGCTGATGATCTCTTCTCTCATTCGACTGAATTGGGGTAAGACGAACGTAGCTGTCCGCTGCCCAACCTGGTATCGCATTGCTACCACTTGACCACATGGACACCGCAGAACGCCTTCAACCCACATTGCCTTTCGCACACATCTCTTTGGAAATAACATGTGCAAAATAGACTGCAATGGCATCATCTCCTCTCAAAATCTACTTTGTGAATCGCTAATACTTGTGCTTCATCTGACAAGTCACCTTCCTTTACATATTTGTATTTATCTATATAAAACGCAACAGCGTGCGTTTCCTTTCAGTATAAAAAGACAGAGGCGCCAGCATACTGGCGCCTCTCGGGTTACTCGGTCGGGAATGGACACTGGATTCTTCTGGCCCTGCCAAGATCAACCAACGTGTTGCGCCGGCACCTTCCGATTCGAAAAATCAATTTTCGTTTGTCAATTGTTTTGGGCTGTTCGGCCAGTGCAAGACTGTCCAGCTTTAACCCAGTAACCTCATCTGCCTTGATCAGTACATGGCACGGAAGATGCCGCGCCTTGTGGATATTCGCACTGAGTGGAATGATTTCTACGGTAGGAGAGTAGCGATTCCCCTGATCGTTCTGAGTGATAATGACTGCTCTCCTACCCCGCTGCTCATGCCCTTCACCTGTCAAATTTGCTAAGTATATCTCACCAAACTTTATCTCTGTCATGTAGCAACTCCTCTCAAGGCGCAGCACAAGAACAGCAGATCGCTCTACAATACACCAAGCCGATAGCATTCCAGCAATTCTCTATCTGAACATGCGAAGTGATCCAATGTAATCCTGTCTTCCTCATCCTCACGCCAGTAAATTTCCCACTCGATGCAGAGAACAGGCTCCTCGCTGTCGCTGGACACAAGGAATAGATTGCGCACTGCACGACCTGACTGGTATTCAATCTGCTTCTTGATACCATTGTCGTTCAGTATGGTGTTACCGTCCTCATCGCATAAAATTGTCTCTTTACTGACTTTTACCTCGATTCCGTAGCGCAAACTTCGCATTCAGCCCTCCAGATATCAAACATTTGTTCGACTATCATAGCCGATATTCGCTGGGAAGTCAATCGACATTTGGGCCAAAAATAAAGTTTTGCTGTAACTTTGGCAGAAAATACAAGAATTGCTGTTATGTGAGCATTACTGTTCTTCTCGCTTTTTTCGAATGTTTTGCACGATACGCATAACTAAATTGAAGTCCTTGTCCTTGATTTCCACCCTTTCCAAGCATTTTGAGCCACATCGTTCGCATTTAGCGGGTCTTGTTTTTCCGCCATGATACAAATTACACTCATTACAAACAAAATAAATAATAAGGCCAACACCTCCTTTCAAAAAAAACGAGATGGACGTATATGTACGTCCATCTCGTTGTAAAGATTTAACTCTCATGGCTTTCAAAACGTTGATTGATACTATCCAGCTCATCTTCAGAAACATACCCAGGTTCAATGGTGTCAGGAGAGTAGTTGATGCCCATACGCTTACGTTCGCTCTCCTTGTCAAAATACCGTTCGCTATCAACTCTCCACTGACTGCGAGTATTCTTGTCCTCATTGATGAGATATTTAATACAGATCAACCATCCGACAACAATCAGCCCGACAAAAATTCCCAAGCGCTTTACTCCTCCTTTATGTCAAGTTCGAACAGATCCTTTTCAATTCTATCTTTTTCTTCAATTTTGCGAAGGAAATCACGCTCATAAGGAGAGTTTACAAGTTCAATTCCGACAAGTTCATATGGATAATGGCTATCTGCAATAGAAAGGAGGTGTCGAAATTCCTGATCCGGGATGCCAGATGTAAAATCAAGCGGCCATACACATTTGTCCTTCCCGGTATAGGGCACATTATACTTACTTCTTTTGTATGGTCTGCCGGAAACAGGCATATAACCACTGTTCCAGACCGTTTTCCGCGCCCACTCTACCACATACTCGCGATAGGAATAGTATGCGTCGTAGTAATCGCGAGCATTCCGATAGAGCCACGCCTGTTGCGCCATTTCCCGAAGCTTTTCTTGCTCTACACCTTTCTGGCGAAATTCTTCTTCAATGAGGGCAATAGCATCCAAGTTATCCCGAATTTTCTTATGAATGAGGTCAAATTCCAGCGTGCGCTTGTACCCCTTCTTCATGGGAACAGGATCGTATTTCTCATGGTGGTCTTCCAACGCCGCCTTAACGGATGGGTCATTGGCTTTTTTGCGCAAATCGTAACTGGATTTTGCCATAGCGGCCCCAGATCCAAATAGAAGAGTCACAAATTTCAAAATGCTCAACGGATATCACCTCCCACCTGCTACCTATTATAGCGATATGTATCATGTTGCGTCAAGATTGAAGCAACGCTCAAATCAAGTCATCAATAACAGGAAGATAAACTTCTTCGAAGTGGAGAGACTGATAGATATCTGGCCGATAGTTTACCGTCTTCAGCCTAGATCCGATTTGTTCGTAAGATATCATATTGTTAGAATGATTGCAAGATACTCCAAATTCCGGATTATAATTCCACCATTTTGCTCCAAAAAAGAATCGAGTTGGAGTAATGTCTTGGACAATGGAAAGAAAATCAGAAAAATCCGCTCTATTGTCAAATTTGATTATTGCACCTTTTTTCATGTCATCCAGCAAACTGTTCAGGATATTTTTAATCCGCATATCTTTACTGTTCGTCCTCATCATCGTTGTGATGGATTGCAGACGCCAGCCACCAAAAAGAAAAAAACGGTCCTATGACCACACAAATTATCAGGATAAGCGGCCATGATAACGCGCAGCAAGCGTTGACAGATGTCTCTCCAACAGTATCTGCAATGGAAAACCCAAAATAAAACGCCATCGCTATGCCCAGGTAAACAACGATGGCGGCGATAATTCCGATCAGCGGCATGATACCTCCTTATGCGCTGCGGACCTCTTTTACCGGAAGACATTCGATTTCCCAACGGTAAATCTCCGGTGCCTCATACATCCCCATACCGCAGTGCCCTAAAAATATAGCCATTGGTTCCTCGCAGGTATAGTCATCCTGCCAGAAAGCATTTTCCTCCAGCTTTTTGCGTCTTGCGGCCAGATCGCGCATCTCAGCTTGGGCTTCAGCAAGATTGTCTTCTGCATACACACCAAGAACCTCAGCTCCACTGTTGTCTTCATTCTCCCATCGGTAGTGTAATATGTATACGACCATAGCGCAAAACCTCCCAAATGTTAAGATAAACGAGCCTGCTGATATAACTTCAGCAGGCTCGCAAACATGTACGTATTATTGTGTATCAAGGACTCGGATTGTCATCGGATGAAGGCTTTTCTACCTCGACCAAATATTCATCTGGCGTAGCGTCCTTCTGTGGCTGCTTGACCAAGTCATATTCCTGCATAGACTTGACCAGATCCATGCTCTCTTTGTTGCCGCCTGATGGGAAAAGGTGCTCAGCGATTTTGCTGGGCAGGACAATAATCACGCCCAGTATGCTGCCCAGGCCAGCTAAGGCCGTGCCAAAATCCTGCCAGGAGACAACGGACTTCCGAGAGATATTGTAAATGGCCAAACAGCCCGCCGCAACAACACCGAAGAATACCACACAGACTAATGCAAAAAACACAGACTTGAAGATCAACTGCGCCATGTCTGTCCGCTTCTGGTTCTTGACAAAATGCCGCAGAAGGTCCACATACTGCCTATCACGGTCCAGCAGATTCTGGGCATAGTCAAATTCACTGGCGGAGGGATGGTCCGCCGTATGCTTTTCCCGCCTGGTACGCACACTCACACACGACCCTTATTGTTGGTTTCTGTCTATTTATCGGATATCGCTTTCATGATGCTGGCAATCTGTACCCTTGACATGCCTCTGGTATCGATCCGAATCTTCTCACTGTCTACTGTCCGCAGACTTTCCCTGGTCAGGAGCTTTGCGTTGCTTCGATCGGCGCTTTTGGCGTCCACAATATAAAGGCCTGAGCCCTTGGCAAAGATCGTGGGATATTCGGTCTTGTCGGCCTGTGAAAGGCTCCCTCTCTGTAAGGGAGCTCTTTTATTCCCCACCCTGGCCCGCGCACCAGAGGTCCGCACACCACTTACCACCATGGGGCAGACTTTGGATTTGTTTTTTGCAGGGGTGGGGGCAATCTTGGCACGCGGCATATGCGTTTCACCCTTTGCTTCTGCATGCACAGTAATATACAACCGTAATGCAACATTTTCCATAGATTCACCTATAGTATACCATAAGAATGGCGTTGATTCAACATAGAATTCAACGATATGTGCTGCCTCATCGCAAGCTATAAACTCAATCCCCTGTCCAAATGCCATCCGGCCTCATCTGGGCGAAATTCAATAGATAGCGAAGCGGTGTAATCGCGTTTTCTCGGGTGGGAAGCCAGTATCCGGTGGCGCCGTTTGCTGTATACTCCGCGATCTCCTCATCGCTCAAGTCCTCCTCAAGGGATGTAAGGGAGGCGATCGCCTCCTGCAGAACCGGTATGCTCTCTGATCCGGACAGTCCATAAAGTGACCGAATGCCTTGCTCTCCAAATACTTTTGTGTGGCGGTACCATCTGCCATAGTTGTAAGTGATATTCAGCCACAACTCGGTTGTGCCGCCGACAGCGTAAGTACCGCCGGCCATGAAATGGGGTTTATCTATCTCTATCGTTTCCCCGGTAGAGGGGTCCTTTAACCATATATCATAACTCAATCTATTGCACCTCACGTATCATTATGTAATCTTTCTCTTGGTGTGCCTCTGCGACAAAAGTCGTTGGTCGAATGCCCCTGCCATTTTGGCCACATTGAGCATCCTCCGTTATACCGCCAGACGCAGCGGGCGCAGAGGCCGTAGCAGGATTTATGTTTCATGCTCGTCCTCCTTGTCCATGCGAGTGCCATGTGAGCAGAAGTCTAACCTGCTGACTGCTTTTTCGTGTTCGTGGCACCACAGCACCAAGCTATCTTCCGCATGTCGGCACTCGCCGCACCTAACCACCTCCACCACGTCGGCGGCCTGGATGGACGCCACGATCTTGTGCGCCCGCATATTGCAGGTGACACCGCTTTTGCTCAGGGCCTCCAAGGCGGCGGCCTTCTCGATGTACTCCTTCATTCCAGGTCTCCTTTTCTGTATAGTTCGTCATAGAACTTTTTTATACATTCATCGCTGCACAGGGGAGACTCTACACAATATTCGACATAGTTCGTCATTTTCCCACAGATAGCACATGGGCGTGGGGTTTCTGATCTAATGCAACAATCTGGAGTTTTAGCCATCCTGCTCCCTCCGTCTTCCTAAAGCAACATACCACCTATGCCCAAACCACCAGAAGAAATAGAAATCATTTTTTCGTGTTTCTTTTAATAGTGGGCAGTAAAACCACTTGAAGTCCTTTGTCTTGGCGGACCTTACGCCGAATGATAATCTACAAATTTTCATTCTGCTCCCTCCGTAGTGCGTCCTCGGCCTCGGCGCGGGTGAGAAATAATAGCTTTCCAAAGTTCCAGCCGCCCATTACTCTATCTCCGATTAAGTGCACCCATATATCTCCATTTTCATACTTGATATCAGTGCATCGGTCTTTTGTGACATGCGGAGTTGCGTCATGCACAATACGCCACACAGTATCGCCTTTCTTGCACGGCAGCACCACGCACCGCCCCTCCCGGTCAGCCTGGGCCAGTTCGCGGAGGCGGTCAAGTCCAATCCCTCCAACAAGCCGTATCATTTCTGTCAGATCTGATTGTGCTCGATCAGCCTTTTCCAAGGCATGGCCTATGGCAGAATAATCGCAAGGCTCCAGCCCCGTGTCCTCGTAGGCGGCGAGGCGTAACAGAACCTTCTTCCATTTTTCCGAACTATTTAGGAAGATTAAATCCGATTCCAAAATAATCGAATCTGTTGGATTCCCGTATTGATCCTCCAAGCGATATGTCAACCGTTTCATTTTGCCTTCCTTTCTTTTGGAGTTAGAAGTGCTGATACATCATCCATACCGCGATGTATTCTCATCATAACCATGTCATAACTGATCCCATATTGTCTGCACCATGATTTAATGGTTTTTGTTTCCCCGTTTATTGTTATTTTTCTGGTTTGTCGGGTATTTTCTCTTTGGTCAGAAAACGGTATCCATCTACAATTTTTCGGGCAATAATCACCATCGACATCAATTCTGTCAATCGTCAAGTTATCATTATATCCAGATGACATGGCCCAACTTTTGAAGTCCTGGAAAGAGTTCTTCCATTCATCGCAGACCGTAATACCTCGTCCGCCATAATACTTATAATCTGGCCTTGACTGATTAAAGCAGCGGCCTTTCATGTTTATCCATATAACATACAACCGCTTTCGTTTAAATGCCATGTCAGTCCTCCTTCTGCTGGCCATTCGAGCAAAAACCATCCAGCGGCATTGCGGTCAGCCCGCACCAGACATAACCCAGGCCCCCCGGTCGGGACATCTTGCAGTCCTTGCACCTGACCAGCTTCACCCGCTCCAGCTCAGCCCGCAACTTCTCGTTTTCGGCCTGGAGCGTGGATAGGGCGGCGGCGGCATCCTCTAAGTTGTGAGCCAGCTCAGGGTCACTATATGCGGCCAAAGATTGCAGGTGATTGTTCATCCGCTCAATCAGCTTCTCAATGTCCATCAGGTGTCCTCCTCTCCCTCCGGCGGGCGGCTCCATGCCTTTTGCATTCGCTCCTTGTACTTTTGGTTAAACCCCAAACCGCGCCTCCTAATGTACCCGCGAAACAACAAAATTTGTGGCCCAACGAGACGGCGCTCCGCTCCGAAATCGTAGTCATATTCTCCGTCGCTCCAGAGAAAGTGTGGGCACCGTGCCTCACTGCGCGGGACCACCGTCACCTTGACCTTGACTGGGTGCCGGATTTTTGCCTTTGCCGCCTCCAAAAGGCAGTTTGACCAAAACGGCCCCTTGACGTTCTTTGCGCTCATGCTTCTCCCTCCGGCTGGCGGCGGTCAGGCGGCGCGGGGAAAGCATGGCGATACGGCCAAATTCCGTATTGGTTTCTGACTTTCTCCGGCCTTCTTTTGTTATTAGCCTGCGTAAACCAATCTGCCCATCTACAATTATCCGGTCGATAATCTCCGTTAAAATCAATTCGGTCTATCGTAAGGCTTTCTTTATATCCGTGTTCTTTTGCCCATTTGACGAATGTCGGAAATCCGGTTTCTTTGTCCGACCACTCTTCACAGACTGTAATTCCGCGTCCTCCATAATCGTGATAACTATTTGAGTTCGGATTGAAACACCGGCTTATCATCGACTTCCAACAAGAGTACAAACGCCGCTCATCAGAAGTTAACCCATGATGCTTCGCTTTTTCTCTTTTCACATCGAGATTTAGACAACCACAAGACTGGCAACTACCATTCCTAAGGTGCCGGCCAAGAGCAATTCTCTCATTTCCGCAGTCACATTTGCACCGCCACAGTATTTTCCTGTAATCGTCGTGCCCGGCTTGCTCAATTACAATCAGTCGTCCAAACCGCTGTCCTGTTAAATCTCTAAATGCTCCTATTGTTCTCACCTCCGTCATCCTCCACGCTCACCCACTCGTTCGGCGGGGTGAGGGTGGGCATAGAGCGAATGTCCTCGATTACAACATCTGCCGGGATTGCCTCACCAGTATGTAAGTACGGGCGAAACCACTCAATCAGAGCGTTTCCATCAATCGGACGTACTGCCATCTTTCAGCGCCTCCTTGTACTCCTTTTCAGGATTCCACTCAAAGTAGGGACAGCAGTTCCAATAGTTCATTTTGCAACCGCCGGTCTCGCAATAATACTTTCTGTCCTCGATGCGCCAGCCGCCCTTGATTTCCTTTACTTCTTCCCAATGTTTGCAGTTCCAGCATCTCCGATTACTTGGTCTGGTTTTGTCAATCGGTTTGCTCATGCAGCGCCTCCAATCTCCGTGTCAAATCGTCAACCGCTTCCTGGGGCGTGTCCCCTCGTCCAACGATAATATCTGTCTTTGCCCAAAACAGCATACAAGTTACGTCGTCTTCATCCGGGTCTGTCGGAATTTCGTAATAATCCATATTCCATGCTGTAAATATCCCGCCAGAGTAAGTGCCTGTATATCTGTCATTGATAATTGTCAGTGGATAGATTTCATTCATGATGCAGCGCCTCCAGTCTCTCCATTACCGTCTCCACGGCCTCGTCCGTCATGGGCGCACCGCAGTTGGGGCAGAATGATTTTACAAAAGTATGGCTACGCCCACATCTCGAGCACACCCAGTCTTTTGTGCCGCGCTGCCACTTCCCCCTCCACACCCTTTCCACCTTCTCCCGGCTGACGGGGCGGAGAGCGGAGAGGGCGGCGCTATATGCGTCATAAGCAGTCGACATAATTATCTTCATCGGCATATGGTCAAGAAACCAGTTCTTTGCTTCTTCCCGCGTCATAGCTAATCTTCCTTTACTTTATATTTCATTTGCTCTCCTTTACGTATACCAGTGTTCTCGACCGGCAAACTGTTGA
>UMKW01051931.1_pt1 | contig 27255 bp, 19 predicted proteins | sample 1966391 | NCBI WGS metagenome assembly UMKW01 (sample SAMEA4836183, study PRJEB28245) | human gut metagenome | biome: gut microbiome; material: fecal sample | place: Denmark | collected 2008
CTTCCCATTCTTTGTGTCCTTCGTATATGAAGATGATATTTTCGCCAATACCCATGACGGAATTCATATCGTGCGTATTGATGAGTGTTGTCATGTTGTACTCGCGGGTGATGTCCTGTATCAGTCCGTCGATGACGAGCGAAGTCTTGGGGTCAAGACCGGAGTTAGGTTCATCGCAGAATAGATATTGTGGGTTGAGAGCGATGGCGCGGGCAATAGCTACACGTTTCTGCATGCCGCCGCTGATCTCGCCGGGATATTTGTCTTTGGCTTCAACCAGATTTACACGATCCAGGCAGAACATGGCACGGCGTGTACGGTCGCGCAAGGTATCGTTACTGAACATGTTCAGTGGAAACATGACATTCTCCAATACCGTCATGGAGTCGAACAGGGCAGCACTTTGGAAAATCATGCCCATTTCGCGACGCAGGGCCTTCTTTTCTTTCTTATCCATGATCAGAAAATTACGGTTGTCATACAACAGTTCCCCTTTTTCAGGTGTCAGCAGACCTACTATACATTTCATCAATACCGTTTTTCCCGATCCACTCTGTCCGATAATCAGATTGGTCTTTCCGTTTTCAAAAGTTGCGCTGATATCAGTCAGCACATCTTTTCCTTCAAATGACTTGCAGAGACTTTTCAGTTCTATCATGGTCTGAAATGTTTATTTGGTCAGTAATTGGGTAAGTATAAGGTCGGCAAAAAGGATTAGTACGCTGCTTGTTACCACAGCGTCGGTCGATGCCTTGCCTACTTCGATCGATCCACCGTCTACCGTATAGCCGAAGAAGGCCGATACACTGGCGATGATGAAAGCAAAAAACAGTGATTTGATGATACTGCACCATACGTACCATTCGACGAACATGTATTGAAGTCCGTACTCCAAATCTGTAGCGGTCATGATTCCTCCAAACCAGCAGGTGCCGAAAGCACCGATGATACCTGCGAACGTGCTGAAGATTACGAGTAATGGAATGATGGTGACCATGGCGATTATCTTTGGCAGGATAAGATAGCAGGCGGAATTTACTCCCATAATCTCCAGGGCATCAATCTGCTGGGTAACACGCATCGTTCCTAATTCTGATGCAATGTTCGATCCGACCTTTCCGGCCAATATCAGACACATGATACTGGATGAAAATTCGAGTAACAGGATTTCTCGTGTTACGTAACCTACGGTCCATCGGGGCATCCATGGACTTTCGATGTTGTATTTGATTTGTATCGTGATGACAGCGCCGATAAAGAACGATATCAGCAGTACGATGCCGATGGAGTTCACTCCAAGTTGCTCCATCTCGTTACGGTATTGGCGGAAGAACATGCGCATACGTTCGGGACGGGAAAAAGTTCGACCCATCAGCATGATATATCTTCCTACGGTTCTAAGTGCCTTAAACATAATTGGTCAAGTATTTGCCTGCAAATGTACGGCTTTATCTTTTATTTTTGCTACATTTGCGGCAAATTAACGCAAGTATGGAAGATAGTAAAATGGTTCTTCGCACGGAAGATTTGGTGAAAAAGTACGGAAAGCGTACAGTGGTAAGCCACGTTTCGTTTAATGTCAAACAAGGAGAGATCGTTGGTCTGTTGGGCCCTAATGGAGCGGGAAAAACGACCTCGTTCTATATGACTGTAGGTCTGATCACTCCGAATGAGGGACGTATTTTTTTGGACGATCTGGATATTACAGATTATCCTGTGTATAAGCGTGCTCAGACTGGTATCGGCTATTTGGCACAGGAAGCATCTGTTTTTCGTCAGATGAGCGTGGAAGACAATATTGCTTCTGTACTTGAAATGACCAATAAACCGCTGGATTACCAGAAAGACAAGCTGGAAAGTCTGATTGCAGAGTTTCGACTTCAGAAGGTGCGTAAAAATAAAGGTAATCAGCTTTCGGGTGGTGAACGTCGACGTACGGAGATTGCCCGTTGTCTGGCCATTGATCCTAAGTTTATCATGCTCGACGAACCGTTTGCCGGTGTAGACCCTATTGCCGTAGAAGATATCCAGCAGATTGTATGGAGGTTGAAAGACAAGAATATCGGTATCTTGATTACCGACCACAACGTGCAGGAGACACTCAGTATCACCAGCCGTGCCTATTTGCTTTTCGAGGGTAAGATCTTGTTTCAGGGAACTCCGGAAGAATTGGCTGAAAACCAGATCGTACGTGAAAAATATTTGAGTAACAGTTTCGTGTTGCGTCGTAAAGACTTTATGGTATAAGTAATATACTTGTCCATTAATGGCAGGTTTAGTTGGGCTCTGTAGAGCTGTTATGTAATGCTATGAAGAAACTTTGGTTGTTTATCTTATTTTTGATTATATCCCGGATGCTATGTGGAAATGTCTATTTCAAGCATTTGGGTAAGGCTGACGGACTTTCTCAGATTTCTGTCGTTTCCATTTGTCAGGACGAATTGGGGCGTATGTGGTTTGGTACGCTTGAGGGATTGAGTTGTTATGATGGAAATGAGATGGTAGTATATAAACCTTCTGTAGCAAAGGAATACAGCTTTCTGGGAAACGAAGTCCATAAATTGGTAAGTGGCCAGGGGAATATTTTCTTTACCTCTGATGGCGAGTTGATTCGTTATGATTTGCGTAAAGAGGCATTTTATGATTTGCATCTTAAAGCTTCGTGCCTTTATTCGGATGGAAGTGATGTCTGGGCTGCTGCTCATGATAGCATTTATCGTTGGAATCCGGTAGAAGAGAATTTTTCATTTGTATACCACATGGAGTTGGGACAATTGGTTACCAGCTTTTATGTGGGGAAAGACCGTAGTCTTTGGGTAGGAACATTGACCGGATTATATTACATTGCAGAATCAGGAACACAACAACCAGTTTGTGTGATTCCAAATGTAAATATCTATTCTTTGTATTATGATAGTCAGGGAGCTATGTGGGTCGCAGCCTTCCGCAAAGGAATGTATAAGGTAGAATCGATCTCTGGCAATCAATGGACCGTAAAAAAAAGATTTTGTGTTTTCCAGTAACGATATTCGCTGTTTTGTGGAAGATGATGAAGGGAGTGTATGGATTGGAACCTTCAATGGTTTGAATAAAATAGATCGGAATGGAGAGGTTACATGCTATCGTAAAGATATGACTCCCGGGGCATTGAAGCATTCTTCTATTTTTTCATTGTATAAAGATCGGCAGGGTACCATTTGGGTAGGAACATATTATGGAGGAGTTCATTATTTTCATCCGGAAGTAGATCTGTTCAGGCATTATTCTGAAGGCAGTTATATACTATCCTACACAACAGATAGCATATAACTGCGATTGTTTCTAATGGTACAAATTTACTAATAATTATGTTTTAAAACAAGATTAATTTACTTTTTTTACTCTCAAATCCATGCTATCTCCGCTATTGTCGTACATTGTTATTTCAGCCTTATCATTTGATAATGATTTAACATAATATGTTAGATATTTTTCTCCATCGACATAAGTAGTTATATTCTTCCCAACAGCTTTATATGTCCCATGTCCAGTACCAAAAAATCCTTCTCCGTAATAAGTACCATCTTCGTTAAATCTAATTGAAAAAGATAATTCTTGATACATCCAATTAGACAGGTCAATCCATTCTCCCTCGTAATAAATTCCAGTACCTTCCCATTTACCGTAAAGGATTTCCATTGGGTAATCAAATGTTTCATCATCCGAGCAAGAATACAGAGACAAAACCATAGTTGCGCATAGCAACATCAATCCGAATAACTTTTTCATTTTCAAAATCTTTTAGTTAAACATATAGTTGATAAAATTCGCCATCGCAAGGCTATGTCACACGTTTAACTAAAAGAAAAGCGCAGACAATCGCCATACGCTGTCTTGGCTCACCACAAGCCACAATTCTTTATGGGAAAGTCTGCGCCATATAGGTGCATATCCCAACAAGAATTGTAATAGCTCGTTCATTTTCCGAGGTGGTGATTCAGACAGCGATTGAGCTACTATATGTCAAATTAAAAAGCGCATCAGATATACCAATGCGCTGCAAATGTACTAAAATATTTTGAAGTTATAAAGTTTGTTGGTATATTTGCATGAATCTTTTTCGATGGAGTTTTGTAAGCGTGAGAAAATAAAGGAGGCTCACGCGAACAGGGCTATAGTTGTTTGCTTTCTAAAGAGGAAAGGAGGTAATTATGAAAAAGATTGTAATCCCAGAGATTAAAATTGAAAGGGTCGGCAACAGATTCCGCATGATAATCAGAAGGGGTGCTTATGTCACTAAGAAGTGGATTTAAGTATATCCCACAAGTCTGTTGCAGAACTGAAGGAGGTCTATGAACGTGCTACGGCACAGGATAATATTTTGATATTGAATATACCTCCTGCGACCAATGGAAAAATGAGGCAAGGAGATATTGAGTTGCTGCAGAAATTGAAGAAAGTGATAAAATAATATCCTGAGTTTGCTGGTATTCAGAAATCGTGTATTTTTGCAGCAATTAATATCAAACTGTTATGAAAAGAAAACTTTTATGTTCCGTTTGGGCTGGGTGTTTGTCATTGGGAATGCTTTCCGCTCAGGAATTCCATCTGCAGCCCACTCCTCAAGTTTATGAAACCCTTCAAGACAGCATTGTCCTGCCTGATGCCTATCGATTTTCGGCAGACGTCGAAGGGGCGGCTTCTGATGCCGTTCGTCTGCTCGGTACGTTGTTGCCTGACCATCAGGAGAAGGCTGATTTTCGAATTACCGTGGGCGTAAAAGGAGATAAGACTGTACGTAAGTATGCCCGCTTGATACCGTCCAAAGCCGAAGGTTATTACCTGAAAGTTGGTAAGAACGAGATTGTAATAGCTGGTGCTGATGCTCGTGGTGCCTATTATGGTGTACAGACTTTAGCACAATTGCTGACTTTGCCTAAACTGCCTCTGGTTGAAGTGACGGATTATCCTGATATCCCTTATCGTGGGGTGGTCGAAGGTTTTTACGGCACACCTTGGAGTCATGAAGCTCGTTTGCGTCAATTGGAGTTCTACGGCCGCAACAAAATGAATGTGTATCTTTATGGTCCGAAAGATGATCCTTATCACAGTACCCCGAACTGGCGGAAACCTTACCCTGAACGTGAAGCTGCTCAGCTGAAGGAATTGGTGGACAAGGCAAAAGAGAACAATGTCATTTTCTATTGGGCCATTCATCCGGGGCAGGACATCAAGTGGAACGACGAAGATCGTCAGAATCTGCTCAATAAGTTCGAAAAGATGTATCAGCTAGGTGTACGAGGTTTTGCCGTATTTTTCGATGATATTTCGGGAGAAGGTACGAAAGCTGACAAACAGGCAGACTTGTTGAACTACCTGGACGATCATTTTGTAAAGGTGAAAGGTGATGTGGAGCCGCTCATTATGTGTCCTACGGAATATAATAAGGCATGGTCCAACGTGAAGGGAGGCTATTTGACTACTTTGGGAGAGAAGCTGAACAAAGGTATTCAGATAATGTGGACAGGAAACAGTGTGATCGCTACCATTGACCGTGAAACGATGGATTTCATCAATCCGCTTCTGAAACGTAAGGCTTACATTTGGTGGAATTTTCCGGTATCTGATTATGTACGCGATCATCTGCTTATGGGGCCCGTCTATGGCAATGCGCTTGATATCAAGGACGAAATGGAAGGTTTTGTTTCTAACCCCATGGAGCATGCCGAAGCGTCCAAGATAGCTTTGTACAGTGTGGCCGATTATGCATGGAATCTGTCCGATTACGATAGTGACTTATCGTGGAAGCGAGCCATTAAAGACTTGATGCCCCAACATGCCGCCTATCTGGAAACTTTTGCTGCTCATAATTCCGATTTGGGTGCTAATGGGCATCGTTTCCGTCGCGAAGAGTCCGTTGCTTTGCTACCTGCTTTGGAAGCTTTGCTTTCTACGTACGAAAAACAGCATATCATTGACGAGGATGCTTGGCGTCAGGTTAATGAAGAGTGTTGTAAAATTGTCACTGCATCCGATATTTTGTCTGTATCTCAGGAGAACCAACCATTCATTGCCGAAATAACGCCTTGGCTCATGCAGTTTAAACTGGTGGGACAATATGGTGAGGCTGTCCTGCAGATGATGCGTCGGGCCGTGACAGACAAAACAGGCTTTGAAACGGCTTATGAACATGCAAAATCCTTGCAGTTGCTGATGTATAAGGTCGATACTTCTTACAATCAGAATCCCTACCAGCCTGGAATCAAGAGTGGAAGCAAGGTGCTTCTTCCTACGTTCTATGCTTTGTTTGAGGCGAGTGTCGGACTTTATAATCAAGCTTATCAGGCTGCATTGGATACACGTGCGGTGTATATGCCATATACTTGGAACAGTGATGTGCCTCAGTTGGCGGCCCTGCCAGTATTGCGTAAAGGAAAGATGGGAAATGTGTCTCCTTCTAACGAAGTGATCCGCTGGCAGGCAGGAGGTGAGGCTTTGTTGATGATGGATCAGATGCGTACATTGAAAAGTCTTACTGTCGATTTGGGTATAGCTGATGCTCCGAAGCTTATTCGTTTGGAAATAACAGCTGATGGGCAAAGATGGGAAGCCATTCCTCTCCAACCTGTTAATGGAAAGACTCGTTTTAAGGCAGAAGTAGAAGGGCGGAATGTACAAAAAATCCGTCTGACCAATATCACAGGACAGGAACAGAAAGTTTACTTTAAACAGTTTGGATTTGAAGAAAAGTAAACTCTTCTTTTTTCGAGATAACAGGTAGGGTTTTGATTGTTTTTAGGCACAGACTTATATGAATGTCAAATGGGATCGTTCGTATAATCTGTGCCTAAATTTTTGTTAGTGGAAGATTTTTCTGTAGATAGTTTGTGCCATGCTAGTGGCGTCTCCTTCTGCCTCCTGTAGATAAGGATTCTGTTTCTGTGTCCAAGTTTCTTCCAGTGCATAGAAGTCTATATTTTCAGGCTCTTGTCCGTTCAACTTGGCTTCCAGATAATCGAAATAGGCCTTCCAGCGCAGGTAATAGAAATCTTTTAGTAGCCCGTTCCATTCCTTATGAGCATAGTCCCTCAGGCCTCCTGCATCGGCAGCTTGCCGATTGCCCCATGTGGTAATCTGCACACGGGCATTCCATTCCAGCCAGTCTTTTTCGGCGTCTGTCTTGCCCATGTTTCGGGCCATTCCTATCCATTTTCCCAAGCGAAATTCATCACGCGTGCCCAGCAGACTGTCCTGTAGCTCTATCAGGTGCAGGAAGCGGGAGGAAGCTGCTTTGAACAGTTCTTTTTCTCCAGCGAGATAGGCACTTGTCACGACGGAATAAACCAAACGACCTTTTTCGGCTACGGCTTGACGCACGATATCTACCAGATCGTATTCAAAATTGTTATTACCTTTAAAGTGAGGAGCAGCTTCTACCATCAGTCCGGCTACTTTGATAACGTCCTCCGGCTTATAATAGTCTTGCATTTCCGACCAGCTGGAAGCTTGATAAGCCTTGAGCGAAGGACGTGCGCAGAAAATGGATTCGTGTGTGCCTTGCTGGGTAGAAGATGGAGGGCAGTTGTAGATGCTGGTTCGTAACAGTTCCCATGCTTCCTCGATTTGTGGGTCACTTTTTCCGTAGCGTGCCCGGATGTAGTTTTTTAACCATTCGTCACTGGTGAAGAGGGATTTGCGCCAAGGCAGTTCACATAGCAGTTCGTACATCACGGGGTTGTTCTCTATTCCTTCCATCGTTAGGCCTACCCCCTTTAATGTTTGTCCAAAACGGCTGTCTCGAGCTTTGTAGAATTCATTGATGACATGTGTCATTTTTCCGTGCAATCCTACATTGCCACCGTAATTGAGCAACATGCAATAGAGCCAGTCATGAGCGCCAAATCCGTTTTCACGATACCATGTTGAGGATGGATCGCCCCATTGTGGACGGCTTTCCGAGTACAAGTCAAGCACAATCAGGTCGCCTGCGGGCAAGTTGGCTATCATCTCTTCATAAGGACACCGTTGCCAGGCCTGTGCCACCCATACGGCGTTCGGGTTGGCCCGCTTCATAGCGGCGTGAATAGCTTTCCCAGCAGTATCGAGGTCTACACCCGCTACGCTGCCCCCTTCGTGGAAGGGATCCATACTGTAGTAGTTGGCTTTTCCGTAGAGTTTGGTCAACTCTTCGTAATAGAGGTCGGCTATATGTTGAAACTGCTGATCGGTAGGCTGTAGGATGGCAGGATGACGGTAGCCGCACCACAGACCGGGCTCGGACACTTCCAGTCCTAGCTTCTCTTTGGCGTTGTTGGGCACCATACCTGAGTAGCCGGGTAAAACCGGTTCTATGCCGAATTCCCGCATGCGTTTGAGTATTTCCTTTTGTAATTTCTCCTGTTGCTCATACCAGTTGGCTGTATTGGGACCTCCCCAGGCTTCCAGGTTGTTCATCAGCCACCAGGTCTGGAAAGCGGGTCCTGCCACGAAGTTGTTCACCTCATCCGTGCTGTAGCCCAGTCGTATAAGTACGTTTCGCCACACGCTGGCTGTACCAGTGATGGTCAGGGGAAGGTTGATGCCATGTAGGGCCATCCAGTCTATTTCTTGTTGCCATCGCTCCCAGTCCCAGAAAGCCATGGAGTAGGAGTGGGTACAGTAGTTCAGGTAGTAGCGATGCTTCAGCGTTGTTTCGTGTCGTTCCTTTTTCGTGACGGCAGGGAGTACATCCGGCAGCTTGGCTTGCATGTTGTTCCATGTCAGGTGGATACCGGCGTAATACTTCAGATACCAGTGGATACCTGTCGCAATACTTACATGATTATTTCCTCGTATAACAACCTTTTTCCCTTTCTGGTCGAGTTCAAAGAAATCTATATCCGACTTTACATATTCGATGACAAACTTGCGGGAGGCGTTTGTGTCGATACGTTCCAATAATCCGTTGATGGGCGTTCCTGCCTGGCTTGTCAGTGTCAGAAAGAGAAGGCCGATCAGTGTAAATGTTAGTTTTGGCATAAGCAATCCAGCTTTTTAAAGTTTGAATATGGGTGGATTATAAAGTTTATCGGGGCAGGTTGAATACTTCACCAGCTTTCATCTGTTTTTCAATCACTTTACGGGTTAAGGGATCAAATACTTTCAACAGACCACCTTTTTCCGAAGTGATATGGATACTTTCTGTTTTGCCGTTATGATAGGTGGCACTGATTAAGAAAGCCCCCATGGCTCTAAGATTTTTGAAAGAAGCATTTTGCCAACTCATCGGCAAGGCGGGGAACACCCGTATGATGCCAGTGTGACTTTGCAGGAGCATTTCCTGTATGGCTGATGCGCAGGCGAAGTTGCCTTCCAGGGTAAAAGGACGATACGTGAAGCCAGAAAAACCTTGTTTCAGTTGGTCACCGTTCAGATGGAAACTATTGGGCGAACAAAAGGCTTTGGCAAAGATATGGAGTGAACGTGCAGCGGCATCGCCATCGAATACACGGGCCTGGAGGTTGGCAAGCCAAGTGTAGGTATAGCCGACCCATCCCTGAGTTCCCAGCTCTTGGAAATGGTGGATGGAGCGTTCGATGAGGCGGCGGGCTTCTTTTCCCTGTGATACGTCTAAAAGTCCTAGCGGATGGATGGCGAGCAAGTGCGATAAATGGCGATGAGTGTATTCAAGTGGATAGTTGGGAGCGATGGTCAGGCCGGTACTGTCTGTTGCTAGGTTGGGCCATTCGCTTAGCTGCTTTTGCCAGTGTGCAGCTTCCTCGTCCAATTGTAAGTGTTTGGCCATTTCGATAGCGGCTTGATATGTGAAGCGGATGCATGCCAGATCGAAATTGGTGGTCTGTTTGAACCAGGCTTCCAGACTATTGTCATTGATTTCGGGCGAACTGGACAAGGGAAGTTTTCGTTTCCCGTTCTCGTCTTTTACGGAAATGTTCTCAAAATAGCGTGCCGCTTCCTTCACCCAAGGATATGCCCTCGTGCGTAGGAAAATGTCGTCGGCTGAGTATTTCCATTGCAGGTAAAAGTGTTGTGCGAGCCATCCCGAAGCAGTGGGTTGGTGGGAATATTGATTCCATCCACCCAAGTTCTTGCCGTCTAGCGTTGAGATACAGGGTACGTTCAAGCCTTCTACGCCGAAGAACTGGCGGGTATAGGCTTCGCTGTTTTCTTTGATCTGCCAGAGCCAGTCAGTGAAAACGGCGGATTCTTCCAGGTGGTTGGCCGCATAGCCCGGCCAGTAACTCAGTTGTGTATTAAGGTCGTTATGGAAGTCGCCTCTCCAAGGTGGAGTTTGGCCGTTATCGGCTGTCCATACGGCTTGCAGGCAGATGGGAGGCGCATCCTTGCGCGAGGCGGCACCGAATTTGTACATTTCCAAGTACCATTGCCTTTCCAGCGTTGGGTCATCGGGCAGGCTGAGACTGCATTGTTCCCAGTAGTTTTTCCACCAGTCTGTATGTTCGTGCAATGCGGCTGTGAAGTCCTTTGCGTAGTTATCCATTTGTTGGGAAGCTTGCGTGGCTTCGCTGTAGGGAGTGCCTTGTGTGGTCAGGCAGAAAATCCCTTCCAGAGTCTGAGGGTCGGGTTGTTTCCATCGTACGTCTATCTCATAACTTACGTTTCCGTAGGCTTTTTGTCGGTAGGTGATATGGCCTTTTTTGACGATCACTTTTCCTTTTTTATAGCCCAGACGTGCCAGTGAATTACGTTCGATTTTTGTTCCTTGAGGAACTTCGTAAGAAGGAGCTTTCAGCAAAATTTCAGGCTTTTGTGGAAGATGGGTGAATCGGAAATGTCCAACTTTGTCTGTGGCGTTGGTGAAGATTTGGGCAGTCGTGCCATTTTCCCATGTGATGGTACATACAGCTGTGTGAACGTCCAATTCTGTACTTTTTACTTTCCCTAAACCTGCGATAGGTATTTCGATGGCACCTGCAGGAATTTTGGAAGGAGCGATGTCTATACTCGTACGGTCGTCGATTAACCTGTAGACGGGACTCATGTCCTTCTTTTCTACGGCTTCACAGATGAAACGGAATGTATAGTCGGAGCCTGAAAACTCTTTGACGGGACGCAGGTCCCACAAATCGGCACGGTCAAGAGCCAGGCGTAGCCTGTCATCTTTTTGCCAGATGAGCGCTCCCATGATGCCGTTGCCCAAGGGGATGCCTTCGTCCCAAACTTGGGGCAGTTGTCCGAACTGGAGGCCGTGGACTGAAGCCGGTGTGTCTGTGGGGTGGAATACTGTGGCGGTGGTTTCGAAAGGTAGTCCGCCGGTAGTCTGAGTTGCATTAAGCTGACCCAGGCTCGTGGCCATAAGCACGAGCAAGCCAATGTTTCTTGTTTTTTTCATGGAGAATATTGTTTTTCTTTGCAAATATAATTCTTTTATATACAAATCTGTTAGAGGATCGGAGCTATTTACTGTTTTTACTTCGTCTTTTTTTCTCGCTTGATATGGAATTTAAGGGGGGTGTCTTGCTGTTTTTCAATTTAATAAAAAGAGGCTTAAATCTCATGATTATATTAATTTTGTGGTGGCTTGGCAAATTCTTTTTGGATGCCATTCTTCAAATAAAAAAACTTCGTATTTTTAGCCATTGATATATGAATGGCTTAAAATGAACATAGATGATGAATAATAGAATTACAGAGCTTTTTGAGATACAATATCCCATTATTTCGGGTGGAATGGTGTGGTGCAGTGGTTGGCGGCTTGCATCAGCGGTCAGTAATGCTGGCGGATTGGGGCTAATTGGTGCCGGTTCGATGAATGCTGATTTACTGAGGGAGCATATCCGAAAATGTAGGATTGCGACTGACAAACCTTTCGGTGTGAATGTCCCCTTGTTGTGTAAACATGCAGAAGCTATGATGGATGTCATTATGGAAGAAAAAGTTCCTGTGGTGTTTACGTCTGCCGGAAGTCCAAGAACATGGACGGATAAATTGCATGGAGCGGGAATAAAAGTAGCCCATGTGGTATCCAGCACTAAATTTGCTCAGAAGTGTCAAGAAGCGGGAGCCGATGCTGTTGTGGCAGAAGGTTTTGAGGCTGGTGGGCATAACGGAAAGGAAGAAACAACAACGATGGTGCTTGTGCCTCATGTAAGGAAAAGCATTGATATACCTTTAATTGCCGCAGGCGGAATAGGTACGGGAGCCGGTATGCTGGCTGCTTTTGCGCTGGGAGCAGAGGGCGTACAGATCGGTACCCGCTTTGCCCTTACCCAAGAGAGCTCGGCCTGCGAAGAATTTAAGAATTTGTGTATCGGTTTGCAGGAAGGTGATACGATGTTGTCTTTGAAGAAGGTGGTACCAACCCGACTTGTTAAGAATGAATTTTTCCGTAGAGTGGAAGAGGCTGAAAATAGAGGCGCTTCTGTGGAAGAACTGAAGGAAATAGTAGGCTTCGGTAAAGCGAAGAAGGGAATTTTTGAGGGATATCTTGACGAAGGGGAACTTGAAATCGGGCAAGTAGCATATCTGATACGGAGTATTCCTACAGTGCAGGAAGTTTTTGATAGTTTGATCACGGAATATAGAGGGCAGTTGGGACATTTGGTTGAAATGTAGCTGGTTGGAGTAATTTTGGGAAAGGTGTGAAAAGTCTCTCTTAAAAATAATTTGCTTCCCGTTTTTTTGATAATTGAAAGAATAACACTAATTTTGCGCACTCATTTTGAGATTTTGGAATATAGTATAAATCAAATAAATAATTTGTTACGATGAACGTTTCATTGCAAAACATTGACAAGGTGAGCGCACTGCTTACCGTAAAGCTTGAGAAAGCTGACTACCAGGAGAAGGTAGACAAGGCTCTGAAGTCTTTCCGTCAGAAAGCTCAGATGCCCGGTTTCCGTAAAGGTATGGTTCCGATGAGCCTCGTGAAGAAGATGTATGGCAAGTCGGCATTGGCTGAGGAAGTGAACAAGTTGCTTTCTGAAACTGTATACAAGTATATACAAGACAATAAGGTGAACATTCTGGGTGAGCCGCTGCCCAACGAGGACAAGCAGCCCGCCATCGACTTCGATACGCAGGAAGAGTTCGAATTCCTGTTCGATATCGCACTGGCTCCCGAATTCAAGGCTGAAGTAAGCGTTGCCGACAAGGTAGACTACTATGACATCGAGGTTACCGACGAAATGGTGGACAATCAGGTGAAGTCTTACACACAGCGTAACGGCAAGTATGACAAGGTAGATGTATATGCAGACAACGATATGCTGAAGGGGCTGTTGGCAGAACTTGACGAGCAGGGTAATACGAAGGAAGGTGGCATTCAGGTAGAAGGTGCTGTGATGATGCCTTCTTATATGAAGAACGACGAGCAGAAGGCTATCTTTACCAATGCGAAGGTGAACGATGTGCTCGTATTCAACCCGCACACAGCTTGGGATGGTAATCCTGCCGAATTGGCTTCGTTGCTGAAGATCGACAAAGAAGCCGCTGCCGAGGTGAAGTCTAACTTCAGCTATCAGGTAGAAGAAATCACTCGTTTTGTTCCTGGCGACTTGAACCAGGAAATCTTTGACCAGGTATTTGGCGAAGGCGTAGTGAAGACGGAAGAAGAATTCCGTGCTAAAGTAAAAGAAGCGATTGCCAAGCAGTTTGTAGCCGATAGCGATTATAAGTTCCTCATCGACCTGCGTAAGGTAATGATGGAGAAAGTTGGCAAGCTGGAATTCCCTGATGCATTGCTGAAGCGCGTGATGCTGGCTAACAACGCTGATAAGGGCGAGAAGTTCGTGGAGGAAAACTACGACAAGAGTATCGAAGAGCTGACTTGGCATCTGATTAAGGAACAGCTGGTAAAGGCTAACGATATTAAGGTTGAGCAGGATGATATTACCAACATGGCCAAGGAATCAACTCGTGCACAGTTCGCTATGTATGGCATGTTGAATGTTCCTGAAGACCTGTTGAATAACTATGCCAAGGAAATGCTGAAAAAGAAAGAAAGCATTGAAGGTCTTGTAAACCGTGTGGTAGAGACGAAGCTGGTAGCTGCTGTGAAGCCTCAGGTTACGTTGGAGCACAAGAGTATCTCGGCTGCCGATTTCAATAAAATGTTCGAATAAGATTTGACTTATCATTGTTATAATCGGGGATGTTTGAAAAACTTTTCAAACATCCCCGATTTTTTTGTCTCTCTCTATTCTTTTTTGTTTCTTTGCACCCGCATTTAATTAAGTAAGAAAGATTATGGATGATTTTAGAAAGTATGCCACCAAGCATTTGGGAATGAACAGCCTTGTATTGGACGATGTGATTAAGTCGCAGGCCGGTTATTTGAATCCCTATATCTTGGAGGAACGTCAGCTGAATGTTACCCAGCTCGATGTGTTCTCCCGTCTGATGATGGATCGCATTATCTTTTTGGGTACTCAGATCGACGATTATACGGCTAATACCCTCCAGGCGCAGTTGCTTTACCTGGATTCGGTAGACCCGGGTAAGGATATCTCTATCTATATTAATTCACCGGGCGGTTCAGTATATGCCGGTCTGGGCATTTACGATACGATGCAGTTTATCAGCAGTGATGTTGCTACTATTTGTACGGGTATGGCAGCCAGTATGGCGGCTGTATTGTTGGTGGCTGGGGCTGAAGGTAAACGCTCTGCTCTGACTCATTCGCGTGTCATGATTCATCAGCCGATGGGAGGAGCACAGGGACAGGCTTCGGATATCGAAATTACAGCTCGTGAAATTCAGAAATTGAAGAAAGAACTCTATACGATCATAGCCGACCATTCACATACACCCTTTGATAAGGTATGGGCTGATTCCGATCGTGATTATTGGATGACTGCGCAGGAAGCTAAAGAGTATGGTATGGTAGATGAAGTGTTGATTAAGAAATAAATATGGCTGATTCAAAAAGAACAAAGAATAGATGCAGCTTTTGTGGCCGCACGGAAGATGAAGTCGGACTTCTGATAACAGGAATGAACGGCTTCATCTGTGATAGTTGTGCCATGCAGGCTTACGAAATCACGCAAGAAGCCATGGAAAGTAAGCGGAAGGACGGTACTAAGAAATTAAATCTGAAGGAACTGCCCAAACCTGTGGAAATTAAGGCTTTCTTGGATCAATATGTCATCGGACAAGACGATGCCAAGCGCTTTCTTTCCGTTTCTGTATACAATCATTATAAGCGCTTGTTGCAGAAAGATAGCGGTGATGATGTGGAGATTGAAAAATCAAACATCATCATGGTGGGCAGTACGGGTACAGGTAAAACACTGTTGGCACGTACCATTGCCAAGCTGTTGCATGTGCCTTTCACGATTGTAGATGCTACGGTACTGACCGAAGCTGGCTATGTAGGTGAGGATATTGAAAGCATTCTGACCCGTTTGCTTCAGGTGGCTGATTATAATGTAGCTGAAGCTGAGCGTGGTATTGTGTTTATAGATGAAATTGATAAGATTGCCCGTAAGGGAGACAATCCGTCTATTACTCGTGATGTCAGTGGTGAAGGCGTACAGCAGGGGCTGCTGAAGTTGCTCGAAGGTTCGGTAGTCAATGTACCTCCCCAGGGCGGACGAAAACATCCTGAACAGAAGATGATACCGGTTAATACCAAGAATATTCTCTTCATTTGTGGCGGAGCGTTTGATGGTATCGAGAAGAAAATTGCCCAACGTCTGAATACCCATGTTGTAGGCTATAGTGCTGTACGCAATACGGCTACCATTGATAAGAATAATCTGATGCAATATATTGCTCCTCAGGATTTGAAGTCCTTTGGCTTGATTCCGGAAATTATCGGTCGTCTGCCGGTGCTCACTTATCTGAATCCGTTGGATCGTGCTGCTTTGCGTTCCATCTTGACGGAACCCAAAAACTCCATTATCAAACAGTATGTCAAACTCTTTGAGATGGACGGTGTGAAGTTGGAATTCGAAGATGCCGCGTTCGAATATATTGTGGACAAGGCTGTGGAGTACAAACTTGGTGCTCGCGGTTTGCGTTCCATTGTCGAGACCATCATGATGGACGCCATGTTTGAGATTCCTTCTGAGCGGAAAGAAACCTTTACCGTGACGTTGGATTATGCCAAACATCAGTTGGAAAAGGCCAATATTGCCAGATTGCAGAATGCTTAATAGCATGAAATGAAGCGTAAGAAGCGTTTTTAGTGTTTTTTCCTAAAAATATTCGATGTGTTTTGCTTGAAAATTGAGAAGTTGTTTATAACTTTGTTAGGACTCTTGAAAGAAACATTTCAGGGGAGAGAGAAAAAAGAACGTGTAATAAACAACATTCTAATTTAGAAACATGGCAGAGAAGAAGATTAATTTGACAGACCAGCTGAAGAAATACTTCGGGTTCGATACATTCAAGGGAAATCAAGAGGCGATCATCCGAAATCTGCTGGATGGTAACGATACTTTTGTGCTGATGCCCACCGGTGGTGGAAAATCGTTGTGCTACCAGTTGCCTTCATTGCTGATGGATGGAACTGCTATTGTCATATCTCCTTTGATTGCGTTGATGAAAAATCAGGTGGATGCCATGCGCAATTTCAGTGAAGAAGACGGAGTTGCGCACTTCATTAATTCTTCTCTCAACAAGACTGCCATTGATCAAGTAAAATCGGACATTCTGAGCGGAAAGACCAAATTGCTCTATGTCGCTCCAGAGTCGTTGACGAAAGATGAATATGTAGAGTTTCTGAGAACGGTGAAAATATCGTTCTATGCAGTAGACGAAGCACATTGCATCTCGGAATGGGGGCACGACTTCCGTCCTGAATATCGTCGTATTCGTCCCATTATTAATGAGATTGGAAAAGCTCCTTTGATAGCTCTGACTGCCACGGCTACTCCTAAAGTGCAGCATGACATTCAGAAAAATCTGGGTATGACCAATGCGAAGGTGTTCAAGTCGTCCTTTAATCGTCCCAATCTTTACTACGAGGTACGTCCAAAAACAAATAATATAGATAAGGACATTATAAAGTTCATCAAGAACAATCCGGAAAAGTCTGGTATCATTTATTGCCTGAGCCGTAAGAAGGTGGAAGAATTGGCTGAAGTGCTGCAGGCAAATGGTATCAATGCTCGTCCGTATCATGCTGGTATGGATTCTGCTACCCGTTCGCAGAATCAGGATGACTTTTTGATGGAGAAGATAGATGTCATTGTAGCTACTATCGCTTTTGGTATGGGTATCGATAAGCCTGACGTACGCTTCGTAATTCATTATGACATTCCTAAGAGCCTGGAAGGCTATTATCAGGAAACGGGACGTGCGGGAAGAGACGGTGGTGAAGGTCAGTGCATCACATTTTATACAAACAAGGACTTGCAGAAACTGGAGAAGTTTATGCAGGGCAAACCTGTGGCAGAACAGGAAATAGGCAAGCAGCTTCTGCTGGAAACCGCTGCGTATGCTGAGTCATCCGTATGTCGTCGCAAGACCTTATTGCATTATTTTGGCGAAGAATATACGGAGGAAAATTGTGGTAATTGTGACAATTGTTTAAATCCTAAAAAACAAGTGGAAGCTCAAGACTTATTGTGTACTGTGATTGAAACTATTCTCGCTGTAAAGGAGAATTTCAAATCAGATTATATTATAGATGTCATTCAAGGACGTGAAACGTCGGAAGTTCAGGCACATTTGCATGAAGATCTCGAAGTATTTGGTTCGGGAATGGGTGAAGAAGATAAGACGTGGAATGCCGTAATCCGTCAGGCTTTGATAGCAGGTTACCTGAGTAAGGATGTAGAAAACTATGGCTTGCTTAAAGTGACGGATGAAGGAAAGAAATTTCTTAAGCATCCTAAATCTTTCAAGATAACAGAAGACAATGATTTTGAAGAAATGGAAGAAGAAGCACCTGCTCGAGGAGGCGGTGCCTGTGCGGTCGATCCTGCTTTGTATTCCATGTTGAAAGATCTGCGTAAAAAAATGTCTAAGCATTTGGAAGTGCCGCCCTATGTAATATTCCAAGACCCTTCGTTGGAGGCTATGGCAACGATATATCCTATTACGCTGGAAGAACTGCAGAATATTCCGGGTGTAGGTGCTGGAAAGGCAAAGAGATATGGCGAGGAGTTTTGTAAATTGATCAAGCGTCATTGCGAAGAAAATGAGATAGAGCGTCCTGAGGATTTGCGTGTTCGTACCGTCGCTAATAAATCTAAGATGAAGGTTGCTATCATTCAGGCCATCGATCGTAAGGTTGCGCTTGACGATATTGCAGTGTCGAAGGGTATTGAATTTGATGAACTGCTGGATGAAATAGAAGCGATTGTCTATTCAGGTACCAAACTGAACATAGATTACTTCTTGGAAGAAATTATGGATGAGGATCACATGCTGGACATTTATGACTATTTCAAAGAATCGACAACAGATAATATTGACGATGCCTTGGAAGAGTTGGGTGACGATTTTACAGAGGAGGAAGTGAGACTGGTTCGTATCAAATTCATATCTGAAATGGCAAATTGATTTTTTGTCTTTGGCTTTAAAAAAAGAAAATTTATTGCGTGCTGATATATGTAAAATGGAATAAAAAACGTATATTTGCACGCAATAAATTTTATACGTCTTATGTCATTTATTGCAGATAAAATTGTCATGGATGGATTAACGTACGATGACGTACTGCTAATCCCCGCTTATTCTGAAGTGCTCCCCAAAACTGTCGAACTCTCGACAAAGTTTTCAAGAAACATTGAGTTGAAAATCCCTTTTGTAACGGCCGCGATGGATACAGTTACGGAGGCGAAAATGGCGATTGCTATTGCTCGTGAAGGTGGGATTGGTGTAATTCATAAGAATATGTCCATTGAAGAGCAGGCTCGTCAGGTAGCTATCGTAAAGCGTGCGGAAAATGGAATGATTTATGATCCTGTTACAATTAAGAGGGGATCTACAGTGGCTGATGCACTTTCTTTGATGGCTGAGTACAAGATTGGTGGTATTCCTGTGGTCGATGATGAAGGTCATTTGGTGGGTATTGTTACCAATCGCGATTTGCGTTTTGAGAGAGATCAGAACAAGCGCATCGATGAAGTAATGACAAAAGAAAATATTGTTACAACCAATCAGACAACTGATTTGGAGGCTGCTGCACAAATCCTGCAGGAACACAAAATAGAGAAACTTCCGGTTGTTGACAAAGACAATAAGCTTGTTGGTTTGATTACATACAAGGATATCACGAAGGCAAAAGACAAACCGATGGCTTGTAAAGATGCTAAGGGCCGTTTGCGTGTGGCTGCAGGTGTCGGTGTTACAGTTGATACATTGGATCGTATGAAAGCATTGGTAGAAGCTGGTGCGGATGCTATTGTGATTGATACGGCTCATGGTCATTCCAAATATGTGATTGAAAAGCTGAAGGAGGCTAAAAAAGCATTCCCGGATATTGATATCGTCGTGGGTAATGTCGCTACAGGTGAAGCTGCTAAAATGCTGGTTGAGGCTGGAGCTGATGCTGTGAAGGTTGGTATTGGTCCAGGTTCTATTTGTACTACTCGTGTAGTAGCAGGTGTGGGAGTTCCTCAGTTGTCTGCTGTTTACGATGTCGCTAAGGCATTGGAAGGAACGGGTGTTCCTTTGATTGCCGATGGCGGTTTGCGCTATTCTGGCGATGTTGTGAAGGCATTGGCTGCCGGCGGTTACAGTGTGATGATTGGCTCTTTGGTAGCAGGTACAGAGGAGTCACCGGGCGATACCATTATCTTTAATGGACGTAAGTTCAAGTCTTATCGTGGTATGGGATCTTTGGAAGCTATGGAAAACGGTTCGAAAGACCGTTATTTCCAGAGTGGAACAAGCGATGTGAAAAAACTGGTGCCGGAAGGAATTGCAGCCCGTGTTCCTTATAAAGGTACGCTGTATGAAGTAATTTATCAGTTGGTTGGTGGCTTGCGTGCAGGTATGGGATATTGTGGTGCTGCTAACATTGAACAGCTGCACAATGCTAAATTTACACGTATTACTAATGCTGGTGTACTTGAAAGTCATCCGCATGATGTAGCTATTACCAGTGAGGCGCCTAATTATAGCCGACCTGAATAACCGTTTATTATACTTTGAAGCACGGACAACACGTATTTTGCAGGTCTTTTAGAAAAGGAACTGTAGTATGGTGTTGTCCGTGCCTGTTTTTATGAATATATGAATACGATTTAGGAACTATGGTGTTGAAATATTGGTGGTTGTGTGTGTGCGCCTTGGTCGTGTCGGGGTGGTGTCGGGCACAGTCGAAAACAGTGTTGATGCACGTGGGCGGAAAACCTGTCGATGTAGCTGAATATAGGTATTTTTGTTCCAAGCATGTGGAAGAGTCTGCTAGTTTGGAGCAGTTTATAAATTTCAAGCTTAAGGCCTTGGCTGCTGAAAAGAATCAACTGGATACGGTGCCTGATATTCGCTTGCTTTTAAGTTCCTATTGTCATGGATTGCTACAACAATGTTTGTGGAATAACGGGCATGCAGATTCTTTAATTAATGAATATTCTCGTCTTTTACAGAAACGGAAGTATGCAGGTCGTGCTCTTGTAAGTCATATATTTAAGTATATTCCTCAGAATGTTTCAGCATGGAGGCTTCATGAGATTGAAACTCAGATGGACTCTTTGTATCAATTATTGAAAGATGGAAAGGTACAGTTTGATGAGTGTGTAAATCGTTTTTCTGAAGATAAAGGGACGTTTTGGGTAACTCTTTTGCAGATGCCTGTCGAATTTGAAGAAGTCGTGTTTAACTTACCGGTCGGTAAAGTGTCTAATCCTTTTTTTACACCCCAGGGAATTCATATAGTGAAGGTGCTGGAATATCAGAAACAACTTGATTCAGAGAAAGTCCGTCAGGGTTTGGAGGAGCGGTTGCTGAACCAGCCAAACAGTTGTTTGCTCCTTTCGTCAATTGATTCCTTGAAACAGTGTTATGGATATATGCCAGATAAGTCTGGGGTAGAGGAACTATTGCGAGAGGGGAAGAGTACTAATACTTTATTCACCTTGAACGGGAAAGCATATACTGGGGTTGATTTTGCTTTGTTTGCAAGGACCTATCCGGCTTCTGTCCGTAAACAGTTGGATGCATTTGTTGCAAAATCGGTATTAGATTGTGCCTATACTCATTTGGGGGCTGATGGTTCTGATTTAAGATGGGAGTTGTGTTTCTTTCGGGATAGCTTGTTGGGTAGTGCAATCGTGCATCGGGAAATCCGTAATTTAGTTAAAACGGATTCAGCTGGTATAGCAAAATACTTTAAGAAGCATGCAAAACGTTATAATTGGCCGGAAGAACGTTATGATGGAATCGTTTTACATTGTAAGACGAAGCGTATGGCAAAACAAGTACGGAAGTTTCTTAAAAAAATCCCTCAGGAAGACTGGACGGAAGCTATTCGTTTGGGCGTGAATACTGGAGGGCAGGTAAATGTCGTAGCAGAGAGAGGTTTGTTTGCTCCTGGTGATAATGCCTTTGTAGACAGTCGCATCTTTAAAAAAGACAAACCTCAATCTTTGGCAGATTACCCTTATTGGATCGTTTTAGGAGAAAAACGTAAGGGACCTGTACGTTGGGAAGATGTGGGGCAACAGATTTGGACAGATTATTATCGTAATTTAGAAGATGGTTGGCTGCATCAACTTCGTCGTGATTTTAAGGTTGAAATAAACGAAGAGGTTTTAAAAACCGTTAATTCTCACTGAAGCAATTGATTAAACCGCTATCTTCGTATTCCAAATATGAGAAAAAAAGTGGCAATTCGAAAATTTTGTCTGTTTTGTCTCTGTTTGTTCCTTCTGGGGGCATGTAAAGAGTCACAGTACGACCATAAAGGGCGAACGCCTTTGGTGGAACTGGACGGTAATTTTTTGTACAAGGAGGATTTGATGGCAGTACAGCCTGCTGGACAAAATCGAGATGACAGTTTGTTGTTTGCAGAACATTATATACGTAATTGGGCGGAAGATATTTTATTATATGAAAAGGCACAAAATAATGTGCCCAATAATGATGAAATAGAAAAATTGGTGCGCAATTATCGGAAAGCGTTGATTATGCATACTTATCAGCAGGCATTGATCCATCAGAAATTGTCGGAAGAAATTACAGAAGAGGAGCTACAGGAATATTATGAGCAAAACAAAGCTGTGTTCAAAGCTGATGCTCCATTGATGCGTGGTTTGTTCATTAAGGTCCCTTTGACAGCTCCGCAGTTGAGTCGAGTACGCCAGTGGTATAAAGATGAAAGGCAGTCTGCGGTTGAGCACTTGGAAAAATATAGTTTGCAGAATGCTGTGAAATATGAGTATTTTTATGACAAATGGGTCCCAGCTTCGGAAATTTTGTCATGGATACCTTTGAATACGTCGGATATAGATACTTATTTTTCCCGTAATCATCGGGTGGAAGTCAAGGATACGGCTTTTTGGTATTTTTTGAATGTTGCAGAATATATTCCCACAGGAGCCCAAGAACCTTATGAAGCGGCTAGGCCGTTGGTAAATGATCTGGTGTTGAATCGGAAGCAAGTTGAGTTCCTGAATAAAGTGAAAGATGACTTGTATAAGCAAGCTATCGAAGATGGAAAGATTAAATATTGTGAGAACTAAGATATTAGGAATGAAAAAGTGTATGAACGTTAAGTTTGTAGTTTTATTGGCTTTTATGCTACTGCCTCTTGTATCTTCATGGGGGCAGGACAATGTGATTGATGAAGTGGTTTGGGTAGTTGGTGACGAAGCCATATTGAAATCTGATGTGGAAGAAGTGCGTTTGGATGCGTTGTACAACGGACGTAGGTTCGATGGCGATCCATATTGTGTCATTCCGGAAGAAATAGCTGTGCAGAAGTTGTTTTTGCATCAGGCTGCCTTGGATAGTATAGAGGTGTCTGAGAGTGAAGTCGTAAGCCAGGTAGATTTCATGATTAACCAATATGTCAGCCGCATCGGCTCTATGGAGAAGATGGAAGAATATTGGAACAAGAGTGCTACGCAAATTCGTGAAACCTTACGTGAGAATGCCCGTGAAGGATTGACGGTGCAGCGTATGCAACAGAAGTTGGTAGGTGAGGTGAAAATTACGCCAGCTGAGGTGCGTCGCTATTACCAAAGTTTGCCTCAGGATAGTATCCCTTATATTCCTACACAGGTAGAAGTACAGATTATCACACAGAAACCTAGAATCCCGGTAGAAGAAGTAGAAGAGGTGAAAAAACGCTTGCGTGAGTTTACCGATCGTATTAACAAGGGTGAAACCAGTTTCTCTACTTTGGCTCGTATGTATTCCGAGGATCGTGCATCGGCTATTAATGGTGGTGAAATGCCTTTCTATGGTCGTGGACAGCTTGATCCGTCTTTTGCGAATGTCGCTTTTAACTTACAGGATCCTACCAAAGTTTCTAAAGTGGTGGAATCGGAATACGGTTTCCATATTATCCAGTTGATAGAAAAACGTGGTGACCGTATTAAAGTTCGACACATATTGCTGCGCCCCCATACGCCTGAAAGTGCATTGGAAGCCGGTATGGCTCGTCTTGATTCTATTGCTGACGATATTCGGAATAATAAGTTTACATTTGAAGAGGCTGCAGCGGTTATTTCGCAAGATAAGGATACTCGTAATAATCACGGTTTGTTGCCCAATCCCAACAACAATACATCGAAGTTCGAGATGCAGGAACTTCCTCCTGAGATTGCCAAGGTGGTTGATAAAATGAATGTAGGTGAAATTTCTGAAGCCTTTACCATGATCCCTGAAAAAACAGGTAAGGAGGAATGTGTAATCGTCAAGCTGAAAAGTCGTATCAACGGTCATAAAGCTACTATTACGGACGATTATCAGAATTTGAAAGATCTGGTACTCGAGAAGCGTCGTGCTGAAGTACTGGATAAATGGATACGTGAGAAGCAGCGTCATACTTATGTTCGTATTAAGGAAGGCTGGAATCAGTGTGAATTCAAGTATCCGGGCTGGATTAAGGATTAAGTTTGGCTGTTTAGATACAGTCTGTGAATGTTAGACTAGCTATATGCACAATAGAATTGTTTTTAAATTCCTAAGCAGGCATAGATATCTTCTGACAGGTATTCTATGCCTGTTTGGCATCTGTCTGCTCAGTGCGCAGGATAAGAAGGGAGAGCCAGAGAAAAAAAAGACCCGTGTTGACTTGTTGTATGCAGATGAGGCACAGGCCGATGATCAGGTTCGGCCGGATGTCCAGGTGTTGATTGGGTCAGTAAAGCTACGCCATGACAGTATGTATATGTACTGTGACAGTGCTTTGATTTTCAAACGCATCAATTCCGTAGAGGCTTTTGGAAATGTGCGGATGGAACAAGGCGATACATTGTTCATTTACGGTGATTATCTCTATTATGATGGGATGGCCCAATTAGCTATGCTTCGTGAGAACGTACGGATGATTAATCGTAATACAGAACTGACTACAGACAGTTTGAATTACGATCGTATTTATAATCTGGGATATTATTTTGATGGCGGTACCCTGACAGACGAAGAGAATGTGCTGACTTCCGTATGGGGAGAATACAGTCCTGCTACTAAAATTGCCGTGTTCAACCATGAAGTGAAGCTGACCAATCCTCGTTTTGTTTTGACTTCTGATACGTTAAAGTATCATACGGAAACCAAAGTGGCTACTATCTTAGGACCTTCGGATATTGTAAGTGACAATAATCATATTTATTCCGAACGTGGTATATATAATACTGTGACAGAGCAGGCTGAACTGCTGGACCGTTCTATTTTAACCAATCAGGGAAAGAAACTGACGGGTGACAGCTTGTTCTACGATCGCAAGCTGGGATATGGTGAGGCTTTCGATCATGTGCAGATGAATGATACGGTAAATCGTAATATGCTGACCGGCGATTATTGTTTTTATAATGAATTGACCGGTAATGCTTTGGCTACAGATAGAGCTGTTGCGGTGGATTATTCACAAGGTGACAGCCTGTTTATGCATGGTGATACGCTGCGTTTGGTAACTTATCATTTGAACACCGACTCCATGTATCGTGAAATGCGTGTCTATCACAAGGTGCGTGCTTTCCGTACAGATATACAGGCTGTTTGCGACTCGTTGGTCTATAATTCCAAAGATTCCTGTATGACCATGTATACTGATCCGGTACTTTGGTATGGGTCTGAACAGTTGTTGGGTGAACAAATCAAGGTTTACATGAATGATAGCACTATCGACTGGGCGCATATCATTAATCAGGCACTGACTGTAGAACAGAAAGACACCTTGCACTACAATCAAGTATCCGGGAAAGAAATGAAGGCCTATTTTGTTGGTGGCGAAATGCGTCAAGTGGATGTGAACGGAAATGTATTGGTTATTTTCTATCCAGTAGAGGAACGCGACAGCTCGTTGATTTTGATGAATTATTCTGAAGGCGGTTTCCTGAGAATGATGTTGAAGGATAGAAAAATGGAACGAGGAGCCTTTATTGGGAAAGCTAACGGTACTGCTTATCCGATGGAGCAGATTCCTGCTGATAAGTACCGCTTGCCTTCTTTCGTATGGCTGGATTATATTCGTCCTTTGGACAAAGAGGATATTTTCAATTGGCGGGGTAAGAAGTCGGATGCAGTGTTGAAGCAAAGCTCGCGTCGACCGACTGTTTCTCCGCGTGATATGCATATCGAACGAATTAAAAAATAGGAGAGTGCTTTATGGGTATGTTTACGATGAGAAAACCACGGGGCTTTCATCATTCCTATATTTACGTGGACGAGCGTAAGGAAAAGTTGGACAAGATGAAAGAGAATGCCAAGCGTGAGTTAGGCATGCTGACTGAGAAAAAAGAATTCAATCCCGAAGATATTCGTGGAAAATTCATAGAAGGAACTACTCACCTGAAACGTCGTAAGGAGAGCGGAAAACGTCCTTTGCATTTTATTGTCATACTGTTTTTCATTATGTTGCTGGCTTATCTGTGGTATGCCATCAGTAACGGAATAATCTAAAATTGCATAGGCATGAGTGATATTATTCATTTGCTGCCTGATTCGGTGGCCAATCAGATTGCAGCTGGCGAAGTGATACAGCGGCCTGCCTCTGTTATCAAGGAATTGGTCGAGAATGCTATCGATGCAGAAGCCACGGAAGTTCATGTATTGGTAACAGATGCCGGAAAAACAGGCATACAGGTGATCGATAACGGTAAAGGTATGTCCGAAACAGACGCCCGACTGGCTTTTGAACGACATGCTACATCCAAGATCCGTGAAGCTGCTGATTTGTTTGCCTTGCGTACGATGGGCTTTCGTGGGGAGGCCTTGGCCTCCATTGCAGCTGTTGCCGAAGTCGAACTGAAAACAAGACTGGCTGATGAGGAACTGGGTACACGCTTGTTGCTGGCTGGTTCCAAAGTTGAAAGTCAGGAGCCTGTGTCTTGTCCTAAAGGGAGTAATTTCTCTGTAAAAAATCTGTTTTTTAATGTTCCTGCCCGACGTAAATTCTTGAAAGCCAATTCTACGGAATTGAGTAATATTTTGGCTGAGTTCGAACGTATTGTTCTGGTTCATCCGGATGTTGCTTTTTACCTTTACAGCAATGACAGTGAATTGTTCAACCTGCCTGTCATGCCTTTACGTCAGCGCATTATGGCTGTTTTGGGCAAGAAGTTAAATCAGCAGCTGCTTTCGGTAGAAGTAGACACGACGTTGGTCAAGATATCTGGTTATGTAGCCAAGCCTGAGACCGCACGTAAGAAAGGAGCGCACCAATACTTTTTTGTAAATGGGCGCTACATGAGGCATCCTTATTTCCATAAAGCTGTAATGGATGCTTTCGAACATTTGATTCCGGCGGGTGAACAGATCTCTTACTTTATATATTTTGAAGTGGATCCGGCCAATATCGATGTGAATATTCATCCGACTAAGACCGAGATTAAATTTGAGAATGAACAGGCCATTTGGCAAATCCTTTCTGCGGCAGTCAAGGAGTCTTTGGGCAAGTTCAATGCTGTGCCATCCATTGATTTCGATACCGAAGGTCTGCCGGATATTCCTGCTTTTGAACAACCTCGGCCCATAGAGCCTCCTCAGGTACACTATAATGCTGATTTCAATCCTTTTAAAACCTCTTCTTCTTTTTATGGAGGCGATCGTTCTTATTCACGTCCTCAGACAGAGTGGGAAAGCCTTTATGCCGGTTTGGAGAAAGCTAGTCGGATGAATGATCCGGTTGTCCCTGATGCATCGGTCGAAGAGGAATTGTCTCCTGCTTCAGTACCATCGGAAGAGCCT
>UMKW01068830.1_pt1 | contig 26969 bp, 19 predicted proteins | sample 1966391 | NCBI WGS metagenome assembly UMKW01 (sample SAMEA4836183, study PRJEB28245) | human gut metagenome | biome: gut microbiome; material: fecal sample | place: Denmark | collected 2008
CAATGTCAAGATAGACGATGTATGGCAGGGAGATACGCCCGGACTCATGGCCAAGGCCGTGGGAGTGAACGGCGACCGGGCGGCCGTCATCGATTGGAAGGAAACGAATCCGAAAGGCTGGAACGAAGACAAGCGTCCGCCGCTGAAACGCTTCTCCGACATGGTGATTTATGAACTGCACCATCGCGATTTCTCTATCGATACCATCTCCGGCATCCGGAACAGAGGAAAGTTCCTGGCTTTGACGGAGGAAGGAACACATACGTATCTGGGCGAGAAAACGGGCATTGACCATTTGAAGGAGTTGGGGGTGACACACGTACAGTTGTTGCCTTCGTTTGACTTTTCTTCGGTGGACGAAACCAAGCTCGACAGGCCGCAGTACAACTGGGGATATGACCCGAAAAACTACAACGTGCCGGAAGGTTCGTATGCTACCGACCCTTATCATCCCGAAGTGCGTATCCGCGAGTTCAAGCAGATGGTCATGGCACTTCATCGGGCAGGTATTCGGGTGGTGATGGACGTGGTGTATAATCACACGGCTATCACGAAAGGAGGTAACTTTGAACGGACGGTACCGGGGTATTTCTATCGTACGGATGAGGAAGGGAAATGGGCCAACGCATCGGGTTGTGGCAATGAAACGGCCAGCGAACGACCGATGATGCGGCGTTTCATGATAGAATCGGTCTGCTATTGGGCCAGAGAGTATCACATAGACGGATTCCGTTTTGACCTGATGGGGATTCATGACATCGAGACCATGAATGCCATCCGTAAGGCACTCGACAAGATTGACCCTACAATATGCATGTATGGAGAAGGATGGGCAGCTGGTAAGCCGCAACTGCCGGATAGTCTGCTGGCCATGAAAAAGCATGCGGCCCAGTTGCCACACATCGGCATGTTCTGCGATGAAATGCGCGACAGTCTGCGTGGTCCGTGGGGAAACGATGCCAAGGGAGCTTTTGTCATCGGACGCATGGGATACGCCGCCGGCGTGAAGTTCGGACTGGCGGGAGGAATCGCACATCCGCAACTGGTCAGCGACAAGGAATCTGCTGTACCGGCTTTCTGGGCTGCACAACCGGAGCAGATGATCAGCTATGTGAGCTGTCACGATGACCTTTGTCTGGCCGACCGTCTGAAGGCGACGTTGCCGGGACTTTCCGCATTAGAAATGAATGCCTTGGCCAAACTGGCTGCTACGGCAGTATTTACTTCGCAGGGCATTCCGTTCTGGTATGCAGGTGACGAAGTGCTACGCGACAAACAGGGGGTAGCCAATTCATACAACAGCCCGGACGCAATCAATGCCATCAACTGGGGGCGGAAGACTTCGCAGCGTGATTTCTTTGATTATGTGAGGGGCTTGATTGCCATGCGAAAGGCGCATCCCTCTTTCCGTATGGGCGATGCGGACTTGATTGCCAAGCACCTGGAGTTCTTGCCGGTACCGGCCAGCAACGTGGTGGCTTTCCGTATCAAGGGAAGTCCGGCGGGCGATTCGTGGCTGAACACGATTGTGGTGCTCAATGCCCGTACGGAACCCGTGCAGATTGACGTACCTGAGGGACGTTACTGGATTGCCTGTCGTGACGGACGCATAGACAATGTGTTAGGGCTGGGCACGCTGACCGGCAACAAACTGGTGGTAGCGCCTCGTACGGCCATGATTGTGCATCAATAAACCAAGAGAACAACTACTTAAAGAAACAAAATAAAAACAGAGAAAGACAATGCAGAATGTAATTACAATTGAGAACGGAGTGACTCGTCATCCGTTGTACCGGATGAAAGAGCCTGTAAACTTGCAGATTGCGGCAGGAGAACATGTGGCCATCGTAGGACCGAACGGCGGAGGAAAGAGTCTGCTGGTAGACACCATTACCGGACGCTATCCGTTGCTGATGAATGAAGTGAAATACGACTTCTCGCCTTCGGAATCGAAGATGGCTTGTGACAACATCAAGTACATCACATTCCGTGACTCGTACGGGGATGCCGACGGGAATTATTATTACCAGCAGCGCTGGAATTCGCAGGACCTGGACGATACGCCTATCGTGGCCGATTTGCTTCCTCCCTGCAAGGACGAACAATTGCGGAAATCGCTGTACGATTTGTTTGGCATTGAGGAGATGCTCAGCAAACATATTATTCTGCTGTCGAGCGGGGAGCTCCGGAAGTTTCAGTTGACCAAGACTTTGTTGAGCGGACCGAGGGTGCTGATTATGGACAATCCTTTCATCGGACTGGATGCACGGACTCGGGGACTGCTGCACACATTGCTGGGAAAACTGACTGAAATGACCAACCTGCAGGTAATTTTGGTCTTGTCGAAGACAGACGACATCCCGACATTTATAACACACGTGATACCGGTGGAAGACCGTCATTGCGGGCCGAAAATCACTTTGCAGGAATATCTGGCACACCGTGAACCGGACCCTGCTCATGTGTTGTCTGACGAGAAACGGCAGCGGATACTGGACTTGCCGTATGCCGATAACCTGTTCCATACAGAACATATCGTGGACTTGAACAAGGTAAGCATCCGTTACGGAGAACGGGTGATTCTGAAAGAACTCGACTGGACGGTGAAGTGCGGAGAAAAGTGGGCGCTCAGCGGCGAAAATGGAGCTGGAAAGTCTACCTTGCTGAGCCTGATTTGTGCCGATAATCCGCAAAGCTATGCCTGCGACATTTCTTTGTTCGGTCGCAAACGGGGCAGCGGCGAGAGTATTTGGGAAATCAAGAAGCACATCGGTTATGTAAGTCCCGAAATGCACCGCGCTTATTTGAAGAACTTGCCGGCTATTGACATTGTAGCCAGCGGATTGCATGATTCCATCGGTCTGTACCGTAAGACGCAGGAGAAGGATGTGGATACGTGCGTGTGGTGGATGGATATTTTTGGTATTGACGACCTGAAAGACCGTAGTTTCCTGCAACTCTCCAGTGGGGAACAACGTATGGTGTTGCTGGCCCGTGCTTTCGTCAAAGACCCAGAACTGCTGATTCTGGACGAACCGTTGCACGGACTGGATATGCGTAACCGCCGGCTGGTGAAAGATGTTATCGAGGCATTCTGTGCGCGGAAGGATAAAACCTTGATTATGGTAACGCACTATCAGGAGGAACTGCCCGCTACCATTACGAATTCTTTGTTCTTGAAACGCAATAAATAAAGAAGCTTATTCTGGTGGACGCAGATTCTTTTCTGCGAGAAAGCACATCTGTGTTTCATTTCCGGGTAGAATCTGTGTTCAAGTGTTTCTCAGGGAATATGAGAAATGAAATCAGATACAGAAACCCATATAAAAAAGGCAAATGAAGATGATTTTACATTGTCATCTTCATTTGCCATTTTATTTTAAAGGATATTTATTGCGCTTGAAGTCTGTAAGTAAGAGCTTACGGTGCTTAGCATACAAAAGATTTACCAGCTCTGTTTGTCCTGCATCTGGCGAAGCGCCGTCCGGTAGTCTTCTATCAGCTCCTTCATCACCTCATCCACCGTCTGCAACTGGCGAAGTTGTGAAGCGGCTTGTCCTATTTCCAGTTCTCCTTCGTAGAGGTCGCCTTCGAAGATTCCCTTTTTGGCCCGGCCTTTTCCCAACAAAGCCTTCAGTTCGTCTGCTGAGGCTCCTTTCTGTTCCGCTTCTTCAATAAGCTTGTAGAAATCATTTTTAATCAGACGGGTAGGGGAAAGCTGCTTGAGTGTCAGAAGGGTATCTCCTTCATTCAATCGCAGGCAGCGGTCCTTGAAATTGAAATGCGCCGAACTTTCTTCCGTCAAGGCAAAACGGGTACCCATCTGTACCCCTTCTGCGCCTAACGCCTCGGCGGCCAAGATGCCTTCGCCCGATACAATTCCTCCTGCCGCAATAAGAGGCACACTGCACACCTTTCTGACGGCTGGAATCAGACAGAAAGTCGTAGTTTCCTCTCGTCCGTTGTGTCCGCCTGCTTCAAAGCCCTCTGCCACAATGGCATCTACTCCAGCTTCTTCACATTTCATGGCGAAACGGCTGGAAGATACCACGTGAGCCACCTTGATGCCCGCCTGTTGGAGCTTGGAAGTCCATGTCTTGGGATTCCCTGCGGACGTAAATACGATTTTCACGCCTTCCTCCTGAATGATTTCCATGAGGGTTTCAATCTCCGGATACATCAGTGGCACATTGACTCCGAAAGGCTGGTCAGTGGCTGCCTTGCACTTGCGGATGTGTTCGCGCAGGGTTTCTGGGTGCATGGAACCAGCCCCCAACAACCCCAATCCACCGGCGTTGCTTACGGCTGAGGCCAGTCTCCATCCGCTACACCATACCATTCCACCTTGAATGATGGGGTAGCGGATGCCGAAAAGGTGACAGACTCTGTTCTGCATATCAGTCAGTTATTTTTTATATTTCTCAATCAGGTTCTTGGCTACGGTGTCACCCAGTTCTACTGCTTTTTCCAGGTTGGCCATACCTTCCTTCTTCTTTCCCTGCTGTATCTGGCAGTAACCCAGCATACGATAGGCAGCTGCGTTCTTCGCATCCAGTTCAATGGCTTTATTCAAGGCTTTCATGGCATCATCCGGCTGGTTTACCCGCAAATGTACGCTTCCTTTTTCTACCCAGTATTCCACGTTCTTCGGTTCCATTTCAATGGCCTTGTTGATGTCATTGATGGCCTGCTGGTACATACGGCATTGCATTTCAGCCTGCTCACGGATAAAATAGAAATCAGACGATACCTGGCCCATCATGGCGTCGTGGAACAGATTGTAGTCTACCACTGCTTCGCGGAACTGGTTGTCTTCTGCTTTCATGCGGGCACGTTCGTACAGATAAGGAGCCGCTTCTTTTCCGTAGGGAGGATTGTATTTCGCCACGGCACTGTCCATCAGGGCAATGGCTTCCTTCTTTGAAGCACCTTCAATCAGTTCTTTAGTCTTGGCTGCGGCATAGAAAGAAGCGGCAGAGGCTAACGGTGAACGGTTGACCGCTTCGTAGCTGGCAAATGCTTCCGGATATTTCTGCATGGCGAAATAGATGTCTCCCTGCAGCTGGTAGTACAATCCCTGCTTGTCGTTTTCCAAGGCCGTATTGATTTCTTTCAGTGCCCGTTCCATGGTCCAGTCGCCATACGGTTTGGCTCCCTGCAAGCCCAGCACGTAATTATACAACAACTTGGAGAGGTTATAGTACGCGTCTCCCTTGTTTTCGTTCACTTCCACCATGGTTTGCAGGTCTTTTTCTGCCAGTGCATAGTGTGCATCATCACCGTATCCCATGTAACAAAGGGCACGGCGGGAATAGCCTTCGCTATTTTTCGGATACTGCTGGATAAACTCGTTCAGCAGGTTCAGGTATTCCTCTTTTGACAGGTTAGAAGAAGACATGTACAGGTATACCAATGCCTGAGACTCGTCTTCCGGCAATCCTTTCTTGATGCCGATGGTATTCAGCGTATAATCGTTGGCAGAAAGGGCACTGATAGACAGGCTCTTTGCATAGCCTATTCCGATGGCATAGCTTGATGTACTTTCCTTGTCACTGTTCTTCTGTATCAGTGCTACAACTTCTCCTTCTGCATTCATTACCGGACAGCTTACGGTCTTTTCTCCCGTTTTCATGTCCAGGGTATAATAGAAAGAGTTGTGGCTGATGGTATCGATTTTGGAAATGGTGCCGTGTGTGCCCGAAGCCGCTTTCTGTGTAGAGTAGGGAAGTACGTACACCGTTTCACTGACTGCTCCCGGACGGGATGCCGGCTGCAAGGCTACGGTCTTCTTATCGGCTGCTGTCTTGAACTTCACTACGTCGTACATATCGTTGGCTCCCAGAATGTATTCCACCGGAAGTTCCTTTCCGTCGGCTGTCACCACCACGGCGCGTTCAGCTCCTTTAAACAGCGTATAATCGGATACGGCTGTACCGTTTTCATCAATGTAGAATCCGTTTCCGGTGTTGAGAATCTGATTCTCCTTATTGTACGTGATGACAGAGAACACTGCTTTTCTGGCTTTGTTGGCCCATTTGGGAAGTTCCTGGGCCATTCCGGCCTGAAAAGCCATCCCACAGCATGTCAGCACGAGGGTAATTTTTCCTATTTTCATGGTAGTATGTATGTTTTATTGTTTTATTCTTCTCCGAATCCTCTTTGTTTCACGGCTTCATAAATGAGGATACCTGCTGCCACGGACACGTTCAGTGACTCGATGTTGCCGAACAACGGAATCTTGATCCATTCATCGCAAAGTGCCAGGTGGTCGTAGGGCACACCGGTATCTTCCGCACCCATGATGATACACGTAGGTCCCTGGTAATCGGCCTTGGTGTAGTCGTAGTCACCTTTTTCTGTGGCTGCTACAATCTTGAATCCGCTGTCTTTTAAGAACTTGATGGTATTCGTCAGGTTATTCTCGCGGCACACCGGAATGGTATGCAAGGCTCCGGCAGAAGTCTTGATGGCATCCGCATTGACACTGACACTGTTTTTTGACGGAATGATGATAGCATCCACACCGGCACATTCACACGTACGGGCAATAGCTCCGAAGTTGCGCACATCGGTCAGGCCGTCCAGTAAGATGAGCAGCGGGTTCTTGCCCTGCTCGAACAAGAAAGGCACGATGTCTTCCGTACGCTGGTAAGTGATGGGTGAGATAAAGGCCACCACTCCCTGATGGTTCTTCTTGGTGATGCGGTTGATGCGTTCCACCGGTACACGCTGCACGGGGATGAACGTATCTTTCAACACGGCGAAAAGCTCCTTCGACAGGTCGCTCTGGATGTCTTTCTTGATTAATACTTTGTCAATTTCTTTTCCGGCCTGGATAGCCTCGATAACGGCGCGTACGCCGAAAATCATTTCGTTCTTTTCTATCATGGTCTTGTTTGTTTCTTGTTATTGTTTAAAGCCTAACAGAGCACGGGCGTTCTGTACGGCAGCCTCTGTCAGGGTGGCACCGCTGAGCATGTGGGCAATCTCCTGCACCCGCTCTTCATCCGTCAGGCGGCGGATATGACTGTTGGTCCCGGTGTCGGTATCTTCCTTGTACACCTTGTAGTGCGCAATTCCGCGTGCGGCAATCTGGGGCAGGTGAGTGATGCTGATAACCTGGCGGTTCTGGCGTCCCATGTCCTGCATAATCAGTGCCATTTTTTCTGCGATGGAACCTGACACACCGGTATCAATTTCATCGAAGATGATGGTCGGCAGTTTGACGGCTCCGGCAATCATGGCTTTGAGTGAAAGCATGACGCGGGCAATTTCACCTCCCGAAGCGATGGAAGCCACGTTCTGCAACGTTCCGTTCTTGTTGGCTGAGAACAGGAACGTCACGCTGTCCATCCCTTTGCTGTCGGGTTCCTTTCTGGGAGTCAGTTCCACGGCAAAACGCACGTTAGGCATACCCAGTGGAATGAGCAGGGACTCCATCTGCGATTCAATGTGCCGTGCCGACTGTGTACGAAGCGCGGTCAGCTTTTCGGCCTGACGTAGCACCTCGGCATACAATTTCTTCTTTTCTCCCTCCAGCTCTGCAATCCGGTCGTCGAAAGAAGTGATGGCATTCAACTGGCTGCGATAGTTTTCCGTCAGCTCAATCAGTTCTTCTACCGACTGCACACGGTGTTTCTGCTGCAAGGAATAAATCAGGTTCAACCGTTCGTTGACAAAATCCAGACGTGCCGGATTGAATTCCACTTCTTCCTCCGCATTGCCTATTTCGCGGGAAATATCTTTCAGCTCAATGTAGCAGCTGTTCAGCCGTTCCATCCATTCCTTAGCCGGCGCATATACCTGTGTCAGGCTCTGAAGAGTCTGCATGCACTCCTTGGTCAGTGAGACCGTACCGCCTTCCTCGCCGTTAATCAGCTGGCTGGCTTTATAGAGTCCGGCCTTGATGTCCTCGGCATGGCTCAGGGTTTCCGCTTCCTGTTCCAGTTTCGTCTGCTCTCCGTCTTTCAGTCCGGCTTCTTCCAACTGTTCCAGTTGAAAGCGGATATAGTCTTCATCCTGACGGCTCTTTTCAGCCTGTGCGATGAAATCATCCAGTTCCTTTGCCACTTTCTTATAAGAGAGATATACCGACTGATAGGCCGACAATGCCTGCTCGTCTTGCGCCAGGATGTCCAGAATGTTCAACTGAAAACCTTCCTTGTTCAGCAACAGGTTCTGGTGCTGGCTGTGCACATCAATCAGTTTTTCACCCAGCATTTTCATCTGTGCCAGCGAAGCCGGCGTATCGTTGATGAAAGCACGGCTCTTCCCGTTGGCCGACACTTCACGGCGAAGGATACATTCGTCCGGTTCGAATTCGATGTCATTCTCCTGAAAGAACGGTTCCATGCCGTAGTTGGCAATCCGGAAAGTCGCTTCCACGATGCACTTGGAAGCCCCCTTCTTGATGGATTTCACGTCGGCACGCTGTCCCAACAGGAGTCCGATGGCCCCTAAGATAATGGATTTTCCGGCGCCGGTCTCACCGGTAATCACCGAAAAGCCGGATGTAAAGTCAATGTCCAGCTTATCAATCAGGGCATAGTTCTGTATAAAGATAGACTGTAGCATAACGGTTTAGGAATGAAACAGACTGGAAAGTTTATCTACAATGTCTTCGGCCACTTCCTGCTTGCGCTTTAACGGGTAGGAAACAGCTTCAGCGCGGTCTATAATCGTAATCTTGTTGGTGTCGCAACGGAAACCGGCTCCTTTGTCATTCAGCGAGTTCAGCACGATGAAGTCAAAGTTCTTGCGTGCCAGCTTATCCTGGGCGTGGCTTACCTCGTCGCAAGTCTCCAGCGCAAATCCCACTAACAGCTGGTCCGGACGTTTTTCCTTTCCTAAGGAAGCGGCAATGTCGCAAGTCGGTTTCAACCGCAGCACCAGGTCGTCCTTTTCCCGTTTGATTTTCTGGTCGGCCACCTGCTCCGGTGTGAAGTCCGCTACGGCCGCACACAAGATTCCTGCGTCCGCATCCTTGAAGGCATCGGCAGCTGCGCGGTGCATTTCGGCCGCACTCTCCACGTCTATGCGATGAATGTTCGGATGAACCGTCTGCAGAGTAACCGGACCGCTCACCAATACCACTTCCGCTCCGCGTGAAGCACACGCTTCGGCCAGGGCATAGCCCATCTTTCCGGAAGAGTAATTGCCGATAAAGCGCACCGGGTCAATTTTCTCATAAGTAGGCCCTGCGGTAATGACGATTTTCCGTCCGGCCAGATCTTGCTGACGGGCAAAGAACGCTTCCAATACCTCGATGATTTTCTCAGGCTCTTCCATGCGTCCTTTTCCTACCAGGTGGCTGGCCAGCTCGCCCGAAGCCGGTTCGATGATATGGTTGCCATAGCTGCGCAGAATGTCGAGGTTATGCTGGGTAGAAGGATGAGCAAACATGTCCAAGTCCATGGCCGGAGCCACAAACACCGGAGCCTTCATCGACAGGTAGGTTGTCACCAGCATGTTGTCGGCCACCCCGTGCGCCATTTTCCCGATGGTAGCAGCCGTAGCCGGGGCAATGACCATGGCGTCGGCCCACAATCCCAAGTCCACGTGGCTGTGCCATGTACCGTCACGCTGTGAGAAGAACTCGCTGATGACAGGCTTGCTGGTCAGCGCCGAAAGCGTGATGGGAGTGATGAACTCCTTTCCTGCCGGCGTGATGACAATCTGCACCTCTGCGCCTTTCTTAATCAGTCCGCGTGTCAGCACGGCCGCCTTGTAGGCCGCAATGCTACCTGTGATACCCAGTACAATTTTTTTGCCTTGTAGTGTATTCATGCTACCTTCCGTTTACTTGACCAGCCCCGTTTCGCGCAGGCGGATTTTTGTCAATACATTCTTCGTGTTCAGCGTGAAGTCTCCGTTCATAATCCAGCCGTAGTAGCCCAGATCTTTCTTGAGCACTTCCGACACCGGAATGCCTTTGTATTTTCCGAAGTTGAACACTTCTACGCCGTTGTCGTCATACACGATTCTTCCGGCAAAGTCCACGTTCTTGCTGTAGCTGGAATATTCCGACAGGTAGTTGATGTCGTTCTGAAGCACATCAGGATAATGGTCGAGCTGCGCTTTCAGCACCTCGTAAGTAGCCCGTGTATCGGCTTCTGCCGTGTGTGCGTCTTCCAGGTTCTTTCCGCAGTAGAACTTGTAGGCAGCCGAAAGCGTGCGCTGTTCCAGCTTGTGGTAAATCACCTGCACGTCGACAAACTTCCGCTTGGTCAGGTCGATGTCGATGCCTGCACGGAGAAATTCCTCTACCAGTACCGGCACGTCAAAACGGTTGGAGTTAAAACCGGCAATGTCGGCCCCTTCAATGTCGCGGGCAATGTCCTTTGCCACTTCCTTGAAAGTAGGGCAGTCGGCCACATCCTCGTCGTGAATGCCATGAATGGCAGTCGATGCTTCCGGAATGTGCATTTCCGGGTTGATGCGCAAGGTTTTGGCCTCTTCGTTACCGTTAGGATAAACCTTCAAGTAGCAGATTTCTACAATACGGTCTGTATTAATGTTGGTGCCCGTGGTCTCCAGGTCGAAGAACACGAGCGGATTTTTCAAGTTCAGTTTCATGAGTCTGTGTGTAACAAAAAAGATTAGTCGTTCAGCATCATCGGCATCAGCAGCATCAGCAGGTCTTCGTCTTCCTCCTGTTCTTCAGGAACGATGACACCAGCGCGTGACGGGTCGGCCAGTTCGATGATGATGTTCTGTGCAGAAATGTTGTTCAGGATGTCAATCAGGAACGACGACTTGAAACCGATGCTCATCGGGTTGCCGCCATACTGGCAAGCGATGGTTTCTTCGGCCGAAGTAGAGAAGTCGATGTCCTGTGCAGAAATCTTCATCTGGTTTTCCGACAAGCTCAGCTTGATCAGGCTGCTTGACTGTGAAGAGAACACAGACACACGGCGCAGGGCACTGATGAAGAGCGCACGGTCAATGATGGCACGGTGCGGGTTGTTCTGCGGAATGACAGAGTTATAGTTCGGATAACGTCCTTCAATCAGACGACAAATCATCTGATAGTTTTCGAGGGTGAACATGGCATTGCGGTCGTCAAAACCAATCTGTACGTCGCCCTGTTCCTTCGGCAGCAGGTTCTTCAGCAGGTTGGCCGGCTTCTTCGGAAGGATGAAGGCAGCTTTCTCTGCTCCCCGTGCGGCATAAGTCTTGCAACGTACCAGTTTATGACCGTCGGAAGCAACCAGTGTTATGTCTTCCGTGCTGATGTCGAAATAAATACCGTTCATCACCGGACGAAGTTCATCGTCGGCAGTCGCAAAAATGCTGCGGTTCACGCCGTTCATCAAGATTTCTGCTCCCATGGTCACCTGTACGGCATTGCTACCCAACGCCTGTGCCTGCGGGTATTCGTCGGCATTCTGTCCCATCAGACTGTATTTTCCATTCAGGTATTCCACGGTGATTTCCATGTTGCTGGGTTCGATGTGGAAACTCAGCGGCTGCTCAGGAATCTCTTTCAATGCTTCCAGCAATGTCTTGGAAGAAACTGCAAAACGGCCGTCGCTGTCCGATTCGTTCACTTCGATGGAAGTAGACAGCGTAGTGTCATTATCCGAAGCAGTCATAAAGAGTGTACCGTCTCTCAGTTCGAAGAGGAAACAGTCCAGAATAGGTAATGAATTTCTTGAGTTGATTACTCGGCTGATAGCCTGCAAATGACTGAATAAAGCAGTACTTGAAACGATAAACTTCATAGCTGTTTTTATATTTGTTTTTGTTCTGTTTTTATTATTAAATGCATCTACGGATGCTCTAAACCAATTGCCAAAGTTACGAAAAGATTGCATACACCCCACAAAAAAAGGTCTTAAAAATTAGTTTTCTTCTATGGAAAGTCGTAATTTCGTCACCGAATTTAAAAATATTATTTATGGAATTAGCAGGAAGAGTGATTGCGGTTCTGGAACCGAAAGGCGGTACATCGCGGAACGGCAACGAATGGAAGGTACAAGAATATGTCATCGAAACACACGACCAGTATCCGCGTCGCATGTGCTTTGATGTCTTTGGTGACGACAAAATCAAACAGTTTAATATTCAGGTGGGCGAGGAACTGAACGTATCGTTCGACATTGATGCCCGCGAATGGCAAGGACGCTGGTTCAACAGTATCCGTGCATGGAAGGTGGAACGTGTGGGAGCCACTCCTCAGATGCCTCCGGTAGAAGCTCCATTCCCTCCGGTAAATGCAGCTCCGGCCGACTTCTCCATGACAGACGAGAAAGACGACCTGCCGTTCTAAATGAATACGGAAATTTGAAAGCCTCCTTTGCTTCTGGAAAGATGAAGTGAAGGAGGTTTTTTATTGTCCGTTTTCGGCCGTGTGCTTGACGGGTTGTCGGGGTTGGCAGGCATTTTTATAAACTATATATACGCGGGGTGTGGAAAAATATAACGCTTATATTTTTCCACACCTGTATATAGGAAGTTTGAAAAACCGGTGCCAACCCCGACAACCCGTCAAGCTTTCCGTTGTTGGTTTATGCTTCTGTCGTGGTTTTGCTCTGTAAATCAGGAATGTATGGTTTTTCTGCCATTCTCCTTTATTTTTGCTTGAGGTCTTTGTTTTAAAGCCTTTTCACACGCTTTTTCGTGCTGGTTTTACATCTGTTTGCATTTGCATATCTTTGTGAAAAAACGCACTTACGTTTTGACTCAAATGCACTTGTGTTTTAGTTTAAACGCACTTGCGTTTTGATTCAAACGCACTTGTGTTTTGGGTTGAATGCACTTGCGTTTTAGAAAGGGTGACTTTTCCTTAATGTGAAAACCTAAAATTCATTTTTTTACTCAGAAACAATCCTTATCTTTGTGTATAATTCTATTTAATGATAGGCATGAAGGATATTCCACTGAAAATTGTGCTTGTTGGAAAGAAAAATAAAAGTAAATAAGTAGTTATGGCTAAGAAAAAAGAAATAGCAGATGAGCCTTTGGAAAAACAGCTTTGGAAAGCAGCTGATAAACTTCGTAAAAACATTGATGCAGCCGAGTATAAGCATGTAGTATTAGGGCTTATCTTTTTACGATATATTTCTGTTTCATTCGAAGATTTATATAATAAACTCAAGCAGGAAATAGACCTTGGGGCTGATCCGGAGGATCGTGAGGAATACAAGGCAGAAAATGTGTTTTATGTTCCAGCGGAAGCTCGCTGGAGTACGCTGGTAGCCAATGCTAAAGACCCTAAAATCGGAAAGCTGATTGACGAGGCTATGGATGCGATTGAAAAGGATAACCCTTCCTTAAAAGGTGTATTGCCAAAAGTGTTTGCCCGTCCTAATTTAGACCCGACCAGCTTAGGAGAACTTGTCGACCTGATAGGTAACAGTACGTTGAATGCTGCGACTAACAGTGCTGACCTTTTAGGACATGTGTTTGAATATTTCTTAGGTGAATTTGCCTTGGCAGAAGGGAAAAAAGGAGGACAGTTCTATACTCCACGTAGCGTGGTGGAATTGCTTGTGAATATGCTGGAGCCCTACAAAGGACGTGAGCTTGACCCTTGTTGCGGATCAGGTGGTATGTTCGTGCAAAGCGAGAAGTTTGTGGAGCAGCATCAAGGGCGCGTAAATGATATATCCATCTTCGGTCAGGAAAGCAATCAGACTACCTGGCGACTCTGCAAAATGAATCTGGCCATTCGTGGCATTGATGCTTCTCAGGTAAAATGGAATACCGAGGGCTCTTTCCTGAATGATGCTCACCGTGATGTGAAGGTAGACTACGTGATAGCTAATCCTCCGTTTAACGACAGTGACTGGAGCGGTGACCTTCTGCGTAGTGATGGCCGCTGGAAGTATGGTGTACCGCCTGCCGGGAATGCTAATTTCGCTTGGATACAGCATTTTATTTATCATCTTGCTCCGACAGGCCAGGCAGGTTTTGTCTTGGCTAAAGGTGCATTGACCTCAAAAAATAGCGGAGAGGGAGAAATACGGAAGAATCTTGTAGATGCTGGCTTGGTAGATTGTATTGTGAATCTTCCTGCAAAATTGTTTTTGAATACACAGATTCCCGCTTCCCTTTGGTTTCTGAGCAGAAGCCGCTGTGCTGATGGTTCTTTCCGTGAGCGCAGTCAGGAAATTCTGTTTATTGATGCACGTAATATGGGGCACCTTATTAACCGTCGTACCCGTGAGTTCTCACCGGAAGATATTAAGTTGATTTCCGATACTTATCATCAATGGCGAAACGAAGGTGGAACTTATCAGGATGTACCCGGTTTTTGTGCATCAGTTCCTGTGTCGCGTGTGGCTGAATTGGATTACGTATTGACTCCTGGCCGTTATGTAGGCTTGCCGGAAGAAGATGATGACTTCAATTTTGAAGAACGGTTTGCAGCACTAAAAGCAGAATTTGAAGCACAGTTGAAGGAAGAAGAACGGTTGAACAAACTGATATTGGAAAATCTGGCTAAAATAAAGTAATTATTATGAGCATGGAAGATATTAAAAAACAAGATGACCTAGAAGTCGAAGTAGAAGATCTCAGTGGAGGAGAGTCAACAGAATTGATAACCAAGCCATTTAATCCAAATGAAATAGATGTGGATATTTCTACGGTGAATTTAGGCTCATTGATAGAACAACTGGAAAATGATGAGATTGATTTGCAACCTGATTTTCAGCGTGCGGCTGATGTGTGGGATAATGTTAAAAAAAGCCGCTTGATAGAGTCTATTTTACTCGGTCTTCCATTACCTTCTTTTTATTTCAGCGAAGATCCAAGAAGCCAGAAACTTTCCATTATAGATGGTCTGCAACGAATTTGTGCAATAAGGGATTTTATATTGAAAAAAGATGAGCCTTTAAAATTGGAGGGACTACAGTTTCTGAAAAATTTTGAAGGTATGACATATTCGCAATTGGCACGGCCTGAAGTGAAGCGTATCAAATCGCTTAAAATCACGATGAATACATTGCGTAAAGGAACTCCATTAGATGTCAAATACATCATATTCCAACGCGTCAATACTGCTGGAGAACCTTTAACCCCACAAGAAATGCGCCATGCATTGAATCAGGGCCCCGCAGCTGAATTTATAAAAGAACTTGCAAACATGGAGTCTTTTAAAAAAGCCACCAATTATTCTGTGAAGAGTAAACGAATGCAAGATCGGGATTTTGTAAATAGATTTATAGCGTTCTTTATTGGCTATCAAGACTACATGGGAGACCTGGATATGTTCCTAAATGATAAAATGGGAGAGTTGAATAAAATGACTCCCACACAGAGGGATGGCATACGCGACTCGTTTGATAAAGCAATGAAGTGCTGTTATCAGATATTCAAAAATGATACATTCCGGAAAAGATATAGTGTTACTGATAAGAGAAAGCCAATATCTAAATCAGTATATGATACATTGAGTGTAAACATAGCCTGGTTGAGCGACGAAGAACAGCTTATGCTGTTGAAAAAAGCAGAAGTATTTAAAACAGGGATGATTCGTTTATTTAATGATGAAAGATTCAACTTCTCTATATCAACTGGAACGGGGCAAAAATATAATGTAGACTTACGTTTTACGATGGTAAAATCACTAATAAAAGAAATAATAAGCCTATGATAACCCATTTGAGCATAAATAATTTAAAGCTTCATGACCATACAGACCTGGAACTGAACGGACTGACAATTCTTACAGGTATGAACGGTATGGGAAAATCCACGGTAATACAGTCGTTAATTTTGTTGCGCCAGTCTTTTATGATGAATGACCTGGATTCAGGTTTGAACCTGAAAGGTGATTTGTGCGATGCTGGAATATCAGGTGAATTGGCTTGTCAGGCTTCAACAGAACACACCTTGAATATTAATATGAAGTTTGCAGAGCAAGACGATTTGAATTTCTCTTTTGAATATCCCGACAATATCATGGATACGATGCTACCAGGAGTAGAAGGGAATGAAACATCTAAAGCTGTATTGTCAAAATATTCACTGTTTAATGAGAAATTCCAATATTTGAGCGCTTTCCGTTCCGGTCCTCAAAAGATTTATAATCGAGATACGTCATTGGTGGTAACCAAGAAGCAGATTTCTAAAATCATGGGGCAGTGCGAATATGCAGTACATTTTCTGGAACAATACAAGAATGTCAATATACCTGTAAAAGAACTTGCTCTCATAGATGAAGAAGATGTCACTCCCGATTATCGGCTTGCAGTACAGGTGGAACGTTGGTTGCGTTTGGTTTCACCCAATATCAAAATCAATATTGAGCCTGCGGGGGAAGATTTTAAATTGAAATATAAATTCAACCGTGACGAAAATACCATTACAGAAGATATAACAGCCCTGAATACCGGTTTTGGTATTACGTATGTATTGCCTATCCTGATAGCCGTGTTGAGTGCGGATAAAGATGCCATTATCTTGATTGAAAATCCAGAAGCACATTTGCATCCCAAAGGACAGGCGGTGTTAATGGAGCTGATTTCAAAAGCAGTAGCCCATGGTGTGCAAATTATCATAGAATCGCATAGCGACCACATCATAAACGGTAGCTTGGTGGCTGTAAACAAGAAATGGATTACTCCTGACCTGCTTTCCATATACTATTTCGAAAGAGAAGAGCATGGACATACAGCTTTGTCACATCAGTTGCAGATTTCGGAAACTGGGCATATAACCCGTCCTCCTAAAGGATTCTTTGACCAGATAGATATTGACCTGCGAACCTTAACTGGATTTTGATATGGAGCACAGTGAGTTGTTTTTATTATTACCAAAATATGAGGATGTTGAGGAACAACCGGAGTATATCAAGTCTACTAATATTATGACAGAAGATGAAATTTTAAAAGTCGTAAACAAAATAGACGAGATATGCATGTTTATATCAAATGAAAACTACAAAGGTTATTATGATGCTGAAAATGTGTCAGCTTTTCTTTATCCTGCAAAGATTTTAAAAGAATCATATCCTAATACAATAACACGTATGAGAATGGTAATGAGTAAATGGGGTGAAAGTTGGCGCAGTCAGAAAATGCAAAAGCCTACAGAAAGCTATATGTATTATTGTATCCCGATAAAGGATGACACGCTGTGTGAGATTACAGAGCGAAAATTTGTTTCTACAGATGGAAGTACATTTCTGTTGGTTAATTGTGATGCTTTTTCGTGTGCTTCTGAAACAGTGACCACAAAGCGTAATCAGTATGAAGTGGAATTGGATGTAAGAAATGCAGATATAAAATCCATATATAGATGGTATGAAACAAACCGTAAGCCACAGAGGACTTTTAATCTTAATCCAAAGCATGGTGAAAATGGAAAAGGTGCACATCCGGATAATAAAGGAGAAAAAGTATCTGTATTGATGTGTAGTAGGGGTGAGGCAAAGAATATGCTTCTGAAAGCTATAGGTTCTGATCCAAGGGTATTATACTTTTTTGATAAAAAGTACAATCAGTATATTGAGTTTAAATGCGAAAGTAAAAACACTTATCATGGGTTTCATCTTGATGCAATAGATGAAAAGAGGGTACCGGAAGAAATAAAGATGATGATTAATAAACTGATGCCATGATTTTTAATTCTACAGAGAAGGAGTTTATAAGTGCCATAATAACTTATGAAGGCAAAGCAAAATCGCTGGCAGAAGTGCTTAATAAAAGCAAGTTGCTGGAGAAGAAGGGTATTGGCATCGTGCAATATGAAGGAAAGAATATTATTTTTTTGAGGAAAGATTTATATGATGATTGGTTTTATAATGATGGTTTGGGTTATGTGGTAGAATTACTTTCTCTGATTGATACTTTAATTAAGAAGAAGTATATCATTATGATACCTTTTTGTACTGATAATATTTTAATGGTAGGTGCTGATGCTTGTTGGCTTAGACCAGAAGTTATGTCTGTAAATGGAAATCAATTTGTAACTCTTACATATAGAAATGAGAATTGGCTAGATTCTTTTGGCAATCAGTTATATTGGCCTTGTAAATATACGGAGCAGGAACTTCCGATGGGAAATTTATTCCATTGTGCCTTTTCTGTAAGTGAAGAGTTGAGAGAATTAGTAAAGAATAATTTTAGGTCAGAAGACGAAATTCGTTTTAGAAAACAACAATGTTTGACTTGGGTCTCTATCATTGCTGCTACATTAATTGGAATCCTTGGAATAATATTTTAATAGTTTGAGTATGGGTGAGTGGAAAGAATATAAGTTGGGAGATATAATTTCATTAGGAAATGGTAAAGTACGTCCAAAAGATATAGGAGATATTCCTGTTTATGGTGGTAATGGAATACTTGGCTATTGTAATTCTAGTAATTATGATGGAGAAATAATAGTTATTGGCCGTGTAGGTGCCTATTGTGGTTCTGTATATTATGAGAATAGACCTATATGGATATCTGATAATGCATTAGCAGCCAAATCTAAAAAAGAATATTCGACAAAGTTTATATATTATTTACTGAAAAAATTAAGATTAAATGACTATGCAGAGGGGTCTAGCCATCCTCTTATTACACAAAATTTATTAAATGCTATCGATGTTTTATTTATTGATGATATTGAAGAACAAAAAAGTATAGCTTCTATTCTTAGTTCTTTAGATGATAAAATAGATTTGCTTTATCAAGAAAATAAAACTCTTGAAGCAATGGCAGAAACACTATTTCGCAAATGGTTTATTGAAGAAATTAAAGAAGATTGGAAAGAAGGTACGTTGGACGATATTTTATCTGTAAAAGGTGGCACCACTCCTAGTACTAAAGAACCTAAATATTGGGATGGTAGTATACCTTGGACTTCTCCTAAAGATGTCACCACATTAAATGGAATTTATCTGTTTGATACTGAAAGAAAAATAACACAAGAAGGGTTGAAGCAGATTAGTTCTGGACTTCTACCAGCAGGTACATTGTTAATGTCATCAAGAGCACCGGTTGGAGTATTAGCTTATGCGGAGGTTCCTTTAGCTATCAATCAAGGCTATATTGCAATAATTGATGATAAAGGTTATGCAAAAGAGTTTATATATTTGTGGCTCAAGGCGAATATGGATATGGTACATAGTTATGCTAATGGTTCAACTTTTATGGAGATTAGTAAATCGGCTTTTAAATCTTTAGGTTTACTGATTCCACCTAAACATATTGTTGATGAGTTTTGTGATAGGATAAAACCTATTTTTGAGAAAATAAAAATAAATGAGTTGCAAATAAGGACTATAAATAAAACTAAAGATAATATACTACCTAAATTAATGTCTAATGAAATAAAGATAGATGAATTATGATAATGGATAAATTAATAAATTCAGGGATACTTACACTCTCGGTGGTATTGTTGGCTATAGTTACTATCATTTTTCTTTTTTTGAAATATCGTCAAAATGATGAAAAAGGTAAAGTACACATCTATTATATATCAGGTTTGTTGATATTTATAATTATAGAACTGATAACTTATGTTTGTGTGAATAACAATAATACAGATCAGATTGTAGGATATATATCTTTTGCTTCTACTATATCTTCATTATTTCTTTCGGTTGTCGCAATTATTTATGCGATTGTTTCTAATAATCAGGGAGAGGCTCAGTATCGGAAAATAGATGGGGCCTCAGATAGAATATCTATATCTGTAGATAAATTTTCTTTGATGTCGGAGAGTTTATCAGGAAGTATAGATTCTATTTTATCTAAATTGGATGAGATTAAGGTTATTTCTGATGAAACAAGAAAAACAGTAAGTCAGAATTATCAATCCCATACAGGTAGTAGTATCGACCAAAGTGCCGTATTACAAATAATTGATGGATATATTAATAATGGATCATATTATGGAAACTTGAGTCTATTGGCATGTGTATATTCGAATGAAAATAAACGTCCATTTTTTTCATCAGAAATTATTCCTACTGATTCTGAATATGCATTAGGATATATTATTTCTTCTTCTTCATTAGGTGTTATTAATGTTTTTATAGATGATAAAAGGTGTATTACTGTAAATACAGTTTTGCCTATAATTAAAGAAAAACTTATACATGCTATTGAAGCCTTTATTGAAAAATCAAATCCGGAATATAAGTCTGGAAATCAGGAACTTTATGAAAAGTTAAAACAGATATTTAATGTTCAAGGATAAAAAAATGTGACATGGTTCACCGAATTTCAAATAAAGTCTTTACGTTATTCAGTATTTCGAATGTCTTAGATATTTTTTTTCAGTAAAATGAGATTAAGTTAGGAAGAAATTTTCTATAAAATACATGATGAATTAATGGTTGAATTGTTTAAAAGTAGTTTTAATAATGATTAGAAAGGTAGGTTTGTATATATTATCTTTGTGGTTATTGTTTCTGCTTAGTATTATATTGACGATAGATATTCCTATGTATTGGGGCGATGATTGGATTTTTATCGGGATAGAAAAATTGCTTAGAAGAAATATTGTACCACTGATTTCTATTTTGGGACTTATAATTGGTGCTATTTCATTCTATGATTTTAACCATTTTTTGAGTGGTACACGTCAAATGACGTATGCTATTGTGGAAATTGAAAATAAAGAATCAGAGCATTTGTCTTTTTTGACAACATATATTATTCCATTAATATGTTTTAATTTTGAAAGTGATAGATATGTTGTGGTTTTATTATTACTTTTGATAGTTATTGGGATTATTTATATTCGGACAGATTTATATTACGCAAATCCAACATTGGCTATATTAGGATTTAGGATATACAAAGTGAAACTTGCGAGAAATGACATCTCAAAAAGTAATATAATCTTAATTTCAAGAAATAAATTGTCTTTAAGAGATTTTGTATCATATAAAAAACTTGATGAAAAAATATTTTACTCTTACAAGAATTAGCTATGAATAAAGAAGAATTGGATCAAGCGCTAGATTTTATTAATAATCCAGATGGAGTTTTAAATATTGTTCTGTATACCTGTATGTCAGATTCTGACTTGAAATTATTAGATGTAAAGTATGATGATTTACCTCCGATAAAGGATTTATTTATCAATTCGATAAAGGAACATATTATAGAAAAAGATGATTATACTGTGATACCTTTGTCAACGGCTGATGAAAGGGCTAATTGTTTTTATCAGTATGATTTGGAACTACCTGCTGAATTAGAAAATTTGAAATCTGTGATTGGTAATGATCAGATTTCAAATTTGTCATTAAATGACTATTCTTTTGCTGATATTGATTCTCTAATTGTTCTTATTTCTGATAATTCTCATAATTTAACTCTTTATAAAAAAATAACTCCTGTTGAAGTTATTGGCCGTCGAGGATATATATTGTGTGAATCAGATTCAAGATTTGAACGTTTTAATAAACAATTGTTGCGTATTAGTAATAGCTTTCAGGTGATTCAAATTAATGGAGAAATTTTTATTTTAGATTTGAAATCTATAGAGAAAAGCTTTGGCTTTCATGATGTTATACGTAGGGAAGCCACACTTGGAGTTAATGCAATTCGTGATAAAGGTCTTGTTTGTAATATAGAAGTATTAGAAGAATTGGTAGATAACGTCTCATTTGCTAGAAAATTAACTAAAATAGCAAAAAGCTCTCCTGTATTACAAAATAATATACCTAATATAAATGTTATAAATTTTTCAAAAAGACATCCAGCATTGAAAAATAGGATGAGATATACTCCAGATAATACTCAGTTCATGTTGGATACAAAGGCATCAAAGCAGTTATTTGTGAAATTATTGAATGATGATTTTCTCACTTCTGAATTAACAAGATTGTATTATGATAGTTTAGCTAAAGACTTTATTGAATCAGATGAAGGTAACAATTAAAATTTTATGACACAACTCACCGAATCCCAAATAGAATCTTTCGCCATCCAGCTTTTTGAGCATCTTGGCTATAAATCACTTTACGGTCCGGATATTGCTCCTGATGGAGTGAATCCGCTGCGTACGTCTTTTGAAGAGGTCGTGCTAAAAGAATCTTTACGTAAAGCAGTGCGGCGTATCAATCACGAATTGCCAGCAGCGGTTTGTGAAGATGCGGTCAATGAGGTATTGCGTATTGCTTCGTCTGACCTGCTGGCCAACAACGAGCTGTTTCATCGTATGCTGACGGAAGGGGTTTCGGTGTCAGTACACCGGGAGGGAGCCGAGAGGGGAGAGTTGGTCTGGCTGGTTGATTTTGACAACCCGCTGAATAATGACTTTGCGGTAGTCAATCAATATACCATTGTGGAGAACGGACGAAACAAACGGCCGGATTTGATATTGTTTGTCAATGGTTTGCCTTTGGTAGTTATAGAATTGAAGAATGCGGCAGATGAAAATGCTACACTTCAAAGTGCTTTCCGGCAAGTTGAAACTTATAAAAAGGCCATTCCTTCTTTGTTTACCTACAATGAGCTGATTGTTATTTCTGACGGTTTGGAGGCACGAGCCGGGTCTTTGTCGGCAGGTTTCAGCCGCATGATGGCCTGGAAAAGTGCCGACGGAAAGGCGGAAGCGTCCCGCTTGGTCAGTCAGTTGGAGGTGTTGATTCAAGGTATGCTGAACAGGGAGACTTTGATGGATTTGGTGCGTTCGTTTACGGTGTTCGAGAAAACAAAAACAGAAGATCTGAAAACAAAAATCACGAAGATAGAAACCGTGAAGAAGGTGGCCGCCTATCATCAGTATTATGCGGTAAATAAAGCTATTGAGTCAACAATACGTGCCACAGGTATTAATAAGGCGTGCGACGGGCCTATGCGTGAATCGCCTGAAAATTATGGACTTAAAGATGTGAAGAGTCAGCCCATAGGAGACCGTAAGGCGGGAGTGATATGGCATACTCAGGGCTCGGGAAAATCGCTTTCGATGGTGTTTTACGTAGGGAAAGTGGTACGCATGCTGAACAATCCGACCATTGTGGTCATTACAGACCGTAATGATTTGGATGATCAGCTTTTCGGTACGTTTGCAGACTGTAAGCAGCTTTTGCGGCAGAAGCCCGTACAGGCTGAAGATGGGGAAAAACTGAAAGGTCTTTTGAGTGTCAATTCGGGAGGAGTGATTTTCACAACCATTCAGAAGTTTCAGCCGGAAGAGGGGAAGAATGTGTATGAAACATTGACGGAGCGGAGTAATGTCATCGTGATTGCTGATGAAGCGCATCGCACCCAATATGGTTTTAAAGCCAAAACGGTTGAGGTGAAGAATGAAGCTGATGAGGTGATTGGTTCGGAAATAAAATATGGTTTTGCCAAGTATCTTCGTGATGCCTTGCCCAATGCTACTTATTTAGGATTTACTGGTACGCCGATAGAAACGGCAGACATAAATACACCGGCTGTGTTCGGACATTATATTGATGTGTATGACATTGCACAGGCAGTGGAAGACGGAGCTACGGTGCGTATTTTTTATGAAAGCCGTCTGGCAAAGGTGGAACTGAGTGAAGAAGGCCGCAAGTTGATTGAATCGCTCGACCGGGAACTGGAAACCGAGGAGATGAATGATGTGCAGTTAGCCAAGGCCAAATGGACGCAATTAGAAGCTTTGATAGGAAATCCTGCCCGTATTAAGAATATAGCAAGGGATATTGTGACGCATTTCGAACAGCGTCAGGAAGTTTTTGAGGGAAAAGCTATGATTGTGGCCATGAGCCGTCGTATTGCGGTGGCATTGTATAATGCCATTATTGACCTGCGTCCGCAGTGGCATTCGGATGACTTGGAAAAGGGTGTGATAAAGGTGGTCATGACTTCGGCATCGTCTGATGGACCTGATATTGCTCGGCATCATACTACAAAAGGTCAGCGGCGTTTGTTGGCCGAGCGGATGAAAGATCCGGATGATGAATTGAAACTGGTGATTGTGCGTGATATGTGGCTTACGGGATTTGATGCTCCGTGTCTGCATACTTTGTACATTGACAAACCTATGCAAGGACATAATCTGATGCAGGCCATAGCTCGTGTAAATCGTGTGTACAAGGATAAGCCGGGAGGCCTGGTAGTGGATTATCTGGGCATTGCTTCCGACCTGAAAAAGGCTTTGTCGTTCTATTCGGATTCGGGGGGAAAAGGTAATCCTACAGAACAGCAGGAGCAGGCGGTTGCTTTGATGGAAGAAAAACTGGAGGTGGTGCAACAGCTTTTGCACGGTTTTGATTATCGTCCTTATTTCACGGCAGATGTTTCTCAAAAGTTATCATTTATTTTGCAGGCTGAGGATTTTATTCTTGGCTTGGATGAAGGCAAGAAACGGTTTGTGAACGAAGTCAATGCATTGTCTAAAGCTTTTGCCATTGCCATTCCTCATGAAAGGGCAATGAAAGTAAAGGAAGAAGTTGCTTTCTTCCAGGCGGTGAAGGCCAGACTTTGCAAATTTGATGTATCTGCTTCGCATAAGACTGATGAAGAAATCGAAACAACTATCCGTCAGGTGGTAGATAAGGCTTTGGTTTCGGAACAGGTGGTGGATATTTTTGATGCGGCAGGCATCAAAAAACCGGATATATCCATTCTTTCAGAAGAGTTTCTGATGGAACTGAAAGGCATGGAGCATAAGAATCTTGCATTGGAAGTTTTGCGCAAATTACTGAATGATGAAATAAAAACTCGTATGCAGCATAATCTGGTTCAGGGAAAAAGCCTGATGGAGATGCTGGAGGCTTCTATTAATAAATACCATAACAAGGTAATTACTGCGGTAGAGGTCATTGATGAACTGATAGGTTTGAGCAAACATATTGTAGCGCATGATAACGCGGCTAAGGAATTGGGATTGTCGGAATATGAATATGCTTTTTACTCTGCTGTAGCTGATAATAATAGTGCTATGGAGTTGATGGGTAAAGATAAACTCAGGGAACTTGCCGTGGTCCTGACAGAAACTATACGTAACAATGCATCTATTGACTGGGAAATTAAAGAAAATGTACGGGCTAAAATGCGTGTGTCCATCAAGCGGTTGTTGCGCCGTTATGGCTATCCGCCAGACATGCAGATGTTGGCTACGGAAACGGTGATAAAGCAAGCCGAAATGATATCCGCAGAACTGATAAGGAAATAGTATTATGAAAGCCGTTTCAAGGTATTGAAAGCTCTATATGGTTGTATAACTATGCTCTTTAGTTATATTAACTATAAAAATTAGTTTATCAACTAAAAGTTTTAGTTCTTTGCAGTAACCAATTGAAACGGATATGAAAACACTTACTGCCAAAGAAGAAGAAATCATGGGATTTTTCTGGGAGAAAGGTCCGATGTTCGTCAAACAGCTGGTGGAACTTTACGAAGAACCCCGGCCGCACTTTAATACCCTGTCGACCATTGTAAGGGGACTGGAAGAAAAGGGGTACCTGTCGCATACCGCGTTTGGGAATACCTACCAGTATCATGCTATAGTGTCGGAAGAGGAATTCCGGCGGAAAACCCTGCGTGGGGTCATCTCCAAATATTTCAACAATTCTTTCTTGGGGGCTGTTTCCTCGCTGGTGAAAGAGGAAGACATCTCGGTGGAGGAACTCAAGGAACTCATCCGTCAGGTGGAAGAGGGACAGAACGAAAAACCGCAATAAAACACGTCTGCCTATGGGAACCTTTTTAGTCTATATACTCAAGTCGGCTGTCTGCCTGGCAATGTTCTATCTGTTCTACCGTCTGCTGCTCAGTAAAGAAACTTTCCACCGTTTCAACCGGATGGCTTTGCTGGGAGTGATGCTGCTCTCGTGCCTGCTGCCTTTGGTAAAAGTGACGGTGGAACAGGCTTCGCCGGTAAATGCACAAGTGATGTCGATGGAGGACTTGCTGCTGATGTACCAATGGAATAGCGAAGCGGTAGTGGTGGAAGAGGGAAGTCGCCCGTTCCACTGGCAGGAAGGGCTGGTGTTAGTCTATTTTGCGGGATTGTTTTTTGTCATCGTCCGTCACCTCTGGTCGCTGGGACGCATGCTTTATCTCATTCGTCACAGCCGGTGTGAAAGGTTGGACAATGGTATCCGCTTGGTGGTTCACCGTCGTAAACTGGCTCCTTTCAGCTGGATGCGCTACATCGTGATTTCGGAAACAGACCTGAAGGAAAGCGGACATCACATTCTGGTGCACGAAATGGCCCACATCCATCACCGTCACTCATGGGACTTGTTGCTGACCGAAGCCTGTGCCTGGCTGCAATGGTTCAATCCGGCCATCTGGCTGCTCAAGCAGGAGTTGCAGAACATCCACGAATACGAAGCCGACGAAGAAGTTCTCCGTCAGGGAATCAACGCGAAAGAATATCAAATGCTATTAATAAAAAAAGCCGTTGGCGCAAGGCTCTACTCTATTGCCAACAGCTTTAATCACAGTTCACTTAAAAAACGTATCACTATGATGATTCGAAAAAAATCCAATCCGTGGGCACGTGCCAAGTACCTCTATGTACTTCCGTTGGCAGCCGTTACCGTAGCTGCTTTTGCCCGTCCTGAAATCTCCAAACCTCTTGACGAGATTTCAAGTGTCAAAGTTAATGATTTATCGGCAGTTCTGGAAACGTATGCCGATAAAAATGTGTCGAACCCTGCCGAAAAGACTAAACTGAAGATGAAGGTGGTGGATGAGGAGGGAAAACCCATCATCGCGGCAACTGTACTTGTGGCGAATACGACCAACGGTACCATTACCGACGAAAACGGCAATTTCACGCTGGAAGTCGGCACCGACCAAAGCATCCAGGTGGCCTACATCGGTATGAGTACGGTTACCATGTCGGTCAAAGACTGTCTGAAGAAAGCCGACCAGACAATTGTCTTGACTGAAAGCGACACAAAGAAAGATGTGAAGGTGGTAGCATCTGCTCCGCAAACTGTGGTGTCGGACGACCAGACGTTTAGCGTAGTGGAGCAGATGCCGGAATATCCGGGCGGTATGCGTGCAGGTCTGGAATTTATGGCACGTAATCTCAGGTATCCTACAAAGGCACGGGAAGCCGGTAAG
>UMKW01040503.1_pt1 | contig 26153 bp, 27 predicted proteins | sample 1966391 | NCBI WGS metagenome assembly UMKW01 (sample SAMEA4836183, study PRJEB28245) | human gut metagenome | biome: gut microbiome; material: fecal sample | place: Denmark | collected 2008
TGATTCACATAACGATCATCGTATCGTAATGGCTATGTGTGTCTTTGGTTTATGTGCCAATACACCATGTATAATTGAAAATGCGCAGGCCATCACAAAATCATATCCAGATTTCTTTGAAGATATCCAACGTATTGGTGGAAAGGTAGAAATTTTATGAATATAGGTATTATCGGACTAGGTTTAATGGGTGCCAGCTTTGCGAAAAGACTCAGTCCTCAAAAAGATAAAACGATTTATGGCATTGACCAAAATGAGCAAACAATACAAACCGCTCTTGAATTAAACATTATCAAGGAAGGTAGTACCAATCCAGACAAGCTTATCAAAAAATGTAACTTGATCATCCTTGCCTTATATCCAACTATGATCAAACCTTGGATCGTAGAAAACCAGCAATATCTTGAGTCTGGAACGATACTAATGGATATCAGCGGAGTAAAAACAAACATTGTAGAACCTGTTCAGGCAATTTTAAGAGAAGATCTTGAACTCATCAGCATCCATCCAATGTGTGGTCGTGAATCTAGAGGGATTAATTTTGCCCAGGCAGATATTTTTGATAATGCCAACTATATTATCGTGCCTACTAACAAAAACACGCCAAAGGCCATCGAAGCCGCTAAACAGTTAGGAAAAGATCTTCGCGTTAAAAATATTTCCATCCTATCTTGTGAAGAACATGATCGCATGATTGGCTTTTTATCCCAGCTTACCCATGTTATTGCGGTTAGCTTGATGAATACCCATGATAATTCCCATCTTGTCGAATATACAGGCGACAGCTTTCGTGACCTTACTCGCATCGCTACCATTAATGAAGATCTATGGAGCGAGCTCTTCTTATTAAATAAAGATATCTTATTAGATGAAATCGATCAGTTTTTAGATGCAACCAAACATTTTAGAGATTCTTTAGAAAAAGAAGATATTGATGAAATGAAGCGTTTGTTCATCCAATCGACAAACCGAAGAAAATTATTTAACAAATAACTCTGGAGAAATCTAGAGTTTTTTTATCAAATATCGCTAAATTATGGAAAGTTATGTGAAATTAGCACTCTTCTTGAAAAACTGCTAATTTGATGTATAATCTTCCTATAAAAATACTTTAGGAGGTTAAATAATTTCATGAATAAACAAAAGAAACCTTTGTATTGGTACTATTTCATCGTACTGATCATTCTTTTATTATTAGACTTTGTATTCATACCTATGTATACCAATAGCCGCATTGAAGAAACCAGCTATTCTTCTTTCTTAAATCAAATTGAAGAGAAGAAAGTGGATGAAGTACAAATTGAAAATACCGATATCTATTACACGCTCAAAAATGATGATAATGATAAAACGTATCAAACCGGTGTCATGAATGATCCTGATCTTATAAATCGATTACAAGATGCAAACGTTGAATTCACTCAAGTCTACACAGAAGCAACCAACCCACTTCTTTACTGGTTTGCGACATTTGCAATCTTTGCCTTCTTTATATGGCTGGGTAACCGCATGTTTAAAAGAGCTCAAAAAGCTGGTGGAAATGATTCCATGTCATTTAATCAAGGTGGATTTGGCTTAGGAAATCTAGGCAAGAGCAATGCTAAAGTTTATGTTGGCCAACAAACAGGAAAAACATTTAAAGATGTTGCCGGACAGGAAGAGGCCAAAAACAGCCTAAAAGAAATCGTAGACTTTTTAAATGATCCTAAAAAATATCAGGCAATTGGTGCTAAGATGCCAAAAGGAGCTTTATTAGTAGGTCCTCCTGGTACTGGTAAAACTTTATTAGCTAAAGCTGTAGCTGGTGAAGCCGGGGTCCCTTTCTTTTCTATTTCTGGTAGTGAATTTGTTGAAATGTTTGTCGGACGTGGTGCAGCCAAAGTTCGTGATTTGTTCAAACAAGCCAGAGAAAAAGCACCATGTATCGTATTTATTGATGAGATCGATACCATTGGTAAAAAACGTGATGGCCAAGGATTAAGCGGTAATGATGAACGTGAACAAACATTGAACCAGTTATTGGCAGAAATGGATGGATTTGACGGTTCAAAGGGTGTTGTTTTGCTCGCGGCAACAAATAGACCGGATACATTAGATCCTGCCTTAACAAGACCAGGGCGATTTGACCGCCGAATTCCTGTAGAATTACCAGATCTAAAGGGTCGTGAAGATATCCTGCGATTACATGCAGGCAATGTAAAATGTTCTCCATCTATTGATTTTAATGTCATCGCCAGAGCCAGCGCTGGTGCCAGTGGTGCTGATCTAGCCAATATTATCAACGAAGGAGCCTTACTTGCAGTACGTGATGGGCGTAAGATGGTCGTTCAAAAAGACTTGGAAGAAGCCATTGAAACCGTCATTGCCGGTGAACAGAAAAAAGGTGCCGTTATTTCTAATCACGAACGCATGATCGTTGCCTATCATGAAATCGGCCATGCCTTAGTGGCCGCAAAATGTAAAAACACAGCTCCTGTACATAAGATTACGATCATTCCTCGAACCAAAGGCGCTCTAGGATACACGATGCAAGTTGAGGAAGAACAGCACAATCTTGTATCAAAAGAAGAAGCATATCAAAGGATCATGGTGTATACAGCAGGACGTTGTGCAGAAGAATTGATCTTTAATTCAATCACAAGCGGTGCTTCCAACGATATTGAACAGGCTACAAAACTAGCTCGTGCCATGATCACGCGTTTAGGTATGAGCGACAATTTTGGTATGACAGCTCTAGAAACAGTAAACAATGCATATCTTGGTGGAGATACTTCATTAGCTTGTTCAAGCGAAACAGCTTCAAAAATTGATGAAGAAGTCGTCAACCTGATTAAAAAAGCACACGATGAAGCTTATCAAATCTTAAATGACAATAAGATGAAATTACATGAATTGGCAAAATTCTTATATGAAAGAGAAACGATCACAGGAGAAGAATTCATGGAAATCTTAAATAAACCAGCTGAAATCCCAGCTCAATCTACACGAGCATAAAATTGTCTTATATTTTCCCATTTTCTTTTGATTTTTTATACAATATTTTCTGATAGAGTCTAGACATAAGGTGGTAGAAATTTATGATTCAAAATGTATTCTTTTTTCTAAAAAACAAAGGGGAAGTCAAGTTTCTATACGATAATTTAAGTATTAGTGACGGCTTGAAACTCATGAATGAACATGGCTTTACCGCCATGCCTGTCATCAATAAAGATGGCATTTACAAAGGAAACATATCAGAAGGAGATTTTCTGTGGTATTTATTAAACCACTCTTCAATTACTGCAGAAGATCTAGAAACAATTAAGATCAAAGAACTAATTCGCAAAGATTACATGCCTGCCGTAAGGATTGATGTAGATTTAAAGACATTGATTGAACGATCTTTAGAACAAAATTATGTTCCTATCGTTGATGACAGAGGAATCTTCATTGGCATCGTTACTCGTAAAAGCATCATCAAATACCTAATGAACCATACGATGAATGAAGCAATTCCATATGATTCAGAATGGAGTACTACTTTTGATGCAAGGCCTTCTAATTAACTTATATGCATAGAGATATAAATTCTCTATGCATTTTTTATCTTCTATTTATAATTTGAAAATATGTGTATTTTATTGTTCAATCGCACAGGATAAAGTTTACTTTTTGCATAAAATATCTTAAAATTTAAGCGTATGTAGAAAACTAAGAGGAGGCTAATTATGAAAATTTCATCACTACAAACAGCTAGATATGAGTATTCTCCAAAATTGCCTGGAATGTTAAGACATGGAATTGCTGATATCTGTGTTAAAGAAGGTGAAGAAACTCAAAGTGTTGCAGATCAGGAAAAAATCAAAGCCCTTTTCCCTAACACTTATGGAAAAAAAGAAATCACTTTCGAAAAAGGAACAAACACTTCTGAAGCTAAAAAACAAGTTGTTGGTGTTATCCTTTCTGGAGGACAGGCTCCAGGAGGACATAATGTTATCTGTGGTCTATATGATGCTTTGAAAGCTACAAACAAAGAAAACGTATTATACGGATTCAAAAACGGTCCTATCGGATTGATCGAAGACGACTATATCATCTTTGATGATGAATATATCAACCAATACCGTAACACAGGTGGTTTTGATATCATCGGTTCTGGTAGAACTAAACTTGAAACAAACGAACAGTTTGCGATCGTTGCAGAAGTATGTAAAAAACATGGAATCACAGCTATCGTAATCATCGGTGGTGACGATTCAAATACAAACGCTGCTGTTCTTGCAGAATACTTTGCTGCACATGACACTGGTGTTCAAGTAATCGGATGCCCTAAAACAATCGATGGTGACTTGAAAAACGAAGACATCGAATGTTCTTTCGGTTTCGATACAGCTACAAAGACTTATAGCGAAATCATCGGTAACATCGAACGTGATGCTAACTCAGCTAAAAAATACTGGCACTTCATCAAAGTTATGGGACGTTCTGCTTCTCACGTTGCTCTAGAATGTGCTCTTGAAACACAGCCAAACATCTGCTTGATTTCTGAAGAAGTTGCTGCAAAGAAAATGTCATTATCTCAGATTGCTGACTACATCGCTGATTCTGTAGCCAACAGAGCTGCAAAAGGAATGAACTTCGGTGTTGCAATCATCCCTGAAGGTGTTGTTGAATTCGTTCCTGAATTCTCTACATTGATCCAGGAAATCAATGAATTGCTTGCTGGCAGCAAAGCAGATGCATTCAATGCTCTACCAACTTGGAAAGATAAATACGAATTCATCGAAAACGGATTGACTAAAGAATCTATGAGCGTATTTGCTATTCTTCCTGAAACAATTCAGCAGCAGTTATTCTTAGAAAGAGATCCACATGGAAACGTACAGGTTTCTTTGATCGAATCTGAGAAATTATTCTCTGCTTTAGTTAAAGACAAATTGGAAGAAAGAAAGAAAAATGGAACTTATAATGGTAAATTCAATCCATTACACCATTTCTTAGGATACGAAGGAAGATGTGCATTCCCTTCTAACTTTGATTCTGACTACTGCTACTCACTTGGATACAACGCATTTATGTTGATCCAATACGGATACAATGGATATCTATCAAAAATCTCTAACTTGTCTAAACCAGCAAGTGAATGGGTTGCAGGTGGTATGCCAATCACTAAGATGATGAATATCGAAAGAAGACATGGTGAAGACAAACCAGTTATCAAGAAAGCTCTTGTAGAACTAGATGGAAAACCATTCAAATATTTCGAAACACATCGTGAAGAATGGGCAGTAGAGACTAGCTTCGTATATCCAGGTGCTATTCAGTACTATGGACCTACTGAAGTATGTGACATCACTACAAAAACTCTTGCTTTAGAACAGGAATAATCGATACTTACCATTTATTGGATCAGTTTGTATTTGCAGACTGATCCTTTTTTTCTGCCTTGACAAATTTAGTTAGTGTATGTTAACTTTTAGAAGTTAGTTTCATCTAACATTTTTAGGAGGAAATAAAATGAAAAAAACAGTCAATATGATCATGTTATTATCTTTGATTGTTGTATTAATATCTGGCTTATTATTAAAGCCAATGCCTATTACTTCAATTCGAATCCTGCATGTAGTATCAGGCTTTATATTTGTGATCAGTGCCATTGTTCACATGCAACAAAACCATATGTTTAAAAGGAGAAAAGCATGATCAACAAGCGACTTATCAATACAGTCAAAGACAGTAAAAAATACATATTCTCAAATGTACTATGTCAATGGGTCTCCCTATTAAGTAATTTTGTCTTTGTCACCTGCCTTGCCTTGATGATCGAAAAGCTCTGGCTTAAAGAACAATTTAATATCTTTACATACTTGATTTACATGCTTATCAGCATTCTAGTCCGTGCAATCATGACAAAGCTTTCGATTCGAATGGGATATTTAGCTTCAAAAGAAGTAAAAAAAGTATTACGCGAAAAAATCTACCAAAAATTACTTTCTTTACAAGGGTCTTATAAAGAACAAATCAATACAAGCGAGCTTGTACAGATTGCCGTAGAAGGAGTGGATCAACTGGAAGTTTATTTCAGCTCATATTTACCTCAATTCTTCTATGCTATGTTAGCGCCACTTAGTCTATTTATTTACCTTTCATTCATTGATATAAAAAGTGCTATTGTCCTATTTATCTGTGTTCCATTGATTCCAGTATCGATCATTATCGTACAAAAATGGGCCAAGAAACTTTTATCAAAATATTGGGGACAATACACAGCTTTAGGAGATACTTTTTTAGAAAACCTACAAGGATTAACAACTTTAAAAGTCTATCAAAGCGATCAGTATAAAAATGAAAAAATGAATGAAGAAGCAGAGAAATTCCGTGTTGTTACCATGAAAGTTTTGACCATGCAGTTAAATTCCATTACGATCATGGATTTAGTTGCCTATGGGGGTTCAGCCCTTGGTATCATTGTCGCCCTATTACAATTGAATAGTGGAAACATCGGTTTATTTGGATGCTTGTTAATTATCTTATTATCTGCAGAATTTTTTATACCTATGCGACAACTTGGTTCATTTTTCCACATTGCGATGAACGGTATGGCTGCCAGTGATAAGATCTTTCGCTTTTTAGATCTGCAAGAGCCAAAAAAAGTTAAAACCCCATGTCCGGATATCGATTCCATATCGATCAAAAAGCTAAGTTTTTCTTATGATGAAAACAAAGAAATATTGCATAATGTTTCTTTAAACTTCAGCAAAGGATCCTTTAGTGCTATTGTAGGAGAATCCGGTTCAGGAAAGTCGACCATATCATCCATTTTGATGAAACGAAATCGAAAATACACAGGCCATGTTTTAATCAACGATACTGATCTTAATCAGATTTCTGAATCGTCTTTAATGGAAAACATTACTTACGTCTCTCATCAAAGCTATCTGTTTAAAGGAACAATCAAAGATAATTTATTGATCGCAAAACCAGATGCATCCGATGAAGAACTTTGGAATGTACTTGATAAGGCAAAACTTTCTGCATTTTTAAAACAGGAAAACGGTTTAGAAACAGTCGTTGAAGAAAAAGGGTCTAACTTTTCAGGTGGTCAATGTCAAAGACTAGCCTTTGCTAGAGCCTTGTTACACGATAGTCCCGTTTATATCTTTGATGAAGCAACATCCAACATCGATGTCGAAAGCGAAAATGATATCATGCATCTGATCCATGAATTGGCAAATGAAAAAACTGTGATTCTTATTTCACATCGTCTAGCCAATGTTAAGGATGCTGATACGATTTATGTTTTGGAACACGGAAACATTGTCGAATCTGGCAAACATGAAAAATTGCTTCAAAATCAAAGTGTATATGCATCCTTATGGAATGCTCAAGTATCTCTAGAATCATATATAGGAGGTGGCAATGCATGAAAAAAAGAAATAGTCTACAAATCATGTTCCAACTTGCTGGTTTGATCAAAGGTTTGACTGGTTATATGTTATTAGCTATTTCTATGGGAACCATTGGTCATCTTTGTGCAACTTTTATTCCTGTTCTAGGTGTCATAGCCCTTTTAACGATTTTAAATGAGATTCATATCTTCTCAATCGCAACATTATTTATTCTATTGATCATCTGTGGAATTCTTCGAGGAGCCTTGCGATATGGTGAACAGGCATGTAACCACTATATTGCCTTTAAACTTCTCGCAATCATCCGCGATAAAGTATTTGTTGCTCTTAGAAAATTATGTCCTGCCAAGCTTGAAGGAAAAGATAAAGGAAATCTAATTTCCATCATTACTTCGGATATAGAACTTCTTGAAGTATTTTATGCCCATACGATTTCTCCCATTATGATTGCTATCTTATTTGGTATCATCATGTGTACATTTATTGGAAGTTTTGATCTTGTACTTGCTATGGTCATGCTAATCTCTTATATAGTTGTTGGATGCATAATTCCTATCTTGATTTCTCGATCAAATAAGGATTATGGTTTGATCGTTCGTACAAAAACAGGCAATTTATCAAGCTTTGTCCTAGATAGTTTGCGTGGCGTCAATGAGACCATTCAATATGATGATGGCAAAAATCGTTTAAATAAGATCAAAGAAAAAACAGATTCCCTATCCATCATAGAAGGAAAAATGAAAGATATAACAGGAACCAATATGGCTATTACGAATACTGTTATCTTACTTGCTGATTTGGCAATGTTATTTGTATCGATTCATTTCTATACAAACTTGCAAATTACATTTGCTCAGTTAATTATTTCCGTTGTTTCCTTGATGAGTTCCTTTGGCCCATTTGTTGCTTTGGCGAATTTAGGTTCTACTTTACAAAATACATTTGCGGCAGGAAATCGTGTGCTGGATATTCTGGAAGAAACGCCAGTTGTTGAAGATATTCAAGGGCAAAAAGAAATTCAATTTAATGATGCTAGCGTTAACAATGTTTCTTTCTCCTATGACAAAGAATTAATTTTAGATAATATTTCACTAACCATCCCAAAAGGAAAAATCATTGGAATTACCGGAAGAAGCGGAAGCGGAAAATCTACATTGTTAAAATTAATGATGCGTTTTTGGAAAGTTGATCAAGGTGAAATCAACATCTCAAATACAAGTATTGAACAAATTAATACAGATAATTTACGCAATATGGAAAGCTTTGTCAGCCAACAAACACATTTATTTCATGATAGCATTGCCAATAACTTAAGAATTGCTAAATTAGACGCCAGCGATGAAGAACTCATTGAAGCCTGTAAGAAAGCTTCTGTTCATGATTTCATCATGAGCCTTCCACATGGATACGATACGATGGTGGAAGAACTAGGTGATTCTTTATCTGGTGGAGAAATCCAAAGAATAGGTTTAGCTAGAGCTTTCCTACATGATGCCCCATTCATGTTACTGGATGAACCTACCAGCAATCTTGATAGTTTAAACGAAGCTGTGATCTTACGCTCCCTTCACAAAGAACATAAAAACAAAAGTGTTGTTCTTGTTTCGCATCGTCAATCCACTATGAATATAGCTGATCAAGTATATTCAGTCGAAAATGGGAGAATGAGTTAATGAATATCGAAACAAAAAGACAAAAAGAAAAAGATACTGTTGCTTTGATGATCGAAATCTATTGTAAGAAACATCATAATTCCAAACACTTATGCCAGGAATGCCAACAGTTAAAAGACTATGCTTTTACAAGAAGTGATAAATGTCCTTTTATGGAAACAAAAACATTCTGTTCAAACTGCAAAGTTCATTGTTACAGACCTGATATGCAACAAAAAATTCGTGAAGTTATGGCATATTCTGGACCTAGAATGTTATTCTATCACCCTGTTATGGCAATCAAACATGTGATCGAAACACAAAAAGAAAAACGTAGATTGGAGAATGCTAAATGAATATTAAAAAAATCTTATACATTGTTCTAGGTACGATTGGATTGATCCTAGGTGCTATTGGAGCCGTTTTACCTTTATTGCCGGCCTTTCCTTTCCTGTTACTGGCAACCGTATGTTATGCAAAGAGTTCAGAAAGATTACATAATTGGTTTATTAATACCAAACTTTATAAAAATAATTTGGAAAGCTATGTACAGGGAAATGGTATGAGCTGGCCGGTCAAATTTCGTGTGATGGGTATGATCACGATCGTTATGAGCATCGGTTTTATCATGATGGCTCTTAAAGAAATCACATATGGATGTATCATCCTTTTCATTGTCTGGATCTTTCATATCTTATATTTTAGTTTCCGCGTCAAAACATCCTAACTCGTTATCTGGTAACGAGTTTTTTTGATATACTTTTATCAAAAAAAGAACAAGTCATGATAGATACAGTAATATTTGATTTTGATGGTCTATTGGTTGATACAGAGATCATAGCCTACGAGATCTACCATCAAATTCTTGATAAACACGGTTTTGTTTTTACCAAAGAAGAATACACTCAATATTACAGTGAAAAAACAGATACTTTAAATGCCGAAAATATAATAAAGCATTATCATTTGCCTTATACGATCGAAGAGCTTTTGCAGATGACCTTTGAATTAGAAGAAAAGATATCCTCTAAAGGAGTTAAATTAAAACCAGGTGCCAAAGAACTTTTAGCTTATTTAAAGGCCAATCATTATCATATTGCTTTGGCTACTTCAAGTTTTAAGAAACGAGCTGTCAACATCTTACAAGAACATGATATTTTAAAGTATTTTGATACCTGTGTATTCTTAGAAGATGTCAAACATTCTAAACCTCATCCCGAGATCTTTTTAAAAGCATTAGAAAAATTGAATGTATCCAATAAAAATGCAATCGTACTAGAAGATAGTGAAAATGGGATCAAGGCAGCAATCAATGCCAAGATAGACGTCATCTGCATTCCTGATATGAAGATACCATCAAAAGAGTATCTTGATAAAACACTTTTTACAGGAAGATCATTGTTTGATGTTCTGACTTATTTGCAAACAAATTCTTCTGATGATTTTACAAAGAAAGATGAGCAAATGAAAATCATTGAAATATTCAACAGAGATCCTTTGTTGATACAAAAACTTTTAGAAGTATGGGAAAGTTCTGTAAGAGCAACTCATTTATTTCTTTCAGACAATGATATCAATCATATCAAAGAGTATGTTCCCCAAGCTTTAAAAGAAGTTGATCATTTGTTGATCATTGAAACCATAAGAAAGTCCCTGTTGGTTTTATAGGAATTGATAATCAACATCTTGAAATGCTCTTTATTTCTAATAAAGAAAGAAAAAAAGGACCAGGAAAAATGCTTTTGAAATATGGTATCGAAAATTTTGGGATCAATGATCTAGCCGTAAACGAACAAAACCCTTTGGCAAAAGAATTTTATGAACATATGGGATTTATAGTCTATAAGCGAACAGAAACAGATGAACAAGGAAATCCCTATCCCTTGTTATATATGAAAAGAAAACAAATATAATGATTTTTCTTTTTTACAGAATATAAATGCGCCTTGGACCCAGTAAACGATCATACCTTCCAAGAGCTTAATCAAAATTATATTATAGAAAAAAGACTTGTATTTGACATCCAGATCAAATCAAGTCTTTTTCTTTTATAAAATCATTATAGATTTTGAATATAAACATAAGCTTCTAAAAAATCATCAAAAATATGATCTGCCAATGTCTGATCAAAATTAAATCGAAGATCTCTATGTGCTAAGGTATACATACCCGCTCTTTTAGCCGCCGTGATTCCAATTGTGGAATCTTCTAAAACAACACATTCATCGGATGATACCCCAAGTTGTTTTGCGGTATAAAGATATATCTCCGGATTTGGCTTACTTTCTTTAAAATCTCTTCCTGTGACCACCAAATCAAAATAACTATCGATAGAACACTCTTTTAAACATTTTGATATCAGTTCCATAGAGGATGATGACGCAATCGCAAGCTTATAGTCAGGCTTTAGTTTTTTTAAAATATACCGTATATATGGATTTAACATATCTGAATATGAATAAGTTACATCTTGCATCGTATCGTGATATAAAGATTCTATTTGTTTGCTAGTAATTCCTTTTCCATACCATTCAGCCATTTTTGAAAAGGTGAATTGATGAGAAGAGCCAGCTAATTGATTTATCTCTTTTAATGGTACATCGATACCTTGCCGTCTATAAAATTCGAACACTTTATTTCGAAAGAAGGGTTCTGAATCAACCAGAACCCCATCCATATCGAATATCACTGTTTTAATTTTCATAAAACAGCCCCTTATTTTAATAATCTAATGCTTTGTAGTAGCGGCGAATATCGATTGGATGTCTTCTACAATGTTCAAGATGAACATTCAATCGCATAAATGCTGAACGCATTACAATTGGAGACAACATTCCTCTAAATTCATCACTGATACCGTTCAACTTAAAGTCTTTTGTATCAAATGTAGTAACTTTAGCACTAACACGATGAACAAACTTTTCAGCACGATCCATTTCTGGACGTGTCTTATCTTCTCCCTTGATCAAAATAACCGGAATATCTCTTTCAATAACTTCCAAAGTTCCGTGGAAGAAGTTTGCTGCTGAGATTGGTCTTGTTCTCATCCATTGCATTTCTTCCATGATACACATTCCATAACATACAGCCCAATCTTCCAAGTTTCCTGAACCAATCAAATATGTTAATGGTTCATCACAATATTTTTCAGCATATTCCTTCATCATTGGATCTGCATCTTTATAGATTTGTACAACATTTTCTGGCATATTCTTTAATTCAGAATAGAATTTGTCATATTTATCAAATTGTCCTGCATTTTTCATGAAGCGAAGAACAACAGTATACCACCAGTAATATTCTCCACCAAAAGTATTAACTAAATGATCGACTTTTTCTGCTAATGGTGTACCTAGCTTTTCTACATAACCAATAACTCGGGCCCCAACTTCATGTGCTTTGTCAACCGCTGCTTCTACTTCTACAGTATGTCCTGAAAGAGATGCGATAACAACAACAGAATCTTTGTTGAAGTTAGCATTTCCTTCATACATAAAGTCCTGAGCATTTTCCAAATAGATTGGTAAAGTACAGCCTAATTGTTTTGCTGTATGCATGATCTGCCCAGCATATAACAATGTTCCTCCAATTCCAAACAAGAAGATATTTGAATATCCTTCTTCACAGATCTTATCAACGATCTTCTCTACTTCTGGTACTAGATTTACTCCATTTGTGTGTTCTGTACGAACTCTATTTTCATCAAAATTTAACATAGTTTTCTACCTTTCTTATTCTACTATTCACCTTGAATTTGTATAAATATATTTCTTGTTTGTGGTCCATCAAACTCTGCAAAATATACATCTTGTGCTTTGCCGCATTCTAACTTTCCATTTTCTATGACCATAACCGTATGATTACCGCAAAGCATCGATTTTAAATGCCCGGGAGCATTGCCCCCTGTTGCTCCATAACTCAACAGAAAGTGAGAATGAGCATAGTCATGATCAAGTGGAACAAGTCTTTCCAATGTCTCTTCAATGTCCGTCATCAAACAAGGAAGATTCTCATTGACCATGATTCCAGAGGAAGTATGCGCTGTTATAACAAAGACCAAACCTTCTGTAATCCCGGATTGGCTGATACATTTTCTAACTAGTTCAGTAATAGGAATAATTTCAAATTCTTTATGTGTGATAACTTTTTCTTTAAATGTTTTAACCATACTCACTCTTCCATTCCAAGAAATCTCAAAGCATTTTCTCCCATGATCTTTGATCGGGTAGCATCTCTTAAATTCAATTGATCAAGTCCATATTTGATTCTTCTTGGTTTAAAACGTGGACTGTTAGAACCAAACATAACTTTATCTTTTAAATTATTTTCCAACCATAAAGAGCCTAACTGATTTTCAAATATATCTTTCATGAACTTTCTAGGCGAATCCATATACAACATTGCCGTATCTGCATATACATTCGGATATTTAAGAAGCAGTGCTGCTGTTTCATGGATCCAAGGCCATCCAAAATGTGCTAAACTAAATCGTAATTTCGGATATCGAATTGCCACTTCTTCAAACTCTAAAGGTTTAGCGTATTTCATTGGTGCATCACTTTCCCATGACATACCTGAATGAAAGACAATCGGCTTATTCTTTTTGATACAATATTCGTAAATTTCATTCATCATAGGATCTGAAGGATAAAAATGTTGTTTAGAAGGATTCAGCTTTAATCCACTCAAATGATATTGATCAAAAGCTTTTTCCAATTCTATCATTCTATCTTTGCGATACGGATCCACACTTGCAAATCCAATAAAGATATCCTGATTATCTTGTACAAGTTTATATATTGTTTCATTATCTGGAATTTGAACCTTACGAGTTGTTGTTAGATCAAGTGGCAACAGCACCATTTTATCAACTTTAGCATCCTTAAGTTCTATTCTGGTCATTTGCATGTCATGGCCAGACATCAATCCCCATCCCATTTCTTTTTTACTGATTTCTATTGCTTGTGAAGTTTTAAATGCTTCATTCATCAACCAAGGATGAGCATGCATATCTATGATCATATTATCTACCCTAGAATACCTAACCAAGAACAAAGAATACCAAATACAACCGTTCCTAAAAGAATTACAATGACATTCACTTTTTTATTTAATAATTTGTAGTAAACACCTAAAGCAGCCAAGCTTAGCATTCCTGGCATCAAACTATCTAATACTCCCTGGATTGCAACAGCTCCTTCACCAGTACCAATGGTCAGCGGTGTTGATACAACGACGAGTTCATTTGTCATTCCACCGATAACCATAACTCCAATGATCGATGCAGCATACATGAACTTTTCCATCAATCCAGATTCTTGGATCTTATTCAAATAATTAGCACCAATTTCATATCCTTTAAAGGCGCCGATATAACGAACTAGCATAGCAGGAACATTAAATACCAACAAGAATAAGATTGCTCCTAAAATGCTGCCTTGCATCGCAATAGAAGTACCAATACCTACTGCCAAAATTCTCAAAGTTCCTAAGAACAATGAATCTCCGATTCCAGCTAAAGGCCCCATCAAAGCAACCTTGACAGCACTGATAGAAGATGTATCAAAATCTTTATCCTTGGCATTCATTTCTTCCATTGCCATGGTAATACCACCAATGAAAGTACTAATATACATATTTGTATTAAAGAATTCCATATGACGCTGCATAGCATCTTTTAATCTTTCTGGATCATCTTTATATAATTTCTTGATCGTAGGAAGCATCATATATTCAAATCCCATATGCATTTGACGTTCATAATGCCATGAGAACTGAATCGTAAATGATCTCCAGAACATCTTCATTATATCTTTTCTAGTGATCAATCCTGTTTCATTATTTTTAGAAGTCATCATCGTCTCCTCCATTTTCTACTGCAACCGGTGCAGATTCTTTAAAATCAACTTTGATCAATGCGGCCAATACACCAAAGGCGGCAATACCTACTACTGGTACTCCCAGATAAGCAGATAACAAGAAACCTAGGAAAAAGAATGCGATAACTTTCTTATTCATGATCATCTGTGCCAACATTGCAAATCCTAGTGCAGGCAATAATCCCGTAGCAATTGTTAATCCATTGGTAATTACTTCTGGAATAGAATTCACAACATTCTCAATTGCAGTACTTCCCAATAAGAATCCGGCAGCTACAAGCACTGCTAAGATCGTACATGTCAAGAAACCAGCTCCCATATGTACCATACCAACAGCTTTTGCATTCCCTTTTTCAGCATAACTATCAGCTAAACGTCCTAGCATTGGACGAACCGTTGTGAAAATAAAATTATCAATCACACTTGCCAATAAAGCAATTGGATACGCCAACGTAACAGCAACTTCAGCTCCACGACCTGTTGTGATCGCAAAGGCTGTACCCAATACACCACCAACAATAACATTTGGCGGAATAAAAGCTCCTATAGATTGAGAACCAATAAAAGCCAATTCTAGGAAAGCGCCAATTGTAATTCCACTTTCTACATCCCCTAACACAAGACCAACCAATGGTCCTAAAACGATTGGCTTTTGAATCAAGCAATCTCCTAAAGCCAAATCACATTTTCCGATAAATGCTATACATCCTAATAAAATCGCCTGAACAACCATTACTTACACCTCTTTTCTATTCAATGACTGTTTTTGCATCAATGCTTGTATCATTTGGAACCATACGAATTTCTACATCAATTCCTTTATCGATCAATTCTTTGATCATCTGTTCCTCTTCTTTAGTAACATTGATTGCTTTAGAAACATTTCTTGTTCCTTCTCTAGGTTTTGTTCCCCCTAGATTTAATGATTTGATCTGACTGCAATTCTCTGCAAGTTTGTAAGCATCCGCTATGCTTTCTACTACGATAAATAATTTGTATTTATCAGTAACACCACTGTTAATGGCTTGAATAGAATCATCTACATTTTTGATAACAAGCTTAACACCTGCAGGTTTAGCCAGTTTGATAGAAGTTTTTCTAAGATCATCTTTCATAACAGCATCATTGGCAATCAAGATACAGTCAGCGCCTAACGCACTTGTCCATGAAAATGCAACTTGTCCATGCAATAGTCTGTGATCTACCCTAAATAATTTGATCATATTCCTCTCCTTTAGAAATCTTCATCTGTTTCACTAACTAAATTTGTCAATAAAGTAATTCCTTCTCGAGAACTATCCAATAATTCTTCGTAATCTTCACTAGGAATACCTTCCTGATATCTGAGCACGATATCCAATGCCATACCCAGATTCATCCCGGATAAAACAATAACGTTATTAAGTTGTGTTAGCTGGGCCAAAGTCGTGTGAACACTTCCTCCCTTGATATCACACAAAATTATTACTTGCTCATCACTATTAGGAATTTCTTTTAGCAATTTCTGGTAATAATCGTTGGGGCTTTCTCCTGGATACAAGCTATATGTTTCTACTTTATCCGATACAGAACCTGCCAACATATTCACTGAATTTTTCATTCCTTTAGACAAATCCCCATGTGAGGCAAATATAATCCTACACATTGTTTCCCTCCTTTCTCCTGTAACGTTTCACCTATATACAAGCAATTTTCGTGCCATAGAGAAATTTTTTAAAAAAAGATGTTGAAATAATCAACATCTTTAGCCTTAATTGTTCTTTACATAATTATAAATATATGTAATTTCCTCTACTGGAATCGAAACTCCATAAAAATCTTCAACTTTCTTGAATGATCGCTTCATATAATTAATAAAGTCTGGATGCTCTTTTTGAAAATCCAAACATTCAAGATAAGATTCATTCCCTCTAAACAAAACAAGTCGTTCGATCAGACAACTTATATGTACATATAAGCCAAAACAAGCACGATTTGACAATTTGATCTTTAAAAGAGTTTGTAACTGATCTATAGCATCGGCAACTTGCTCCAATAATTTATTTGGATTCAATATCGTTAAATGACTCATAATGTTTGATAATGAAAAATTACGTAATATGTTTCGATTAAATTCCTGAAGATCTGTTTCATCTAGATATTCATTGAAATACTCATCTAGTTTATTGTCTGAATTGCCCAAGATCAAATCTTCAATACCTATAAACTTGATTTCTTCTATGTTGGGATCTAAAGTACCAATGACACAAAGTACATTATACTGTTCAAAGACAGAAGCTTTTGCTCCTTGAGATAACAGTTCATTATAATTATAGATCTGTACTTCAATATGACTTTGTTCCGGTATCGAATCTTCGATCGTAGATTTTAATTTTCTAGCTGTATCATAGCCACTAGCACAAGAACAAAGAATCAAAGGAAGTTTATCTTGATTCTTTTCAATATGGTACATCAAACTAGCTTTTACATTAGAAATCGTATTTTTTAATAGTTCTTCCATCGGTATGTTCATACGAACACCATTTCCAATTTCCAAAGCCATAGGAGTACTTGCATTATTGAGTATACCTATACTCATTTTTTCTAAATTCAATCCTTTATATATTTCCTCCAAACTTCCCATGTCGACCAAAAGATATAATTCTTTGATTTTCTCAAGTCTGCCTAAATAAATCTTTAGTTTTTCGACCATAGTAGCTGTATCAACATGTAAAGGCATATCGATCGCATCAAATATATATTCCCCTAAAAAGTGATTGGCTGCATTAGCGATACTGCTTGCGGTAGAGAATCCATGAGCCAACACTACACAAGCTTTTTGTTGGAGCCTTTGATCCGACTGAAGATTATAGACATAAAAAATAAACAGACAAACAACGATTGGATAAACTTCCATTTCTAAATAAGATTTCAAATACGTACATATTTCTAAAGAAATATTGGCAGCGCGGAAAAATTCCGATTCTAAAAGTTGATTGAGATCTTCACAATCTTCTTCATGTTGAAGACTCCATTTTCGAAAATCATGACAATCAAGATTCAATTCTTCTAGATAACAGGCAATGGCCAAGATATCATTATTTGTTAGCTTGATGCCATATCGGCTTTCAATCATATCAAAGATTCTTTGAACACCTCTTTTATAATATTCAATTTGTGGTGTTTCTTTTTTTCTAAATATCAAATTATCAAAATAATTTTGAACGATCTGTTTGCCCGTATTCACCAATTTCCCAATATCGCGTTCTTTGCGATATGTTTGATACGTTTGAATGATTTCATCATTTAACTGAATGATTTCCTTATCATGACTATAAAACATTTGAAGATCATCCACTGAAACGTATTCTTCTGTATCTTGTAATGTTTTAGGATTTTCATAAAGTTTTTTAAGAACATGCGAAGGCAAACTTGAAAGATGTATCAATAAATTGTTTCCTTCTCTATCAAACAAGGAATTGACACAGCATGATTGTATGATGCTCTTTAGTTCACCAATATTTCCTGCTAATTTACTCGATAATAAAGTGTTATATACTTTATTGCTCATTTTTATCTTGCATTGCAATCTCTGTTCCTCATCACGAAATAATTTATAGATCAATTCGATTTTTTCCTGAACGCTTCTTTGACCCATTGAAGGTATCGTTATTGTCATAGGTATACGTCTGAGCAAAGTTTTAAGAAGAACATTTTCAGGGTTTTCTGTTGTCGCAAAAATCAATCGAACTTTTGATTTATACCATTTATCATTATCTCCTACCCTATGATAAATTCCCTTATCCATGAAGAGAAATAATTTTTCCTGACATTCAGATTTCAATTCATGAACTTCATCTAAAAATAATACTCCCTGATCAGCTAATGCGATCAGCCCGGCATTATCTTTATCCGCCCCGGTAAAAGCTCCTTTTACATGTCCAAACAAGTTTGCCGTTAACAATTCAGGATTATTGGCATATTCACTACAGTTTACTGTAACAAATCTGCCTTTAATTATATTATTATTTTTAGCCCATTCATACGTTAATTGAGCAATATAACTTTTCCCTGTTCCGGTTGCTCCATATAACAACAAGGGTAAGCCTTCCGGCGGATAAGCAATCGTTGCCTTACATTGTTTTACAATTTCTCTAAGTGATTGTTCATGGCCTACCAGTTTTTTAAAAATCATGCAATTCTTGTTTTTGAAGCGCTGTTTCTAATGAAGAATAGCTTGTTTCAACCATAGATTTTCCTTTTTTATGAAGGTATTCTGTTGTCAGATATTTATAAGGTTTTTCTTCGATCCTTGTCAATTTTTTTTGATTTATGAGGCTTTTTAATAAAAGTGCACATTGATTACGTCCAATTTGGAATTTTTCACTAATTTGATCCAATGTATTTTTTTCAAAGTCTTCATTTTGACAATTTTGGTCTATATATTTCAACAGCTTTTCTTCCATGATCATCCACTCCCTTTACGTTTTATATCATATACTAATTTTAAATCGAAAGAAATATTTATATAATTACAACATCATTAATTTCCTTTAGCGACTTGTCAGATCTATTTGATAGAAATATAATCAATTTAAGACGGAATAAAGGGAATATATCATGAAGACCAACTTAAAACTTCAACCAACTTTAAAACAAACTCTCCATTTAAGCACTTCTATGAAGAATCACTTAGAAATCTTAAATATGAACTCTGAAAAAATAATAGATCATATTCGCCAGCTGGCAGATAGAAATCCTTTTATCGAATTTAATCCCAATGAAGACATTCATGAACTTTTAATGAATAATATTTCTACAGCTCCTGTTTTAAAAGATGAGTTATATTTTCAACTGCATACATGTAATAGAAAATATGATTCAGCTATTACTTCTTATATTATTGAATCCCTTGATGAAAATGGTTTTTTTAACATTCCTATAGAGCAAGCTTGCAATGACCTTCATGTTCCTGAAGATAAATTTATACAAAATCTAAACTTGATCCAAACATTTGAACCATGTGGTGTAGCTGCAAAAAACAGTATTGATAGCCTCTACATCCAACTATCTAGAAACAATCAAACTCCAGCTCTAAAACTATTAAAAAACTACCAAAATGAACTATTGAACAACGACCTTTCTTCCATATGCAAACAAATGAATCTTTCTTTTGATCAAGTAGAAAATATTTTGTTAGAAATAAGAAAATGTAATCCTTATCCTTGCAACATGTACACCACACAAAAAACACAATGGATCTTACCTGATGTAGAAATCAAGATAGAAGATGGAGATATCATAATCGAACCAAAAGAAATTGGAGATGTTAAATATATCAAGCCACAAGAAAAGATCATTGATCCAGAATTAAAGCAATATCTAAATCAAGCTAAATTCACTATTGATAGTTTAAATAAGCGAAATAAAACATTATTAGTCGTTGCCAATGAAATCATAAATAAACAAAAAGGATATTTTTTGTATAGCGACGAATTAAAACCTCTCACCCTTAAAGAATTAGCTAAGTCAACCAGTCTGAGTGAATCAACGATTTCAAGAACTGTGAACAGTAAATATTATCTGTATCAAAACCAAGTTTATCCTTTTAGAAGCCTTTTTACTTCCAAAACAAAAGAAGGAACCTCAAGAGATTCCATACAAAAAGCATTATTATATCTAATAGAAAATGAAGATCCTAATGCTCCATTACTAGATGAAGAAATTGTAGAACAACTAAAAGATCTGGAACTCTTTGTTTCTAGAAGAACAATATCAAAATATCGCAAGGAAATGAGAATTTTGAATTCTAAACAACGCAAAAAAGCATATAATTCTCATACATAATAAAAAGAATAAAGTTTTAAAATGGATCCTGTAAACATCATTCTTTATAATACCTTGTAATATGGACAACAATATTAAAAGTATCTTGAAGAAATTAAACCCCATATCGTTCTTTAAACTGGTCATACCGTTGCTCTTTTAGATCTTCGATATTTTGTTTTCTTGCCTGATCGACAAAATGCAATGGGATCGATGCGGTTGCCAAAATCATGGCACCGCCAATCGCCATGATAATCAACCAGCGAAGCCCCGATCGAAGCATGAACTTTTCTGTCATGCGGTTGATCTCATTGACATTGAGGACTTGGGCGTATTGTTTTTTACCGCACTTTGGACAGTGAAGCTTTTTGGCATAATAATTATAATGAGGACGATTAACCAAGGCCCCTTTCTCAACCTTGGTTTTCGTTACGCTTCGGTGTTTTGAAAAATGGGTTTTTGTAAATTCTGAAGCATCGACATCGTAATGTGTGCCACACGTTTCACACTGTACATGTGCAACAAAATCTTGCGAAACAATGACATCTTTGCTATGCCAGATAAAACAGATCCCGCAAAAGATCACCCATACCATCAAAACAACACCCATGATGATCAGTATAATTACATTTGGTGCCAAAAACATCCCTTCTTTCCTTTTATGTTCTTTTTTGATTTTTTTCAACATAACAATTAACGTTTTGAAAACTTCAAAGCCTTATAAAATAAAGACTTCTCATCATTTTTGTTGCATACCTTCTGCATTGCCAAAACCACTCACAAAACTTACATTCACTCATTCTGCATTATCATTAGATGCTAATACAGCTTCAACCTGAGCAATTAATTGTTTTTTATCTGGCATATAAGTGACATATTTAGAAGCAAAAATATTATTACTCAAGCCTCCTAATGCATACTGCATATCCACATTGCCTTTATCAGTGCATAAAATTAAACCAATTGGTGGATTATCATTTTCATCATTAACTTCGGCTGCATAATAATTTAAATACATATTAAGCTGCCCAACAGCTTCCGGCATTAGTTTAATAGTTTTTAATTCTATCAATACATAGGATCTTAAAATTTTATTGTAGAAAACCATATCCACATAATAATGTGTGTTTCCGAAAGTTGCTCTTTGTTGTGTTCCTACAAACATAAATCCCTTCCCAAGTTCCAAAAGAAACTTTTCGATTTGTCTGACAAGAGCTTCTTCCAAATCCGATTCCATCATTGGTTTATTTTCCGGCAATCCAAGAAACTCAAAGACATAAGGATCTTTTACTATATCTTCTGGTTTAGCAATTTCATTCCCTTTCAGTGCTAATTCAAGAACCTTCTTTTTATTGGCCTCACCATTTGATAGCAGCAATCTTTCAAATAATGAAGTACTGATCTATCTTTTTAATTCCCTTACTGACCAATTTGCATTAATTGCTTCTTTTTCATAGAAATGACGTTTATCATCATCAGATATGTATAATAATTCACAATAATGCGACCAACTTAATTTGCTAGACAGTGTCTGGCAATTTGGATATTTCAAATAGAGAAGTCTCATATTTTGTAGATTAGCTCGAGAAAATCCTTTTCCAAATTTATTTGTAAGAGTTTTTGATAATGTAAGTAATTGTTTTTTTCCATATTCACCACGCTCAGATTTTAGTTCATCCTCTAATTCAGCCATTTGACGGCTGAGAGTTGGCTGTGTGATATGTAAGATTTCTGCAGCTCGAGTAATATTTTCTTCTCTTGCAACGGTCAAGTAATAGCGTAAAACTCTTAGTTCCACCAGCATCTCCACCTTTCATAATAATCTTAAATTAACATTGCGGTCCTTTAAATAAAGGGATTTTAACTGATTTTGCATGCCCTAGCGTACCTAAATGATTTTTAGTGAACTATTCTAACTTTTTATCATTGTGTATCGAGTACCTCTTGCCTTACCGCATTGTTTCAATACGCTAGATTTTACCAATCTTTGAAGGATTCTCGATGCTGTTGATGTACTTACCTTCAATAATTCAATTACATCATTTCTTGTTATAAACTCATGGGATCGGGCATAATCTAGAATCAATGCTTCTTCATCTAAAACATTTTCGGCAACTGTAGCTGACTCTATGGTTGATTTTATATTTGATTCTTTGTTATTTCTCTTTTCATTTTTTGCATTTATGTTAGGCAGAATAATCTTAAAGGCATTTTTTGTTGCTTCGATTTTTGGTTTTTCTTCTTCACCTTCATATGCCTTCATTATTTTTCCCATTCCAGTGCCATAAGCTTCAATCAGATGCAAGCGATAAAACACATTTGCCAAATCTTGATTACGACATACCGAAAGGCCAACCATAATATCTTCAAGTTCTATTCCCGGCATGAGCCCACCGATGGACACAAATTCGATTCGATCTGTATAAATGCTGATCAAAGAACTTGAGCTAAAGGAATAATCACGGTGAACAAGTGTATTTAAAAGCGCTTCCCTAATAGCGACTTCCGGATAATCCCGCACATCGATTCTCAATAGTTTTTGTATGGTTGCACGCGTCTGATTGTGTATGTCAACATAGTCATACACTTCATTCATTTGACGTAGAAGTGAGCCGCCAAATTCTCGTCTATCCTTAAATACCATTTGATCTGTCCCTTGAAAAACGGCAACCTTAATTGTATGGACGCATTGATCCGATAAAAGTAAACCTAAGTTAGTATAAAGACCATCTTGGTCGATTAATTTCAAGGTTTGCATTTGTTTTGGGCCAAACTCTAAATTTCGAAGATCAAATTCTTTTTTTGTAACTTCAAAGGTAAGATCTTGATTTAAGGAGCGTATCGCCTCAAAACGATCACCATCGGTTTCCTTGATCATGTGTCGGATAGCAGTATCAGTAGCAGGAACTGAAGAGTAACCTTGTCTAACAAATACGCCTTCTGGGCGCATTCCTTTTTTCGCAAGATAATAAGGACGGTCAGTTCCTCTTTGAACATCTATGGCAATAATTTCTTTTCCCTCTTCTTCGATGGTTTCATAATGAACGAACATCGTAACATCTGGTTTGATTGCATCTCTGACCATATTGCTTATCTGTAAGGAAATACTATCTGCATCATCAACACCAATGATGGTTCCATCATCTTGAACACCAACATACAGTTTTCCACCATTACAGTTCGCAAAAGCAATTATTTCTTTTTTGATATCGTCTGTAACAATTTCTTTTAGTTCCACTGTTTCATTTTCACGAAAAAGCATGATAGTTACCTCCTTCACATTGATTTTACATATATATTGTATCGAATCGCATCAATCGAGTCAATCGTATCACTTCAATTTGATTCCGTGATTCAATTGATACGATTTCAGCTCTATAATATAGTAGAGATATTTGTATCAGCATTAACGGCCAATCAATCTAATACAATCATTCTCATCACATACACAACATTAACATCGCCAACTATTTTTGTTATATTTGTTACTTTTAATCAATACGTCAAGAGATCATTTTTACATCTAATGTATTAAAAAAAGACTCAAAGGTTGTTAAAAATTAAATGGTCAAACAATTATTCAGATTTTTATTCCGAAAAATTTTTATACCATTCTTTTTTGAAATCCCAGTATTCGCTCTCCTGTTTCAATGCTACTAAATTTGTAATTTCTTTAATTGAAATCATATTCACAGTTTTCTTATAAATTCAAAATATTGTTTGTTTCTATGCTTTAATATATCGCGTATTCCGTCCCTTACTGATTTTTTTGATATTGCCATTTCTCACCATAGCTCCTAATACAGCTTCTACTGTAGTCGGACTGACATCAGGCAGTATCTGGCAAATATCTGCTTTGGAAATAGGGGTAAGGCTATTCAATACCGTGGCTTCCACGCGGGCTTTCTTTGTAATTTTCTTTCCATGGACAACAGCAAATCGTTTATCAAGTTCCTTATAGCACATATAAAGCGTAGAAAGAAAATTTTCTATAAATGGGAAATAGCTGTTTTCATTTTCGGCCCAGCCTTTGGAAGATTGCTGCAAGGCTTCATAGTAGTAGGCTTTATAGTTGTTGATCTGTTCCTCGAAAGAAACATATTTGCCTGCATCATATCCATTTTTATAAAGTAAAAGCAGCGAAAGCAACCTCGACATTCTACCGTTTCCATCACGAAACGGATGGATACAGAGAAAGTCCAGAATTACACAGGGAATAAGCAGAAGCTGGTTGATATTGGCATCGCTTCTAGCCGCCATATAGGCTAATTCCAGTTGCTCCATCGCCTGAGGTGTTTCTACTGCGGGTGTTGGTCGGAAACGAACTCGTTGATGACCATGGGCATCTACTTCCAAAATTACATTATCATCGGTTTTATACTGACCTCCATATTCATATCCCGCAATGGACATCATCATCTCATGAAGCTGAAGAATATCACTCTGGCGAAAGTCAATGTGCTCATAACTCAAATGGATTGTATTAAGCGCATCCCTGTACCCAGCAATCTCCGCCTCATTGTGGTTTAAGGGGGCACTGTTTTGGTTGACGATTGCATGGATACGCTCATCACTGGTTACGATACCTTCTATTGCATTCGAGCTTTTGACTGACTGCACCTTAGCAACAGATTCTAATTCAGTAAAAACTTGCGCGTATTTATCCTTCCGAACTCCAGCCATTGTTTTTAACGAGGCAATACTGGAAGTCAGATTAACCAAATTTGCCGGGAGTAATCCATTGTTCAAAAAAGAATAATCAAATTTTCTCATTGCATATCCTCCAATCATATCTGCATATAACATTACCATTTTATATGCAGATAATCAATCCTATAGGCAATTTTTCTGCATATTTTTCTTCATTCTATATGCAGATTCCATGTGAAAATGGTGCAGATCACTCCGCACCTTCTTATTCATTATTCTGTTTTGAAAATACCGATATTCTCAGACAGACAAAAGCGTCTGCCTGCCCCCGAAAGTAGATGTGTTCCTATTCTATAGTGTCGGCCTACATATACATCCGGATATTTTTTTCAAAACTTCATGGTCCTCAACAGAAAAAGATTTTAAAATTTATGAACTGGGTTAAGTAAAAAAGTCTTTAATTAAAGATTTTTCTACAAACCCCGCTAGATTTTAAAGCACCGGCTTTTTTGCATCTTCTTAATAATTTCGAAGTATTCTCTCCACAATTTTTGATTAACGTTTTGAGAATTCCAAATCCTTGTAAGATAAGGTTTTAAAACCTTTTTGTCACTTACTTGTTCCATTGTCAAAACTTTTTAGACCAACCAAAATAGTTATCAGAATAATTTATATAACACTTAATTCTTCAATCTTTTTATTCTTCTCAGTATTTTTACCCCCTCTTTAGTCAATTGGTCACTATCTTTATCTAATACTAATGATTTTGCTTCTAAGAT